>Ga0302252_1000721_pt1 | contig 25188 bp, 17 predicted proteins | sample AAG_RA_Leu_MG_FD_193511 | JGI IMG/M metagenome (GOLD analysis project Ga0302252, IMG submission 193511) | Enriched activated sludge microbial communities from anaerobic digester in WTTP, New Holstein, Wisconsin, United States - AAG_RA_Leu | ecosystem: Engineered > Bioreactor > Anaerobic >... | reverse complement strand
TGTATTGCCTTTGCCTGGTTTCTACAAAATCCTCCTGCGTTCGGTATAATAAATCTTCAACCGTAATTATTCTATATGGTTTCTGATATCTTTTTGACCACATTCTGTATCCGATATCGTCCATAATAAAAGCTCTTGTAGTGCCGTTTATAAGCGATAAAAGAATTCTATCAGATGAATGTTTTTTCTCTACGATTATGCAACCGCTGTCTTCCTTATGTAGCATTGATACAAGCTTTACCGCCGCTTCAAAAGAATCAATATTAGCTTTGTCAAAAACATCAGAAGCAAGCTCTGAAAGCTTGCTTGCTATTTTTAGGTTAAAAGCAGGCAACAAAAAATTTTGCACGGGATCTTGTTTACCGCTTAAAAGCTGAAAATATGGTGAGGTATAATCTTTGGGAGCTTGAAATGTTGGCTTTAAAATACAATAATTTATGTTTTCTTTTTTGAATTGCTCAATTAGATTTATTTTGTGGAATCCACCTGCAATAAGCATAATATTTCGATTAATATTACCTGATGTATGACTACTTTGCGCGGTTTTTTGTTTTTCAATCTCATTTGCAATATTGTTTATGAAAACTTCATCTCGCTTTTCCGAATATTCATAAAATGCCAGTACGGTACTTTTATATGATTCCAATATATCCAGTTTGTCACGATCTACATAAAGTGAAAAATTAGACAATAATATCCTGTCGGGTTCTTTTTTAATTAAATCATACTCTTCCGGTATAAGCTTAAAGTAAAAAAGCTTATTTAAAAGCACCAGGCTCTTATCGAGGTTTTTTACAGTAATCGTATTATTGTTTGAAAGTTTACTAAATATTGCATCTTCTATTTGTTCTAATTCTTTAAAAAGAACGATCGGATCAATATTCTCATATTGGCAAGCAATATCAATATAGGAAATAATATTTTTATAGGAAGATTTGCTTTGGTTACTAAGCAAACCAATAAATTTTTTTACATATAAATAAAAGTCTTTTTTTGATAGGGTGCCACTACTATAATCAACAACTACGCCATCAAATTCATCGGCCTCGGTTTTTGAAAGATTTGCTTTTATCTTATCTATAAGCCCGTGAAGCTGCGTATCAATATTGTTAAAATTTATATTAGCTTCGTTTTTTATTATGCTTGATATACTGGAGATATTTTTATAGCCAAAAATATCAACATTATATTTTGTAAGCACTTCTTTTAGAAACGCCAAGTAATTTTGCAGCTCTATTTTTCCACTGTCAAATTCTTTTCTTTTTCTGTCTAACTCCAAAAGTTCTTTAGAATAATTTTTGAGTTTTAGTTTTTCGATTGTGTCAGAAAGAGCATAAAGAATCTTATTAACATCTAACTTCTGATTAAGAGAGTCCCTATAAGTATTTAAGTTTTCTATATAGAGCTTGGTATCTTCGATACCTAATAATTGCATATCTTCATTAAGCGCTGCATAATATTCGGCTGCATCAATATCGCCAGATTTCAAAAAATAATCTGCTGTCTTTGCTCTGATTTTTTTGTCCTGTATATTCCTAAAAACTGATAAATCATACCTACCTTTAGCGCCTTCCAATAACACAGTTTTTGCATTATAGTTTTTGTTTAAGTAGTCTATTATTTTCGTAGTAGCGGTCTGTGCATAATAATTTGAATGCATGTCCTGGATATAAAATACAATCGGGTTTTTGCTATCCACTATAGATATTTCTTCGATTGAGGCCAATGCAGACGGGACTGTTACTTTATTGGTGTTGTCGTTCTTAACTTCGTAGGTATTTTTGAATGCAAAAGAATCATTTGCAAATATATTTATTACAAATGCAACTAACGTTATAACATTAGTTAGTTTTATAATCCCAGTTTTTTTAGACATTTTATTAAACTCATGTGTAATTGTGCCATTTAATACTTATTAAATATTTTTATTAAGTGATCAAAAAAAATACACCTCTGCGCTTTACGAGTGTATATAAAATATACCACATTTAATTAATTATGCAATACCATAAGAACAAACTTTTTTATATTTAACAACAATAACTAAAATATTCCAAATTATTAAGTAGGGGACGTTTAAACGTCCCCTACTCTGTGGATAACTTTGTCTTAGCGAGTTATGAACTAGCACAAAAAAAAGACCCCGAATTTTATTTCGGGGTCTTTTTCACCCAAACTATCAACTATAAACTCTAAACTAACTTCGCAATACCTGATTAATACATTCCACCCATACCGCCACCCATTCCTGCTGGTGGCATAGCAGCTGGCTTTTCTTCTTCAGGTATTTCAGTTATAACTGTTTCGGTCGTTATCATAAGAGATGCAATACTTGCTGCATTCTCTATCGCAGTTCTGGTCACTTTCTTGGGGTCAATTATACCTGCCTTAACCATATCTGTATATTCATTAGTTTCAGCATTGTAACCCACATTTGTGGCCTCTCTCTTTACTTTATCAACAACAACAGAGCCTTCCATGCCTGCGTTAGTTGCAATTTGTCTTATGGGTTCTTCAACTGTTCTTTTAATTATATCAACTCCAGTTTTTTCGTCACCCTTAAGCTTTGCTGAAAGCGCTTCCAGTCTTGGCAAGGTTCTTAGCAAGGCTACTCCACCGCCAGGAACTATTCCTTCTTCAACTGCGGCTCTCGTTGCATGTAAAGCATCCTCAACGCGCGCTTTCTTTTCTTTCATTTCTGTTTCAGTTGTAGCGCCAACATTAATAACGGCAACGCCAACGGATAGCTTCGCAAGTCTTTCCTGCAGTTTTTCCCTGTCGTAATCTGAATCAGTATCTTCTATTTGCTTTTTAATCTGGGCAACTCTTGCATTGATATCGGCTGTTTTGCCACCACCTTCTACTATTGTTGTGTTTTCCTTATCAATTTTTACACTCTTTGCCCGGCCTAAATCTTTTAGCTCGACATTTTCAAGCTTTATGCCTAAATCTTCTGTTATTGCCTTACCGCCTGTAAGCGCTGCGATATCTTCAAGCATAGCTTTTCTTCTGTCGCCATAGCCAGGAGCTTTTACTGCACAGCAAGCAAGCGTTCCGCGTATTTTATTCACAACTAAAGTTGCCAAAGCTTCACCTTCCAGCTCTTCAGCAATAATAAGTATAGGCTTGCCAGTTTTAGCTATTTTTTCTAATATCGGAAGCAATTCTTTCATGTTAGAAATTTTCTTTTCGTGAATTAAAATATATGGGTCTTCTAAAGCAGCTTCCATTCTTTCCGTGTCTGTAACGAAATAAGGGGAAAGGTAGCCTTGATCGAACTGCATACCTTCGACAACATCAAGAGTCGTAGCAGTTGATTTGGCTTCTTCTACTGTGATTACGCCGTCTTTACCAACCTTTTCCATAGCTTCGGCAATAAGATCACCTATTTTCTGGTCGTTGTTTGCGGCTATTGTTGCAACCTGAGATATTTCTTTTTTGTCTTTTATTGGTTTTGAAACTTTTGCGAGTTCATCAACAACAGTCTCTACTGCTTTATCTACGCCTCTTTTCAAAGCCATTGGGTTTGCGCCTGCAGTAACATTTCTCATGCCTTCTCTAAAAATAATTTCAGCTAATAATGTCGCTGTTGTTGTGCCGTCTCCAGCCGTATCTGATGTTTTTGACGCAACTTCTTTTACCAACTCTGCCCCTACGTTTTCATAAGGGTCTTTTAACTCAATTTCTTTTGCGACTGTTACACCGTCTTTTGTGATTGTAGGAGAACCGAATTTTTTCTCAAGAACAACATTTCTTCCTTTCGGTCCTAAAGTAACTTTAACAGCCATTGAAAGCTGTTCTACGCCTTTTAGCATAGATCTTCGTGCTTCTTCGTTAAATTTTAGTTGCTTGGCCATTACCAACACCTCCCTGTTTTCTAATCTTTTAAGTTATTATTCCGTAACGACTGCTAAGATATCTTCCTCTTTTAAAATCAAATACTCTTCTTGGTCAATTGTGACTTCAGTTCCTGTATATTTTCCGAACAGAACCTTGTCACCTTTTTTAACTTCAAGAGGAATTGTTTTTCCCTCATCAGAACATTTGCCTTTTCCAACAGCAATAACTTTACCAATCTGCGGTTTTTCTTTTGCTGTATCGGGTAAAACTATACCACCTTTTGTTTTTTCCTCGGCTTCCAGAACCTTTATCACCAATCTGTCTGCCAATGGTTGAACTTTCATAATCCTACCTCCTTTCAAAATTTATTTTTACATATACGAACTACGTCTTTGACATGCTAAGATTGAATCAAAGCGATAGACAACCTGAGCGAAGTCAAATAGGTTAGTTAGCACTCAAAACTATTGAGTGCCAAATATACAATAAATGCAAAATTTTGTCAAGTATTTTTTGGAAATTAGCACTCTTCGTTTTTGAGTGCTAAGCTTTCTTTTTCTCCAAATTGGTAAGGGAAATAACATAAAATTCGAAACAATATTTAATGTTCACAATCCAACCTTTCTAAACAGTCGCTGTTTTGAACATTAGAACATTTAAATTTTGAATTTGTTTAGAATTTCGATATTCGGATTTAGAATTTCTGACTTCCGTCATCTGTTTTCCGTCTTCAGACTTCAGACTTCCGAGCATCGTAGGAAACTAAGGCGGGCTATGTTGATTCCTTTTAAGGTAAGCGCTGTATCTATAATGTAATTTTTAGGGAAAAAATTTTTCATAAGCTTGCTATCCCCACCTGTCGTAACTATAACAGGTTCGGATCTCAAGGTTTTCTTGAGATTATTTACAATTGTCATGCTAGCACCGGCATATCCCCAGACTATCCCGCTTATTATACTTTCTTCTGTGGTTCTTCCAAAATATTTTTTAACTGGTCGTATATTTACATCAGGTAAAAGCGCCGTTTGTCTATGCAGCGCTTTTGCTGACATGCGTAGCCCTGCTAAAATACAGCCGCCGAGATATTCTTTATTTTTAGAAACGCTGTCAATTGTAACTGCAGTACCAAAATCAATAATAATTGCCGGCAATTTATACTCACCTGCAACTGCAATTGCATTTACAAGCCTGTCCGTTCCAACTTGCAAAGGATTTTTATATTTATTTTTTATTTGCAACTTGATATCTCTGCCAAGTATATTGATTTTTATTTTTAAAGCTTTAAGAATCTTCACAATTACACTTAGTGTGGATGGACAAACACTGCAAATATATGCTGCTTCAATTTTCCGGCTGCCAATAGCCCGTCGGATATCTCTTCCTGCTTTATTATAATTCGTATTGCATGTTACATTTATTGTGGTAATTTTATAAATTTTTTTGTTAGCACCACTCACAAATCCTATGTGAATGTTAGTGTTGCCTACATCAATAAGCAAATCATATATTTTAATCATTTTTTTGTTTAACAATTTCAACATCTCCTGCGGAAATTTCTTTAATGTTGCCGTCAGTTAGCTTAACCAACAGAGTACCATCACTACTTAAGCTATGAAAACTGCCTTCTATAATTTTTTTATGATGGAGATTAATACGAACCTTGCTTCCCATCGGATAGGAATACTGCTTCCATTTTTTTATTATATCATTAAAATGACCTCTTTTAAATACTTCCTTATAGTATTGCTCTATTTTTTCCAAAATCATTCTCATTAGCGCAACTCTATCAACTGGTTTGCCATTTTCACAGCTTATTGATGTTGCATGGCTTGGTAAAACATTTTTGGGAGTATTAACATTTATTCCAAGTCCTAAAATAACAAAGTCGACCTCATCCTGCTCGGCTTTTAATTCAGTTAATATACCTGAAACTTTATGATCGTTAATCATAACATCATTAGGCCATTTTATTTTTATATTTAAACCGGTTGTTTTCGATATGGACTCTGCAACCGCAACAGCCACCAATATTGTAATTTTAGGAACTTCTTTTAACGGCATCTTTGGTCTTAAAACACATGAGAAATATATTCCCGTTTGTTTGGGCGATATCCATATGCGATTGAAGCGGCCCTTTCCCTTTGATTGATGTTCGGCTATCACGACTGCACCCTCTTTTGCACCGTTTTCTGCCAAGGCGTACGCTGTATCATTTGTTGATGCAACAGAATCATAAAAAAATATTTCTTTGCCAAAAATTTCTGTACGAAGGTTGTTTTGTATCTCATATGGCAGCATTTTATCGGAAGCCCTAAGCAGTCTGTATCCTTTATGAGAGATTGCGTCTATTACATAACCCATTTTTTTTAGTCTTCGAATATGCTTCCAAACAGCTACTCTCGAAATGCCGCATTTTTCACTTAACATTTCGCCTGAAATATAAATATCTTTGTTTTTTCGCAGAAAATTTAAAATTTTGCCTTCTATCATTTTCAGCCCCTAAAGTGCTGCCTTTTTCTTGTATTCAAAAATTTTGTCTCTTATCTTTGCGGCCTTTTCAAATTGCAAACTTCTTGCCGCCTGCATCATATCACGCTCAAGCTCTGATATTATAAATTTTATATCATCTCTTTCATTTAGAATTGTTTTTTCCTGAAGCTCTTGCGCTTTTTTATACGCCTCTATTCCTTCTATTATAGCCTTTTCTATTGTTTTTGGTGTAATATTATTGGCCTGGTTATATTTTAACTGGATCTTCCGTCTTCTTGCAGTTTCATTTATTGCTTTGGCCATAGACTTTGTTACGGTATCCGCATACATTATTACTCTTGCATCTATATTCCTCGCGCATCGCCCGGCAATCTGCACAAGCGAACTCTGGCTTCTTAAAAATCCTTCTTTATCCGCATCTAAGATAACAACAAGAGAAACTTCAGGCAAATCAAGCCCCTCACGCAGCAAATTTACTCCTACAAGACAATCGAATTCTCTAAGCCGCAGCTGCCTCAAAATATTAACCCTTTCTATTGTATCAATTTCCGAATGTAAATAATTTGCTTTTATCCCTGCTTTTTGTAAATACGACGAGAGCATTTCCGCCATTTTTTTTGTCAGAGTAGTAACCAAAACCCGCTGCGATTTTTTTACCGTTTTTTTTGTTTCAGCTATAAGATCATCGATTTGGTCATAAGTTGGTTTAACAACTATTTCTGGATCAATCAAACCGGTAGGTCTTATTATCTGCTCACTAACAATATTGTTTGTTTTTCGCATTTCGTAAACACCGGGAGTAGCAGAAACATAAATAGCCTTATCCAAAATTTTATCAAATTCGTCATAGCGAAGCGGCCTGTTATCCAACGCAGAAGGTAAACGAAAACCATGCTCAACTAAAGTAATCTTTCGTGAATGATCTCCTTCGTACATGCCGTGCAATTGCGGAAGAGTAACATGCGATTCATCAATTATCGTAAGAAAATCTTTCGGAAAATAATCAATCAGGCAATAAGGCCTGGAACCTGCGGGTCTTCCCGATAAATGCCTGGAATAGTTTTCCACCCCATTGCAATATCCTAGCTCCCGCAACATTTCTATATCATAGTTCGTTCTTGATTTTAATCTTTCATATTCAAGAAGTTTTGATTCCGATTTTAGTTTTTCAAGCTGTGATTCTAATTCAACCATGATTGATTGTATCGCTTTTTCAAGCGCATCTTTGTCGGTAACAAAATGCTTTGCTGGATATATCGCAATTTTTTCTAGCGTATTTAAAGTTTTGCCTGTAATGGAATCTATTTCCGTGATATTTTCTATCGTATTCTCCTGCATAATTATTCTGAATACTTTTTCGGTATAGGCCGGGAATATTTCAACCACATCTCCCTTTACTTTAAAGTGGGCTCTTTTTAATTCGAAGTCATTTCTGGAATAATATATGCCTATCAAATCTGTAAGCATATCATCCCTTGATATACTTTGACCTTTTGCAAGCAAAATCACTTTTTCCCTGTAATCTTCGGGTGAACCTAAATTATAAATGCAGGAAACGCTTGAAACGATTATTACGTCATTCCTTGAAATAAGATTGCTTGTAGCAGATAAGCGCAAACGATCAAGCTGCTCATTTATAGAAGCATCCTTTTCTATGTATGTATCGGTTTGAGGGATATATGCTTCCGGTTGATAATAATCATAGTAGCTTACAAAATATTCTACTGCATTTTTGGGAAAAAGCTCTTTCATCTCCGAATACAATTGCGCTGCTAATGTTTTATTATGAGATATTATCAGTGTGGGCATTTGTACACGGTTAATTACATTTGCTATGGTAAAGGTTTTGCCCGATCCAGTAACGCCAAGCAATGTCTGGTATTTTTTACCGGCATTCAAACCCTGGGTAAGTGCTTCTATGGCCTTCGGCTGATCTCCTTTAGGAGCAAGTTTGCTTATTAGTTCAAAACGTGCCATATTATTGTTTTAACTTTCCTGTTCTATTAATCTTAAAAGTGTTTTTATGGTTTCATTGGTTGGCTCTGCCTTAAGAACTAATTTTGCCTGGTCATTTGCCATCTCTTTAAACCCATTATGATAATAATTCCAGGCAAGATATTCTCGGAGTTTTGCCGAAAGAGGATTCATTAAAACAGCTTTCTCGTAATATTTTGTTGCATCATTATAATTATTTCGTTTTTCTAATACATAAGCGAGCTTAAGATTAAGGTCTATATTTTCATTAGAATGAAGCGCGCGCAGATAAAAATCGGTTGCTTTTTTATAGTCTTCAGTATAAATATGGAAATTACCTAAATAAATATTAGCGTCTGAATAAGGGTTAAAAACGCAGGAAATATAAGCATAATTTAAAATATTTTCGGTGCTCAGATTTTCACGATATCCCTTTTCTATTAACCGATTAAGATAAATATCCGATATGTAGCAAAAAACAGATACAACAACAAAAAAACTGCATACGACAAGGCTAAAATATTGTAAAAACTTTCGGGCAAATAGCCCCAAAAAAAGTTGTTTTTCCTTATCAGTAACAAGAGCCGCGAAAAACCAAAAATATGCCACAATTGCCGCATTATGCAGCGGAAAATCAAACATCATAGACACGCATATTGCCACTATCCCAAAATAAAAACCGCACAAAAGAATAGTTTCGCCGGAAACCACCTGATTTTCTAAAAATATTTTTCTAAATGCTACACGCAAAATTGTAACTATCAACAAAACAAACGCTATAAAACCAAAAACCCCTGTCTCAACAAAAAACTGCAAAAACTCATTATGCGCAAAAAACTGGTTGGCGTGGTCAAGCGCCGTTGAATCATGCAATTCTGCCCGCGCAAGCAATGCCTTCCCTCTGTAAATCGGATAAACAAGCTGAAAGTTCCCTATTGAACATCCTAAAACAGGATTATCGCTTATTGCAAAAAGACATGTTTGCCATATTAAAACTCTATTTTTAAAACCTTCTTTAAAAACTTTTGACTGGTATGCTTTTTCAAAAATTGATGATTTATTTAAAATGTTTACGGTTGAAAATATTAAAAAAAGAAACGTGAATATCGCTAAAATAAAACTAATATTTTTCCGAAAGTGATTTTTGATATCTCGTGGAAAAAAATGTATGCCAAAAAAAGTTAACAATAACAAGGATAACGCCAAACTAAAAAATGCAACTATTGAAAAAAGACAAAGCAACGCGGCAAATATTACGGACAGCACTACCGAAAAAATAACTTTTTCTACTATGCTATTTTTTACCAAACAAATTTTTATAAAAATAACCGGAAAAATAAGGATTAAAAAATATGCTGTAGGGTTTGGATTACCAAAAGTAGACGGCAGATGAAACCGCCAGTCCGGAAAATCACCAAAATAGCAAACTATAAAATCAGTGCCAAAGTATTGAAACAGCGTATAAATTGACACAACTACTGCTGCTATCGCAGAAGTATTTAGAGCTATTTTTAGAAGCTTCTCTTTATTGTCAAAATTAAGAAGAGTAATATAAATTAAAAAGCCCGATAAGATCATGCCTAAATCTTTTATTGAAAATACAAAATTTTTTGACCAAATAAATGAGACAGAGCATAACAATAGGAAAACAAAAAACAAAACCGAGACTATATTGTAGCAAATATTTGTTTCTGTTTTTATTTTACGTAAACAAAACATGTAAAAAAACAGCGAGCTGATTAGAATAAGATAAATATGTTTGGGAGGATTATACCAGTCAAAACTAAAAGGCAGCATTATAAGAGGAATTAAAAGTATAAAAATAATAATAAGAGGCATTTTTGTCTGTATCATTATTAGCTAAATTCCCATTGCTGGCCTAGTGTATTTATCATTGGATAAAAATACCTAAAAGATTTCAAATGAAATGTCAGGCGGTTGTATCGTGTGGGTGAGCTCTCCTATTGATATAGTATCAATTCCGCATTGTGCATATTCTTCAATATTTTCATAATTGATATTGCCTGAAGTTTCAATAGTTGTTTTCGGAGTTCTCTGTCTTATGAATAAAACGGCTTTTTTAACATTTTCCACATCCATATTATCAAGCATAATAATATCTGGATTTAGCTTGCATACTTTTTCAAGCTCCTGGTAATGAGATACCTCAATTTCAATTTTATAATTTTTCTGGGCCTTTTTCTTGACAGACTCAAGACTTTCTGAAGCAGTTGAAAAATCGCTGATCCCGCTTTGTTTCCCGAAACATTTTATATGGTTGTCTTTTATCAAAATTTGATCCCATAATCCAAAACGATGATTACACCCTCCTCCTATGCGCACTGCATATCTCTGGAAATAACGCATATTCGGAATAGTTTTTCTTGTATCTAATATCTTTACGTTATATTTTTTTACCTTTTCTACAAATTTTTTAGTTTTTGTCGAAACAGCGGAAAGCTGCATAATAAAATTCAACGCTGTGCGCTCTCCGGCAAGTATTGGTTTTGCATAACCTTCTACATAAGCTATTTCTTTGCCCTTATACACTTCGTCGCCGTCTTTAAGCAATGGTTTAAAACGGATACTATAATCTAACACAGAAAAAATCCACTCTGCAATATCAAGGCCGCATACAACAAAATCACTTTTTGCTAAAAAAACGCCTTTTATGATTTGTTGATTTGAAACCGCATAATTGGAAGTAACATCCCTCATGCCGATGTCTTCTTTAAGCGCCGCTTTTATATATGGAATAGCCTTTTTTTTATCTAAATTCATAAATTATCCGTAGTGCAACCATAGGAGACACTTAAGTGCCCCCTATGTATGAGATTCTTCTACCTCTATAAATCTATTTAAGAGATTCTAATATACTGCTATACTTTTTTAGAATATCAACAAGCTCTGTTTTTCTGTTTTTGGAGTTTTCTACAATCTCATCCGGTGCTTTTTCTAAAAATGCCTTATTTAAAAGACGTGATTCGATACTTTCTATCTCTTTTTCTACTTCACTCTTTTTTTGAAAAATATTTTCTCTTTCTTTATCAATATCAATAATTCCTTCTAATGGTATAAATGCCTCAATCTGCGGCACAACAATATATGCACCCTTACCGATTGTTTTTCTATCTACAGCCTTCGAATACTGTATTGTTTCAACACCTGCTAAAGATTTTATTGTTTGTTCCGTCAATTGAATAAGTTCTTCTTTTGTTTTGCTTGCACAAATAATATCAGTTTTTTTTGTTTTCGGAACATTAAGCTGCTGCTTAATTGTCCTTATGCTGGTTATAAAATCTATTATTGCGCTCATATCCTGAAAATCTTTTTCAAATTTAAAACCAAAATGAACCGGCCAGTTGGATATCATAATGGATGTTTTAGAAAATGGCAAATTTTGCCATATTTCTTCGGTTATAAAAGGCATAAACGGATGCATAAGCTGTAACGTTCTCTTGAGCACTCCGCACAATATATTCTGCACTTCTTTTGATTCGATATTTGCTTTTGAAATTTCTATATACCAATCGCAAAATTGATGCCAAAAGAATTCATACAAGCAACCAGCAGCATCATTAAAACGAAATTTATAAAAATGTTCTGTAACTTCTTTGGTTGTCCTGTCCATGCTATATAAAATCCACTTGTCCTCTATTCTAAGTTTACTCTTATCTAAATTCTTTAAATTTGTCACAATGCTTTCATCCAAAAGATTCTCTTTTAAATTCATCATTATGTAGCGTGAAGCATTCCAAATCTTATTAGCAAAGTTTCTCCCTTTGAGAAATTTTTGTTCGGATAAAAACACATCCTGCCCCTGCGCTGTTATCGAAATTATACTGAATCTTAAAGCATCTGCTCCGAATTTTTCGATGATCTCTAGCGGATCGATTATATTACCTAACGACTTAGACATTTTTGTTCCGGTATCATCACGAACTGTTCCATGTATATAAACTGTCTTGAACGGCGCTTTTCCCATGAATTCAAAACCTGCCATCATCATACGCGCCACCCAGAAAAATATAATTTCTTGGGCTGTAACAAGCGTATTCGTCGGATAAAAATACTTAAGCTCCTCTGTTTCCTTGGGCCATCCTAATGTTGAAAACGGCCAAAGCCATGAAGAAAACCATGTATCTAAAACATCCTCATCTTGGACAATATTGGTTGAACTACAATGCGGACATTTTGAGGGAAAAGTTTTTGAAACAATAACCCCCTTCATACTTTCAATTCCATCTTCTGTCTTTCCCTCGCTCTGCTCGGGACCCTTCGGCGAGGGACCCTGAGCGTAGTCGAAGGGCTGTCTTCCATCTTCTAATTTCTGACAATCTAAACAATAATAAACCGGAATCCTATGCCCCCACCATATTTGGCGCGATATGCACCAATCTTTGATGTTTTCCATCCAGTTAAGATAAACCTTTTTCCACCTATGCGGAACGAAGTTTACTTCACCTTTTTTAACAGCATCTATTGCCGGTATTGACAATGGCTTCATTTTTATAAACCATTGTTTAGAAATACGCGGTTCTACGATTGTATGGCAACGGTAACAATGCCCTACATTGTGTTTATACGGTTCTTGTTTTTCTAATAAGTTCTTTTCTGTTAAAATTTGTAATATTAACTTGCGGCTTTCAAAACGATCCATGCCGTCAAACTGGCCTGTATTTTTGTTTAGGGTAGCGTTTTCATTCATTATGTTTACAAATTCGAGGTTGTGTTTCTTTCCGAGCATAAAATCGATAGGATCATGAGAAGGCGTTACTTTTACCGCGCCTGTTCCGAATTTCTGGTCAACACCTTCATCGGCTATTATTTTTATAGGACGGTTCAGAACCGGCAGAATAGCAAATTTTCCTATAAGCTTTTTATATTTACGGTCTTTTGGATTAACCGCAATGGCAGTATCGCCAAGCATTGTTTCAGGTCTTGTAGTAGCCACTACAATATGCTCTATGCCATTTTCTTTTTCCTTCAATGGATATTTTATATAGTAAAGATTTCCGTCTATTTCTTTGTGCTGCGCTTCTTCGTCGCTTAATGCTGTTAAACAGCGCGGACACCAGTTTATAATATAATTACCCTTATAAATTAACCCTTTATCGTAAAGCCTGATAAAAACTTCGCTCACTGCTTCGGAAAGTCCTTCATCCATTGTAAACCTAAGCTTAGTCCAATCACATGAACAACCAAGGCTCTTTAGCTGGCTTATAATTGTAGAACCGTATTGTTTATGCCAATCCCAAAGGTGCTCAACAAATTTTTCCCGTCCTATATCCTGACGGCTTTTCCCTTCTTTTTTTAATTTTCTTTCTACAACATTCTGTGTAGCAATTCCTGCATGGTCAGTGCCGGGAAGCCACAAGGCTTCTTTTCCCTGCATACGTTCGAAACGCATAATAATATCCTGAATGGAATTATTAAGTGCATGCCCCATATGAAGAATGCCTGTGATATTAGGTGGAGGTATTACGATTGTATAAGGAGTTTTTTTAGAGTTTGGATTTGCCTTAAAAAGACCGTTTTCTTCCCACCATTTATACCATTTAGTTTCGGTTTCTTTAGGATTATAATTTTTTGGAATTTCTATCATTTTGCATTTTGTTGTATTTGTACCGTTTGGAATTTTAAACCTTCAAGCTGTCCGCCTTCGCCAATAGAAGAAGTTCATAGAAGATATGCTTCGGCGAGACTGCGGTCCCCATTTTTAAGATTAAAGCTGTCCCTGTAGTTATTTGCTTTAAAGTAGGGATTGCTTCACTCGTCCGCCTTCGGCGAGACTCCTCGCAATGACATATTTTACCAAACTTCAAACAACTTAAATCCGAAATCCGAAGCACGAAATTCGAAACAATTCTACTTCGCTAAAGCTTCGTAGCAATTGTCTCTACGAAGCCTAAGGCGTAGTAGGACAATATCAAATGTTCGAAATCCAAATATCCTAAACTCGTGTTTCGAACATTGAAACATTTGGATTTTGAATTTGTTTCGGATTTCGATATTAGAATTTCGAATTCCCCACATTCCGTCATCTGACATCTGTCTTCCGACTTCTGTTTTCTGAACTATAAACTACTAACTCTTTTTAGAAGTAAGGTCTTTATACAACTTGTACTCTACGCTATCAACAAGCGCAAGCCAGCTCGCTTCGATAATGTTTTCTGAAACACCAATTGTCCACCAGGAACGTTCCTTATCCTGCGACTGTATCAAAACTCTAACCTTTGCGGCTGTGCCTTCTTTTTCATCAAGCACTCTTACTCTAAAATCAGTAAGATGCATTTCGCTCAAAGTTGGATAAAAATCCTTAAGTGCTTTTCGCAAAGCTTTATCAAGGGCATTGACTGGCCCATCCCCTAACGCAGCAGCATGTTCTTGATTATTACCGACGGTTAATCTTATTGTTGCTTCATTTTTTACATGATCGCCTGCTTTTTCTATACTCACTCTAAATTCCTGAAGTTCAAAAAAATTCTTATGTTTTCCTATTATTTTTTTAACCAAGAGCTCGAAAGATTCCGGCGCAGCTTCAAAATGATAACCCTGATGTTCAAGTTCTTGAACAACATCTAATATTCTCTTTGTGTTGGGATCTTTTTTATCAAGCTTCACATTTAGTTTTTCTGCTTTTGCTAATATAGTTGTTCTGCCGGAAAGTTCCGACACCAAAATCTGCCTGTCATTGCCAACAAGTTCTGGTTTTATATGCTCATAGGTCCTCGGCTCTGTTCTAACCGCGTGAACATGCACGCCGGCTTTATGTGCAAATGCAGAACTGCCAACAAAAGGTTGATTATCTGATTGCTTCATATTGCACACGTCTGCCACAAACCTTGAAAGTACGGTTAATTGCTTCGCATCAACTTTAGATTTTAATCCAAGTTTAAACTCTAAATCTGCCATAACAGATATAAGATTAGCATTCCCGCATCTTTCTCCAAGACCGTTGATAGTACCCTGCACCTGCCTTGCACCTGCCTGTACACCGACAATACTATTTGCAACTGCCACATCCGAATCATTGTGGATATGCACGCCAACTTCAACTGGCACTTTTAACACTACTTCCCCTACTATTTTAGCAAGCTCCAAAGGAAGCGTTCCGCCGTTTGTGTCGCATAGAATTACAGCATCGCAGCCTGCATTAACTGCTGCAGAAATAGTTCTAAGTGCATAGTCTTTATTTTCTTTGTAGCCGTCAAAAAAATGTTCCGCATCATAAAAAACTTTTCTTTTTTGTGATTTAAGATATCCTACTGAATCATGAATCATTCTTAGATTTTCATCCAAAGAAGTTTTAAAAATTTTCGTAACGTGCAAATCCCATGATTTACCGAATATCGTTACAACTTCGGTTTCGGATTTTATCAACGCAATTAGGTTGGGATCATCCGCAGCTTTCGTATCTGCTTTTCTTGTGCTGCCAAAGGCCGCAATTTTTAAGTTTTTTAATTTAAGCTTTTTTACATCTCTGAAATATTCCAAATCTTTGGGATTTGAAAGCGGCCAACCGCCCTCAACATAATCAATGCCTACTTTGTCGAGCATCTCCGTTATGCGTAATTTGTCATTTACTGAAAACGAGATCCCTTTTGTTTGCGCACCATCTCTTAAGGTTGTATCATAAAAAGAAACTTTATCTTTCATTTTTTCCTCCAATTTCAACGGGTAGCCTCATTAAATTTTATAATTTTATTTATTGTGTAAATTAAATTTTTTATGAAGCGCTAAAACAGCTCTGTCGGCATGTTTTTTGCTTATCAGACATGAAATTTTAATTTCGCTTGTTGAAATCATATCTATATTTATTTTTGCATCCGCCAGCGCCTCAAACATATCTGCCGCAACACCTGAATGCCCTCGCATACCTATTCCCACGACTGATACCTTAGCTACATCTTTATCGCAAATGATTTTGCCCGTTTTAACCTTTTTTAAAATAATCTCTGTTGTTTTTAAAGCTTTATCTAAATCTGCCTTTTCTACAGTAAAAGACACATCCGTTGAACCTGTTCTGCTCACATTCTGCACAATCATGTCAATATTTATACCATGTTTTGCCAAACCCTTAAAAATTTTCGCAGCAGCTCCCGGCTTATCCGGCACATCGCATATTGTTAGCTTTGCCTCACCCTTGTTTGCGGTAACCGCTCTCACTAAAACATCTTCCATATCCCCCGCCTCCTTAATTATCATAGTTCCTTTTTTATTATTAAAAGAGTTTCTAACATGTAACGTAATATTAAATTTGCCGGCCGCTTCAACGCTTCGGGCTTGCATTACCTGGGCTCCCAAAGAAGCCATCTCAAGCATTTCTTCATATGATATTTCATCAAGCTTTCTTGCATCTTTTACAATTCTTGGGTCGGCTGTATATACGCCATCAACATCAGTATAAATTTCGCATATATCAGCATTCAACACTTTTGCGAGAGCCACAGCTGTCATATCCGAACCGCCTCTTCCCAAAGTTGTTATATCCTGCTCTAAATTCATACCCTGAAATCCTGCAACGATAACTACTTTATCTTTTGATAGCTCCTGTTTTATTCTATTAGCATTAATATTTATTATACGAGCTTTTGTATGCATTTTATCGGTTAATATGCCCACCTGTGCTCCTGTAAAAGAAATTGCTTCATATCCTAAATGATGAATCGCCATAGCCAAAAGCGCAATTGAAACTTGCTCCCCCGTTGACATAAGCATGTCCATTTCTCTTTCGTTGGGATACGGATTTATTTTATGCGCCATATGAATAAGATCATCCGTTGTATCGCCTAGGGCACTGACTACAACTATCACCTTAAAACCCATCTTCTTGGTTGCAACAATACGTTCTGCGACTTTTTTAATTCGTTCTATACTGCCAACGCTTGTTCCGCCAAATTTTTGAACCATTATTTTATTTTTCATTTACATACCCGCATGCCTTTCTTTCTGAAACTTTGTAAACCTTCCCAGAATACCGATACCGCAAGCAAAATTAGCATACAAGAAATTATAACAAGTAAATAATTTTTGTCAGCTAAATATTCTGTTAATTGCCATACAAATGATGCTATTGTCGTTACAATCATAAAAATCATAGCATAAATAGTAAAATGACTTTTACGGCCGTTCATCACAAGCCACGAGCTTATAATTAAAAGTGTAATAGCAGCAATAAGCTGATTTGACGTCCCAAACATAACCCAAATGACAGTCCATTTGCCGCTCAAACAAAGCCATGCGCTTACCAAAATTACAATAAGCGTTGCTAACAACTTACTTTTAATTTTAAATAACTCTTCAGTTATATATCGTCCGATACGAGCTGCAGTATCCAGGGTGGTAAGAATAAAAGCATTCAAAAGCAAAACTGCAAACGATCCGCCATAATTTCCCATAAACTTTTCAGTAATCTTCTGGAAACCGCTGCCAAAAAGGATTACGGGATTCACCTCTATACTATAATTTTCCGTAATCACCTGCAAATCAGTTTTGCCAAATGTCGCTATTATAACTATCAAAGCCATCACAGCCACAAGCCCTTCTGCTAACATCGCACCATATCCTATTCTTCGGAAGTGTACCTCAGACTGTATCTGCTTTGAAGTAGTGCCACTTGCTACAAGACTATGAAAACCGCTGATTGCACCGCAGGCAACTGTAACAAAAAGCATAGGCCATAAAGGCATACCCCCATTACCACTGTTTGTTGAAGCAGCAAAAGCAGGAAGCTTTATAGTTTCATTTGTAATGAATATTCCGATATAGCCTGCAACTAATCCAAAAACTAAAATAAACGCCGACAGATAATCTCTTGGTTGCAGCAGTAAATTTACGGGTATAACACTTGCAAAAAAACTATAAATCAAAAGAACAATACTCCAAAAAAGTATCGGATTTTGGCCTATGGCAATAGGATGTTTTTCTCCTAGAATAATCAAGGCAACTATGGCAACCAATCCGAATACCGTAACCAAAAAGTTATTTGTTTTCGTTCTGTATAAACCAATGCCTACCAAAAAAGCCACAGGTATCAATCCTAATGATGGCAATACAATCGCGGGTTTTTCAATGAACGTTTTAGCACATATATTCACAAACACGGCAATGATAAAAATAAGCGTAATCCAGACAAAAGATAAAAATAAAATTCTTGCGCGTTTTGAAATAACCAATTCGCTGACTTCTGCTATTGTTTTACCTTTGTTGCGGCACGAAATAAACAAACTTCCAAGATCGTGTATTCCGCCCAAAAAAACAGTGCCCAAGACAACCCAAACATAAACAGGCGCCCATCCCCATATTGTTAGAGCAAGTATGGGACCTACTATCGGTGCCGCACCTGCAATTGAAGAAAAATGATGACCAAATAAAACTGTCCAGTGTTTTACGGGTATATAATCAACGCCGTCATATTCTGAATGGGCAGGAGTCTTTCTGTCTTTTTCTATGCCCAACGTTTCAGAAAATTTTCTGGCATAAAATTTATACCCAGCGAAAAAAATTACTATTGCTGTTATTGCTAAGAATTGTAGAGGCATTTTTATTGCTTAATTAAATAACTCATTATTTCAGAAGCATTTTTAAAAATAAATTTGCTCACGCTGGCTGCTTCTTCGCTAAACTTTCCTATTGAACCGGCTTCTATGCCAGTTCCATACATTGCAAATAAAACAGCTTCCGAGGAATGAGTTTTAAGTGAAATCGGGGTTGGGTGATCAGGCATGACTAAAATCCTGAAATTGCCTTTTTTTGCTTCGTTAAGAATCGGACCGACTACAAGCTTATCAAAACTCTCAATTGACGATATTTTCATTCTCGTATCGCCGTTATGCCCCGCTTCATCAGGCGCTTCGACATGCACAAAAACAAAATCTTTTTCTTTTAAACAATTCAGCGCATATTCTGCTTTTCCTGAATAATTTGTATCATAATATCCTGTTGCTCCGGGAACATCAATAACATCCAAACCTATAATTCTTCCTATTCCCTTTATTAGGTTTACCGCAGAAATAACGCCTCCGTCGAGGCCGTATCTTTCTTTAAAAAGCGGGAGTTTGACATTTTTTCCCTGACCCCACAGCCATATCATGTTAGCCGGATTTTCTTTTAAATCTATGCGAATTTTGTTTATGTCGCTTTTTGCCAGTATATCTATTGAGTCCTGCATTAGTTTATTTAAAACTTCTTCGCCTTCGCCCTTCGGCAAAAATTTTTTTATTTTCTTTCCAACTATATCATGCGGCGGAGTACATTTTGCCGAAAAATCCCCTCCGTTTTCAGTACCGGCTTCAATAACCATGAGATGACGGTAGCTAATACCGGTGTAAAATTTTATTTTTTCTGAACTTAATTTTTTGTTTAGATCATTTATCAAAAAATCTGCTTCTTTTGTCTTTATATGACCGGCGCTATAATCTATCATTGCATCATCTAAAACTGTTACAAAATTACACCTAAATGCAATATCGTTTTCGCCAAGCTTTATTCCCATATTTGCGGCTTCAAGCGGGCCTCTGCCGGCATAATATTTTACCGGATCATAACCAATTACCGAAAGATTGGCAACATCGCTTGCAGGCGGAAAACCTTCAGGAACCGTATAGGCCAAACCAACTCTGCCATGTTTTGCAATAAAATCCATATTGGGAATCTTCGCTACTTCAAGCGGAGTTTTGTTATCTAATTCCTGCATTGGCCTGTCAGCCATTCCGTCCCCTACTAAAACTGCATATTTCATATGAAATCCTTTTGATTGCTAATCAATCGATTATTTTTTCTTTTTGTAGTTCACTAACAACTGTTTTTAAATCTGCCTTTACTGCTGTGGGCGCTTGGACTGTTTTAATTGCCCTGTCTGGGTCTTTTAAGCCATGCCCTGTCAGGACACAAACTATTTTCGTGTTCGGTTTAAAATATCCTTCTTTTGCTTTTTTAATAACACCCGCAACTGAAGCGGCGCTGGCCGGTTCAGCAAAAACTCCGTCCTGCGCAAGTATTTTATACGCATTAAGTATGTCATCATCGCTTACATCCTCAATCAGGCCGCCTGATTCGTCTCTTGCCGATACGGCCTGTTTCCAGCTTGCAGGATTTCCTATGCGTATGGCCGTAGCAATCGTTTCAGGTTTTTCTACTATTTTATTTATAACAATCGGATTCGCTCCCCTTGCCTGAAATCCAATCATTTTCGGCAGGCGTTTTATCTTACCATAATTTTTATATTCTTTATACCCCTTCCAATAGGCAGTTATATTACCGGCGTTCCCCACAGGAATGCTGTGATAATCAGGACAATCACCCAAACAATCACAAATTTCAAACGATCCTGTTTTTTGTCCTTCTATGCGATTTGGGTTTATGGAATTTACAAGTTCAATAGGATATTTCTCTGTTATTGCTTTAACCAAATTAAATGCATCGTCAAAATTTCCTTCTATCGCAATTACTTTCGCGCCGTGTATAAGCGCTTGAGCTAATTTACCTAATGCAATTGCGCCTTTAGGAATTAAAACAATACATTTTATTCCTGCACGGCTTGCATAAGCTGATGCAGAAGCCGAAGTATTTCCGGTAGAGGCACACATTATCGCTTTAGCGCCTTTTTCAAGAGCTTTTGATACAGCCATTGTCATGCCTCTGTCTTTAAAGGAGCCTGTGGGGTTCAAGCCTTCATATTTCAAATAAACCTCTATTGTTTTTCCTAAACAAAACTCAAGGCACTTTGTTTTTATTAAAGGGGTGTTGCCCTCACATAGGCTGACAATAGGAGTCTTTTCACTAATTGGAAGATATTGCCTGTATTTATCTATAATTCCCCGCCACATTATAAGTCCTCAACTCTTATGCAAACTGATTTACTTTTAATTGCTTCTAATTTGTTTATTTCTCTCAATGCCCTTTGCATGTTTCCTTCATAAGCAATATGAGTCATCATAACAATCGGAACGGTTTTTGATTCGTTTCGCTGTTTTTGCGTAACGTTTGCTATGCTAATGCTATTCTTTGCTAAAATTCCTGAAATTTTTGCAAGCACTCCCGGCTTATCAATAGCGGCAAATCGCGCGTAGTAGCGGGTTTTTAAGTTCGCCATAGGCATGATTTTATTTTTTCTTTCTGCAAAACAAAAAGAATCCGAATATCTAAGAGTTGATGAGCTATCTTTATTTTTTGCTATATCAACTATATCTGAAATTACCGCGCTAGCAGTAGGATATTTCCCGGCACCTTTACCGTGTAATAAAATTTCATCGGCAAGATCAGTCTTTATATAAATCGCATTATAAATACCCCTTGCGTTACAGAGCGGGTGTTTAATTTTTACAAGTGTAGGATGAATTCTAAGTTCTACGCCATTCTCCCCTTGTTTAGCTATCGCTAAAAGTTTTATTCTGTAATTCAACTCTTTTGCATATTCTATGTCCTGTTTAGAAATATCACCTATCCCCTCAACATAAATATCTTTCATATCAAAAAACTGGCCGAAACTTAAAAATGAGAGTATCGCAAGTTTATGCGCTGAATCGGTGCCGTTTATATCTAAGCTCGGATCTGCCTCGGCATAACCTTTTTTTTGGGCTTCTTTTAGGGCCTCATTAAAATCCTGTGATTTCTCTTCCATATTGCTGAGTATAAAGTTGGAGGTCCCATTTATAATCCCGTAAATATTTTTTATACGGTTTGCAACAAAAGTTTCAGAAATAGATTTTATTATGGGAAGTCCCGCGCAGACGCTTGCTTCAAAATTAATTTTAACCTTGTGCTTATCAGCCAGCTTAAATAGATATTCTCCTGAATCAGCAATAAGCGCTTTGTTCGCAGTAACTACATGCTTCCCCTGCTTAATTGAACCCACTATAATATCTTTTGCGGTTTTTATACCACCAATAAGCTCAACAACAATATCAATCGACGGATCAGAAATAATTCTTGAGGGATTGCTATAGGCTTTACATACCCTGCCTGCTGCCTTAATTTTTTTGGGGTCTTTATCACAAACGCTTACAACTTCAATATCAAGAGAAGTTTTCTTATTTATATAGCTTTTGCGGTTTTTCAGAATTTCCAAGACACCGCTTCCGATAGTGCCCAAGCCAATTAAGCCTACTCGTATTTTTTTACTCATCCGTTACCCCTTGGATTTGAATTGGTTAATTATAGATATTCCAGTTTTGCTATATATTATAAATAATATCAAGATATAAAACAATAGAAAATTAGATGCAGAGTTTAGAGTTTATGGTTTGTAGATATGGAAGGGTTTGGAAGACTGAAGACAGAAAACAGATGACAGAAGTCGGATAACGGAAGAATTGTCATTGCGAGTCCGAGTGCCTGCCTGCCGGCAGACAGGAAACGAGGACGCGGCAATCCCTAATTTAAATCAAATATAAACCTAACCTGGCAAATCTAACCAGGTTAGAATCTTTAGAAACTTCTGCTACTGGTGAAGGTAGACGACTTGAAGGTTAAAAATCGTAAGAAGGCATAAAACATAAAATATTTTTGTGTCAATTTTTATTACTTATGGATTGCACTGCATTGAGCTCTTGCTTCATAGATGAATTATTTAGCAACCATCCTTCAATTTTTCCAACTATTTTTTCAAAATAAAGTTTTATTTCATATTGTTTTTCGTCTGACTCCTTAGAAAAAACCGACATACTTTTTTCTATCGAACTTATCTTCTCTTGGATTTCTATTACTTTTGGATTTAACTTTTCGATATCTTCTTCAATCTTTGCTACATTTGTCGTAGTGGAATTTATTGAAGCATTCATGCTCCAAAAAAACCATAAAACCGGCGTAGTTATACCAAGAATCCAAAAAATTAAAGAAAGCCATTTCGGCTTTTCCAATCGTTTTGAATATGAAGGAGCAACTCTGCTATCTAAAGGTGCATCTGTACCTGTAGTTTTTGTTTCTTCCGCACTTGTATCAGATGAATCGTCGGTGCTTTCTGATTTCGCTTTACGCAAAGCTCCCAGATATTTTTCAGTTTTTTGAGATTGAGTATTAAAAATAGACTTTTTTTTGCTTCTAGTCATAATTAATAACTACTCCCTTATTTTTAAACTCTGGTAAAATGACTGTTTTCAAGTAATCATTGGCAAATTGAAAATGTTCTTCTACATCAATTGTTTTTTGAGATGGATCAAATATTCTTTGTATATCGATACTCACAAAAAGACAACTCTTCTCTACACCATCCTCATCGATACCTTTTGATTGCGTTAGCATGACGATCACATTTCTATAGTCTTTTAAACCTTTGGCACTCATTCCGCCTGGTACTGCAAGCTTATAAACAAACCGTAAACTTGCTTCGCTACTTTCATTGTTTTGATTGAATTGAATAAACTTATCATAAATAAATTTTCCAAAGTTACCACTTATAATTTCTGCAAATTCTGGAATTCTAAATTCGAAAATCATTCCAATTCTAGAATAATCCCTATCTAAACATAAGTTTTTTGTAATTACAGGAATGCATTCTTTTGTCATTCGAATAATTTTTAACTTATCAATTTCAATGTAATGCTTCTTTTCCCAATCATACATTTTTTTTGAATCAATTATCATATCATCAATATTTACCTTTGCGATTATTGAATTATCAGTATCTCCCAAGGCAATTTCATTGTTTAACGATGATGGCGCCACTTTTTTAAAATCTTTTGGATAAAGTTTTACAATATCATCAATAATTCGTCCTGAAACATTCTGCATTCTAAACGTTCTTGTATGACGTATTCCGATTAGAAAACGAGATAGATGTATCACTTTTGCCTCCTCATCGCTCTATTTTTTTATTTATTTTAAAAAATATTACCTGTCAGTAATTATACCACTTAAGTCTTTGAAAATAACTCATTTTGTTTATCCGGAATTCTGGTGCCACAATACTTAACCCAAGGGCCAGTTCTCGCCACAATCCCAAACCTGTCTCTATTTTTTAAAAAAACTAACTAAACCGTACCTTTACTTTTGAACGCGTAAAATAAATCAAAATAAAAATAGCAGCGATTAATACCAAAAGAGGTGTTCCGTTTGGTAGCGCTATATAGAGCGTACCTAAAATATACGATATATCAATATCATAACCCGCAAAGAAATACACCCAACAAAGCGTATAGACGATGCTTGTGAAAGTCAAAAATAAAAGCCTTTTCCGCCAAGAATTTTTTAAGCGTAAAACACCAACAAAACAAAAGATTGCCGCTATATTCCAAATAACACTTGGAACAAAACCAAAAATGATTTGTTCCCGTGTAAATCCCATTTTAAAAGCTTCCTTAAGATGATATTGATTTATATTTGTAATGTTTTCACTAAAAAAATTGGTTTGCAAAGACACTAAAAGTAGGACATCCACTAGAAAAGAATACGCATGGGAAAAAATCCCAAAAATACTTACCAATATTAATACTTTAGTTCTTTTCTTTTCCATATATTTGTATTAAAGCATTAGAGGGGCGGTTCTCGCCGCAATCCCAGACCTGTCCCCAGAGTTATTTTATTTAAATTAGGGATTGCTTCGTCGCTTCGCTTCTCGCAATGACAGAATACTTAATTCCCCATCCTATTTCTAAATCTGCTACACGGAACTGGTAAAAGCAAACTATAAACTATAATCTATAAACTACCAAGGGCCGCTTCTCGCCGCAATCCCAGACCTGTCCCTATTTTAGAATATCAATCGCTACGAAGCCGTGCACGAAAGTAGCACGGCGAAGTAGGATGGTCCTCCTTCGCCCCTTTCTAAGTAACGCCAGTTAGGGCTTCGGAGAGACCATTCTGCTACTACAACTTAACTTAAAGAATGCCAATTTCTGCGAAGCTCAAAGCTGAAAAGCTTTGAGCGTAGCAGAATGGTCGGGG
>Ga0302252_1000720_pt1 | contig 25247 bp, 25 predicted proteins | sample AAG_RA_Leu_MG_FD_193511 | JGI IMG/M metagenome (GOLD analysis project Ga0302252, IMG submission 193511) | Enriched activated sludge microbial communities from anaerobic digester in WTTP, New Holstein, Wisconsin, United States - AAG_RA_Leu | ecosystem: Engineered > Bioreactor > Anaerobic >... | reverse complement strand
GTCGCGCTGCTGGGCGCGTATTTCGCCATCACCAGAGTCGGAATAGTGGCGAACGTCTTCGTGCAGATCGGCATCGTGATGCTCATCGGACTAGCGGCAAAGAACGCAATCCTGATCGTCGAGTTCGCGAAGGAGCGCTATGAGAAGGAAGGCATGAGTCTGGTGGAGGCGGCGATTGAAGGGGCCAGAGTGAGGTTCAGGCCCATCATGATGACCTCCTTCGCATTCATCCTCGGCGTTGTTCCTCTGGCGACCTGCTCAGGCGCCGGCGCAGGGCAGCAGCGCTCCCTCGGCACGGCTGTGTTCGGCGGAATGCTTTTTGCGTCGGCCATAGGAATCTTCTTCATCCCGCTTCTGTATGTGTTCGCCCAGAGGCTTCAGGACATGTTCAAGAAGAAGCCTCATGGGCCAAAGGGAGAAGCTCCAGGGAAGGGAAAAGCGGAGCGCGGATCCCTGGCAGAAAAAGCTGCGCCTGAGATGGCAGCGGCAAAGAAGAGCGCCTCTGATAAGGACGGGGCGGTAGAGAAGGCGGCGGCGGAAAAAGCTGAAGCAGACAGAGTAGCTGCCGAGAAAGCGGCGGCTGTAGAGCGAGCCATGGCTGAAAAGGCGGCGGCAGACAGGATAGCAGCGGAAAAGACCGCGGCGGCGGAAAAGGCCGCAGCCGAGAGAGCGGCGGCGGAAAAGGCCGCAGCCGAGAGAGCGGCGGCGGAAAAGGCCGCAGCCGAGAGAGCGGCAGCGGAAAAGGCCGCAGCCGAGAGAGCGGCGGCGGAAAAGGCCGCAGCCGAGAGAGCGGCGGCGGAAAAGGCCGCAGCCGAGAGAGCGGCGGCGGAAAAGGCCGCAGCCGAGAGAGCGGCAGCGGAAAAGGCGGCGGCAGAGAGAGCGGCAGCGGAAAAGGCGGCGGCAGAGAGAGCGGCAGCGGAAAAGGCGGCGGCAGAGAGATCGGCGGCGGAAAAGGCGCAGAAGGCCAGGCAGGAGCAGAAGGGGGCGGAGAGCCAGGGAGACAGAAAAACTCCTCCGGGCCAGAGCCAGCGGGATGCTTCTCCTGACAGCAGGCGAGATGACAGAGGCCCGCAGAGGCCTCAGAAAGATGACGGGAAGGGAGGACGCTCCTGATGAAAAGAACAACCGGAAGCCGGGAGAGGAAAAAGCACTCTCTTTCGTTCTCGATGCTGCCAATGTCAATGCTGTCACTGATGATAGTCGGGATGCTCGCCCTTTCACTGACTTCCTGCAATGAAGGACCAGACTACAAAAGGCCGCCGATGAACATTCCATCGGCATTTCGAAGCGCAGGCGAAGCATACCTGATGCCGAACAAGGAAGATGTAAAGGTATATCTCGGCAATCTGTTCTGGTGGCAGTACTTCCAGGACGACGTATTGAAAGATCTCATCGCCACTTCAATAGTTCAGAACTATGATATGAAGATGGCCTCCGAAAGAATCCTCGAGTACCAGGCAAGAGTAGGGCTCGCCAGGGCGAGCCAGTTCCCCACAGTGGGAGCGTCAGGCTACGTGCAGACAGTGAAGGTCAGCGAGGTGGGCCCCACTCCCATAGTGCCCGGCGCGGTCAACAACACCTACGGCACAAGCATCAGCCTCATGGCGAACTACGAGGCCGATTTCTGGGGCAAGTTCAGCAAGGCGACACAGGCTGCGAGAGCCAGCCTTCTCGCAACAGAAGAGGGAAGGAATGTCACGCTGATGACTCTGGTCAGCGCCGTTGCCTCGTCATACATATCTCTCCGCGAGCTCGATCTGGAAATGGAGATAGCGAAGCAGACGCTGGAATCCCGCAAGGAATCACTTGATCTCGTTACAGCCAGGCAGGAAGGTGGCGTGGCCACGATGATGGATGTGGATCAGGCAAAGTCCCTGTACCTGGATGCCCAGAAGACGATAACACAGATAGAGCAGCAGATCATGCTTCAGGAGAATACAATCTCCAACCTGATGGGAGAGGCTCCCCATTCGATACCCAGAGGCAAGGCCCTGACAGAGCAGATTTCGACAGAGCCAATCCCTGTCGGCCTGCCTTCATCGCTTCTGCTCAACAGGCCCGACATCAGGCAGGCTGAAGCCAACCTTATAGCCGCCAACGCCAACATAGGAGTTGCCAGGGCCTACTACTATCCCCAGATCACATTGACAGGGTCGTCCGGCACTCTGAGCAAGCAGCTTGCCAACCTGTTCTCAGCTCCAAGCTACAACTGGGGACTTGCAGCAAACGTTCTGCAGCCCATATTCAACGGCGGCCAGATCCGGTCAAACGTCCTCATCACTGAATCGCAGCAGCGGCAGGCAGTCATCTCGTATCAGCAGACCATCCAGAACTCATTCAAGGATGTCTCCAACGCCCTGATTGGCTTCCAGGAAGGCAGTCTCTACGAGAAGCAGCAGCAGGAATATACGGATACGCTCGCCGATCAGTCATTCCTTGCGAAGCTGCGCTACGAGGGAGGCGTATCGAGCTATCTCGAGGTGCTGGATACGGAGAGGCAGTATTTCCAGGCGGAGCTGGAGCTGGCCAAGGCCAAGGGAAACGTGTTCCAAAACCTGATAGCGCTGTATAAATCGCTCGGCGGAGGCTGGCAGCAGTCGCCGGACATGCCGAAGCCTCCTCAGGCCTCGCCGGTATCGAGTGGAGAAGTAAAAGAGATGTCACCTGCGCCAGCCGCCTCGGTGAGGCAGAATTCTCCCTCACCAGCCATGGATGCAACAAAGGCATCACCGGCGCCGAGCGAAGAGGCCACCGGCATCTCGCCTGCACCGACCGCAGATGCGACAAAGGCTTCGCCGACACCTACCGTGGAAGCCACCAGGGTCTCGCCGGGAGCGGGAAATGAAGTGAAAGCATCGCCTTCACAGAGCAAGGGAAGCACGAAGGCTTCGCCGGGAGCGGGAAAAGAGGCGGTAAAGGCGACCCCGACGCCGGGAAAGGCCACGACAAAGGCACCGGGAAAAGAAGCCGTAAAGGCGACCCCGACGCCGGGAAAGGTCACGACAAAGACACCGGGAAAAGAAGCCGTAAAGGCGACCCCGACGCCGGGAAAGGTCACGACTAAGGCGACTGCGGCGCCGGGCGCGAAGGCTTCTCCGTCTCCAGGTAAAAAAGCCGCGCAGCCATCACCCACTCCAGGCAGATAGGCCTCCTGAAGGCTTCACGGCTCTACATCTGTCGGGATCATCCTGCCGGTCAAATCTTTACTGTCTCAACAATTTCCCACATGCAGAGAGGATGATCGCACATGAACGACCATAAAACCAATCCGGAGATATTACAGCACAATAGAGCCGCCTGGGATATGGCTGTAAAATCAAAGATCAGATGGACAATCCCTGTCAGCAGCGAGATAGTGGAGAATGCCAGAAAAGGGAGCTGGAGCGTTTATCTGACTCCGATGCTGCCTGTCCCCCGCGACTGGTTCCCTGCCCTTCAGGGATTGAAGGTGCTGTGCCTCGCTTCAGGAGGCGGGCAGCAGGGGCCCCTGCTCGCGGCAGCAGGCGCAGACGTGACGGTCTTTGACAACTCTCCAGCCCAGCTCGCCCAGGATGCCTTCGTCGCAGAGAGAGACTCGCTTTCAATAAGCACGGTGCAGGGCGACATGGCTGACCTGTCGTGCTTCGGAGACGACTCGTTCGACCTCATCTTCCACCCCGTCTCAAACTCGTTCGTCCCCGATGTCCTCCCTGTCTGGAAGGAAGCCTTCCGCGTGCTCAGAAGGGGAGGAAGACTGCTGGCCGGATTCACCAACCCCGCCCTCTATATCTTCGATCCTGACAAACATGATCTGGGAATTCTGGAGGTCCGTTACCGCCTCCCCTACTCGGACCTGCAAAAATCTGCCGACGAGCGCCGCGTCATGCTCAAAAAAGGCATGGCCCTCGAGTTCAGCCACACGCTCGACACCCAGATAGGCGGACAGATAAAAGCCGGCTTCGTCATCACCGGTTTCTACGAAGATCACGACGGAGAAACCACCTGCAGCAGATACATGCCGACCTACATAGCCACCAAATCCGAAAAGTAGGGACAGTTAACTACTATTTACAATTTGTCAACAAATCCCATCCACCTGATGGCGAGAGATGCCGTGTGCCATTCCCATGCCCTGCGGTACAGCCGGAGCATGTGAGACTCATCGCGGACTGCTCTGTAAAACCGCGCTCATCACTTTCTCCGTATCATCTCATTCCCATTGAGCAGGGAATAATCAATCCGCTCAGACCTTATTTGGAGCCCTGATTGACCAACGGCACAGAATTAATAGAATTGTAACATTAATTTAATCGAAACCTTACAATAGCCTCATTTTTCTTTACAGAGCGATACTATCATAAGATCAGAAGGAAAGGAAGGAGGCTCGACAATGAACAACGATTACAGCATCCGGGGAATCAGCGAGGCCGGCGGCTGCAGCACAATGGCGCAGATTCTCAGACTCATGGACATATTGCAGCAGTCACACAACCAGAGCCTTGGAATCGACGGCCGGAATGCATTGAACCAGGCGATGATGAGCCCTGAAGCAACAAGATATCCAGGCATGCAGAAAGAGCGAAGCATCAACAGATGAATCCGTTGACGAACCATTTCTGAATCAGCAGCATTTTCAAAAACGACGACTGCAGCTCCCGTGTTCTGCACGCAGACTGACAGCAGAGACCCGGCATCCATCTGAATATCAAGCTTCAGGAGGAAAGAAATGAAATCAAGAGACATCCTTTATGGCGATGAAACAGGATATGCCCGCTCGGCATTCCTGACAAGAGGTCCCGCCAACACAAAAGACTGCGCCGAGACATTGAAAGCAGTCTCCGAATGGGAGATATGGCGCACCGTCCCGCTGAGCGACATGAGATACCTGTCCTCTCAGCTCCACAAGAGAATCTCCATACTGTCAGAGAGCTCCTCTGACGAGCAGAAATGGGATGAGCTCCAGGGATTCATTGTCTCATGCACCGACAAGGCAGAAGAGATCATAGAAGGCTACAGGCGCAGAATCGCCTGCAACGGGGATATCAAGACCGACGCCGAACTGGTCAGCTCATTCCTGGCATACAGGGATGCCCTCAAAGAGACAGGAGCATTCATAAAAGAGCTGAGAAGAGGCTCGCAGCCGGCATGCAGGAACAGCGAGTCCATTCTTTCACCTTTGGAAAGAATAATACAGGTCGATCTGTGCATCCGGAAGATCGAGGTAAAGGCGAAGAACTGGGCGTACTATGTCCGCATGGAGCGAAAAAACGGCAAAACCCAGTCCTTTGCAGAAGCCCGAATGGATTTCCCCTGCACTCACATTCACAAAGGCTAACCCTTCTGCCGGAAATATCCAGTAGAAAGATGCCGCTCACATCATCTCAATCCAGAGAGGACAGTTCATGAACGATATCCTCGTCCTGCCCGGAGGGTTCCGCTATCAGTGCACAGGATGCGGCAACTGCTGCAGAGGCTGGAATATTCACGTTGATGAGACAAGTCATCAGAACATCGTGACCAGCGAATGCTTCGAAAAGCTGAAAGCCGAATGCGGCTCAGAGCTTTTCACCCGTAATGAAAGAGACTTCACACTATCCACTGCCAGAAGAGGGAGCGGCGACTGCGTATTTCTCGACAGGGAGGCTCTCTGCATCATTCACAGGGAAGGGAGCTATGACGAGAAGCCTCTCGTATGCCGGCAGTTCCCCTTCAAAATGATAAGGACGCCTGGAGGAGTATTCGTTGGCATGTCATTTTTCTGCAGATCCTGCCAGAGAAATACAGGAATTCCTGTCGAGTCATACGAGCAGGAAATGATGAAGTGGCTTCCCATGAAGCATTGCAGAGTGGCCGGCGAGAGCGGGATAGTAATTGAGGAGGGTCTAACAGTTGACTGGCAGGGATATCTCTCCATGGAAGATCACATCACAGAATACATCAGTGAAAACGAAGATATGGAAGGCGCCCTGAGGAAATCCATGATAGATATCTGTACTCTCTCATTGAAGCTCCGCAGGGAAGGCGTAACCTTTGCTGCATCTGAGCACATATCCAGATTGCTCGGCGAAAGCCCCATCCTCCCTGAAATTGAAGTATTCAGAGAATCAAGCCTCTTTTACACGGCTGCCGTGGCAGGCGTATTGGAATCCTCCAGTCCGGAGGCCTCCAGGGCGAACACAGAGGCCATTCTGTCAGGAGGGTTCCTTCGAAGCGGAGTCTTCGGGAAAGACATATCGATGGCGAAGTTCTCGCAATACTACAGGGAAAATCCCTGCTCCTGGAAGGTTCCCCATATACGGAGGTACATCGAGCACCTGGTCTTCAGAAAGCAGCTTCTGGGCCAGGAGCCGGTGCTCTGCAACCTTGCCGGCATACTGACAGCACACGGCCTCCTCGAATTTTATCTGTACCTTTCGGCATATCAATCAGGAAAAACGTCCCCTGATATGGAGGATCTGTATTTCTCCTATGGCTTCGTAGAGAAGAAATTCGCCGCACACACATCGACGATGATGCCCTTCTTCAAAGTCTTCGCCGAAGGATTCCTGAACCTCCTCACCTGAAAAGTAGTTAACTGTCCCTGCTTTTTCACATGAAAAGTAGTTAACTGTCCCCACTTTCTGCTCGCAAATTTACAATTCTTTACACAACGTCACAATGCCTTAACAGCGCTGCGATATACTTTAGCCATATAACCAAAAAGGAGAACTGAAATGAAGAAATCACTCGGAATCCTGATGATGGCAGCGGCGTTACTGGTGGCGATTATGACGGTATGCAGCGCGGCTTACGCAGACTACGGCTTCTCTCAGAGCACGAACAGCGGCTACGGCCTCGGCGACAGGCAGAAAAACGATTCCGAGACCGGCAGCAAGAATCACAGTTCAGCCAGCTCGCAGAAGACAGAGAGCTCACCGCTCCAGGTATCACTCCAGGGATACATCGATTTCGCCGATGGAGGAACAGGCTGCTGGAGCGCAGACGTCACGGGAGGCTCGGCCCCTTACAGATACGAATGGAATCTGGAAGGAGCAGGAACAATCAGCACATACTCAACAGCACAGCGCACCTTCCAGAACGGCGGAAAAGGCGGCAGAGGCAACCTGACATTGACCGTATGGGATGCGACAGGCCGCAGCGTCCAGGTGACCCGCCTGATAGTAGTAAAGGCAAAGAACGGCCAGTATCCGCAGTATGGAATATGGGGCTTCTGAGGTCAGAAAGCCCACGACTAACGGCTCTTCAGCAGCTCTTTCGCCCTGGGGCTCAGCAAACCTTCGATGCCGCTCCAGGGTATCGTGATATCAGGCGCGCCGAGAGGCCTGGGGCCGAGCTGGTAGTAGCTGAAATATATCTTGAGCCCATCTGCAGAGATGCAGAAGTATTTGAAGTTTTCCGCTTTGGGAGCATATCCGTCACTCTGGAGGCTCTCGGCCTGATCTGCAAATTTTGCTTTAAGCAGTCTGCCTGACTCGCTCGAGAGCTTTTCCAGGAATTGTTTCTGCGACGTGGACAGAGCGGCGAGCGTGAGGAATTTTCCGTCTGTGGTCCAGTTGATGGTGCTGTAGTTGAAATCCGGATGGGCCAGGTTCGCCCTCATATCGAGATGCTCGAAAAGAAATGACGCATAGCGCGATGTCTTCGCAACTGCCGTGCATTTCACCTCATACTTGCTGGCGAGGGAAGATTTATAGCCGGGGCTGCTCTTGTCCTGCTTCAGATTGTCGAGGAAGGTCTTCTTCTCTTTTTCCAGGTCTTTCTGGATTCTGCTGTTGAAATCCTTGACAACTGCATTGGCTCCCATGAGGCCGCCTGAGCAAGACAGCTCAGGGTATGTGTATGTGAAGGTCCAGTCCTTACCCTTGCTCTCCGAGGTTTTCATCGTCCAGCTGAATGACTGCGACCAGGCGCAATCGCCGTATGAGACAGCCGCGCTGAGCAACAAGGCAATAATCAACAATCGGGCACCATACATAATCTTCATCGGAACCTCCCTGCCAATTCTTGATAGAAGGAGGTGCTTCGTGGAGCAGGGTCTCTGATCCTCCATCCAATGCAGTGAAGAATGCATTGTGGCCGGTAACGCCCTGTCAGTCAGACAGGTTTTCCGGCCCGAAGCTCGATGGGTACAGCTCTCCCAGCGTGGACTTTTTGACAACTCCGTGAATATTGGTGGCTATTATGACGAAGTCTGAAGAACAGTATTCCTTCATGACCTGCCTGCAGAGCGCGCAGGGGAAGGGCGCCGTTTTATCATCGGTGATCACGGCCAGAGCCGCAAACTCCCTCTCACCTTCAGAGATGGCCTTGTCGAGCGCCACCATCTCCGAGTGCCTCGTCAGGGTGTAGGACGCCAGCTCGATATTGCATCCGCCGTATAATCTCCCGGCCTTTGTCATCACCGCAGCTCCTACCTTATAGCCCGAGTAAGGGGCATATGCGTTGTCCCTGTAGCGCCTGGCGCATTCGATTAGATCGCTGTATTGTTCCATTCAATGCCGCCTTATGAAGTCGTTGTTGCCTATGCGAACGGGTTGGGCGACTTGGCGCATCTCTTGAATATGTTCAGCAGCTTTCCAGCCGATATTCCATCAAATGAGCTGCTGCCGAGCTGCTGTTCAAGCTCCCTGACATTTTCAGGGGAGAGCTGAACCTTGCCGTCGAGGTAGTATGTATAGTTTTCAATGAGCTTTTCCGTTGAGATTGACATTGTATCTGACATGGTATTTCCTCCGTTTCAAATATCGATTTCCACTGTTCTTCACAAGGCCGGACGGCTCTCTGCGCCATGCCGGCATGAAAACATAAAGATCACTGGCTGATATTTCAAGCCGTGATCCCGCATTTATTGAGATTCAACAGAACAGAAAAATTTCCTGCTATCTGAGACATGCAGTGATCAAGTGGCCAAGTGGTCGAGGGCTCCAGGGAAGGAAGAATTCTTTTGATATATTACTCTTGATCTCTTTCCCATGAGTTCTTAGTGACAAGTGAGCAATGGAAAGGAATTCTCTTTCAATCACTCGATCGGTTGATCCCTGGCTCTCTCGATCCCTTAAATACATGGGAAAACTTGATCCAGACTCCAGTTCCGGGAATTTGACATTGTCAGATTATTGTGATAATATTTTCGCAATCAGGCTCTGAAGTGCATAAACGATGAGTAATCCGATCGAGATGAAAAGCTTCTGCAGCATCTGCTGGCGCTGGCCTGAGTAAATCAGGAGCGCCTGCGGATTTTGATTTTCACGGGAAAGACATGACGAAAGGCCGCGGCACCGATGCAGCGGTCTTTTTTTACTCACAGGCAGTATCTTACAAGGAGAGACGCAATGCTTATTGTAATGAGCCACGATGCGACAGACAGCGATATAGAAGCAGTCGTAGACACCATTACGCAATCCGGCTTCAGCGCGAGAGCAATAAAGGGAGGAGCCAGGGTCGCGATAGGCGTTCTGCACAACCCGGGAGCGGTCGACGCCTACAGGTTTCTCTCATTGCAAGGCGTGAAAGAGGTAATCCCTGTCACAAAGCCCTACAAACTGGTGAGCAGGGAGTTTCAGCCTGAAAACACAGTCGTCATGATAGGCGACATCAAAATTGGCGGAGATGAACTGGTTATGATAGCAGGGCCGTGCGCCGTGGAGAGCGAGGAGCAGGCACTTGCAACGGCCCGGGCGGTCAAGGAAGCCGGGGCGAAGCTTTACAGAGGCGGAGCCTTCAAACCGAGAACATCTCCCTACGCATTCCAGGGGCTCGGAGAGGAAGGGCTCAAGATACTCGCTAAGGTCCGCGGCGAGACAGGGCTGCCTGTCGTCACTGAAGCCATAGACCACGAGAACATCGACATGGTGGCCGAATACGCCGACGTGGTGCAGATCGGCGCGAGAAACATGCAGAACTTCAGCCTTCTCAAGAAAGCCGGCAAAGTCGGCAGGCCGATCCTGCTGAAAAGAGGCATATCGGCGACTGTGGACGAGTGGCTGATGGCGGCTGAATACATAATGGAAGCAGGGAATTCGAATATCGTGCTCTGCGAGCGCGGCGTGAGGACTTTCGCCGATCACAGCAGAAATACCCTCGACATCTCAGCGATCCCTGTGGTTCAAAAGGAAAGCCATCTCCCGGTGATAGTAGATCCCAGCCATGCGGCAGGCAGGAGGGATCAGGTGCAGCAGCTCGGCTGCGCGGCAGTCGCGGCAGGCGCAAAAGGCCTCATAGTAGAGGTCCATTACAGGCCGGACAGCGCATTGAGCGACGGGGCGCAGTCGCTGTATCCCGGACAGTTCAAAGAGCTCTATCAGAGGGCCTGCAGTATCTTCGACATCTGCAGAAACCCGCTGCATCAGCTCAAACAATAAAACAGGCAGAGAGGTTACAGACGATGTATATAAAGTACTTTCCTGCGAGAGCGGATTTCAAAAAGATGGCGGCCAGGGGAAACCTGTTGCCTGTCTGTCTCCAGTTCCTGGCGGATACGGACACGCCCGTCTCGGTCCTGGCAAAGCTGCGAGGCTCCTCGGAGACATCGTTCCTGCTGGAGAGCGTCGAGGGAGGCGACAGATGGGCCCGCTACAGCTTTCTGGGAAACTCGTCGAAAAAGACGATCAAGGTGTACGAAGACACGATTGAGATAGAAGAAGGCAATGAAAAATCAACTGTCAGGCACGGCGGCGATCCGCTGCCTGCTCTCAGGGCTCTGATGAGCGAGTACAGGCCTGTCTCGCACCCGGAGCTGCCCCGCTTCTGGGGGGGAGCAATCGGCTACATCACCTATGAATTCTCATCGTTCTTCGAAAAGATCCCTCACAGCCTGCCTGAGAGCTCTGTGCTTGCCTGCTTCGTAATCACGGACAATCTGATCATCTTTGACAATATAACCCACACGATGACACTGGTCGCGCACGCCTTCATAAACGAAGGCGACAGCCTCGACGAGGTCTACGACAGGTCTCTCGCCCGCATCGACGGGATGCTTGCGCAGATAAGGAAGCCTCTCGCAGAAGCCGGCGGGCCGGAGAGTCAGGCCTGCCGCCTCACGCCTGTCGTGCCGATGGAAGATTACTGCGCTGCAGTCAGAAAGACGAAAGATTACATACTGGAAGGTGACATCATCCAGGCAGTCATCTCCCACCCTTTCATCTGCAGTAATCCGCCTGACCCGTGGCTGCTGTACCGGGCCCAGCGGTTCGTCAACCCTTCGCCGTACCTGTACTTCATGGAGCTTGGAAAGGAAGTGCTGGTCGGCTCGTCTCCTGAGACGATGGTGCGCCTGGAAGGAGGCTCTGCAGTGCTGAGACCCATCGCGGGAACGAGAAAGAGAGGCTCGACAGAGCAGGAAGACAGACGCCTGGCAGATGAGCTATTGCAGGATCAGAAAGAGAAAGCCGAGCATCTGATGCTTGTCGATCTCGGCAGAAATGATCTTGGCCGCATAGCCGAAACAGGGACGGTCCAGGTCACGGATCTGATGGTAGTAGAGAGATATTCACATGTCATGCATCTCGTTTCGAACATCAACTGCGAGCTCAAGAGAAAATACGACGCCTGGGATCTTCTCAGGGCGGTGTTCCCTGCCGGCACGCTCTCAGGCGCGCCGAAGATAAGGGCGATGGAGATCATCCAGGAGATAGAGAAAAAGCCCCGCGGCCCTTACGGCGGAGCCGTAGGATATATCTCCTTCACTGGCAACATGGATCTCGCCATCACGATAAGGACTGCCTGGCTGAAGAACGGCACGATGACTGTCCAGGCAGGAGCAGGGATAGTTGCGGATTCAGAGCCCGAAAAGGAGTACCAGGAGACGGTCAGCAAGGCGATGGCGATGCAGAAGGCGCTGGAGCTGATAAGCCAGGGAAATGAGCCGAAAAAGCCCTGAGCTTTGAGGCCGGAGCACCACACAAGGAGAAAAACGATGATTCTGATGATTGACAACTATGATTCGTTCACCTACAACCTCGTGCAGTACATCGAGATGATGGGAGTCGAGGTCAAGGTCTTCAGAAACGACGCAATAAATGGGGAGATGGTCGAAAAGATGGCTCCGGAAGGCATCGTGATCTCGCCCGGCCCCGGCAGGCCTTCAGGGGCGGGCGCATCGATTGCCGTGATAAAAGCCTTCAGCGGAAAGATCCCGATCCTGGGAGTATGCCTGGGCCATCAGGCCATCGCCGAGGCGTTTGGCGGAGTAATAGTCAAGGCCGGGAAGCTCATGCACGGCAAGACCTCCGTCGTCAACAGCGACGGGAAAACAATCTTTGCAGGCATCGCGAACCCTTTTGATGCGATGAGATACCACTCCCTGGTCGTGGAGAGGGCCACGCTGCCAGAATGCCTCGAGATCACCGCCGAATCGGACGACGGCGAGATCATGGGCCTCCGCCACAGGGAGATGGCCGTCGAAGGAATTCAGTTCCATCCTGAGTCCATCATGACGAGGGTCGGCAAGAGGATCCTGAGAAATTTCCTCACCATGACAATGACCACTGGCTGGCAGCGATGACATGAAGGAGCCAACAGCGATGCGACGTAACTGTGGAGCGTAAATCTGCCGCAGGGCGGAAACGAGGAGAGATATGATTAAGGAAGCCATCAAGAAAGCCGTCGAGAGACAGGATCTCGAAGAAGACGTCATGTACGACGTGATGACAGAGATAATGTCCGGCGAAGCAACAGACTCTCAGATCGGAGCGTTCATCGGGGCGCTCTCCACCAAGGGCGAGACGTTTGCGGAGCTCGCCGGGGCGGCCAGGGCCATGCGCCGAAAGGCAATAAGGATAAACGCCAATGCCGGGATGGTCGTCGATACTTGCGGCACAGGAGGCGACGGAGCACACACGTTCAACATCTCGACGACGGCTGCCTTCGTCGTGGCAGGATGCGGCGTCACAGTGGCAAAGCACGGCAACCGCTCTGTATCGAGCATATGCGGCAGCGCCGACCTGCTCGAGGCCTGCGGCGTAAAGCTCGACGTGCAGCCAGAGCTTGTCGAGGAGGCAATCGCCGATATAGGCATAGGCTTCATGTTCGCCCCGGTATATCACGGAGCGATGAAACACGCCGCAAGAGCCCGAAAGGAGATTGGGATCCGCTCGATATTCAATATGCTCGGGCCTCTGACAAACCCTGCAGGAGCTAACTGCCAGGTGCTTGGTGTCTTCAGGCCGGAGCTGACGGAGATGTTCGCCAGGGCGCTGATCCTGCTGAAAACGCACAGGGCCTTCATAGTGCACGGCCACGACGGCCTGGACGAGATAACGGTCTGCGCGCCGACAAGAATCACAGAGGTTAACAGAGGCGCACTGAAGACATACGACGTGACCCCGGAGCAGCTCACAGGGCGCTCTTACTGCAAGGAAGATCTGGCCGGAGGCGACCCTGCGAGAAACGCCGAGATAACCAGAAATATCCTTTCAGGAGAAAAAGGCGCGAGAAGGGACGTCGTAGTGGTAAACGCAGCGGCGGCGCTCGTGGCAGCCGGAACGGCTGAGGATTTCAGGGAAGGCATAGGAAAAGCCGAAGAATCGATAGACAGCGGAGCGGCGCTGAAAAAGCTGGACGACCTGGCAAAGTTCACGAATCAGTGACAAGATACCCTGTCAGCCTGGATATCATAGACTGTACAGCTTCAAAACAATCTGACATTCAACACAGCCCGCTTCGATATCAGATGCAGGCTCCTGGCAAGCAGGAGCCCCGGGCCTTGTCTCACTTCATCTGGAATGATATAATCAAGGAAACATTACTTGACTGAAAAGCGCTCTCTTTTTCAGCATGCGTATGATCGATACCGTGCAGGCGCACCTCTGAATTGAAACAGCAAATAAAAGCAAATTAGAGATGAGGTTGATATGGAAGCTGAAATCCTGAACGACTCTCAACTCAGGACATTATCAAGGAAGCTGCTCAGGAGCATTGAAAAGCATTACAGAATCATACCTGTCAACTCACTCAAACATCGGAAATACTCACTGAGAAAACCAATCCTGATTACTGTTGAATACGATGCGAATGTGTTTATCGCAGCTCTCGATGATATTGAAGCTTTTTCATATGCCGATACGGAGTATGAGGCGATAAACGGGCTCTGCGAGGAAATTGTCAGCCTCTATGAGGACCTCCACAGTGACAGCGAAAACCTTGGCCGCTGCCGAAAAAATGGCTGAACTATCTTGACGAGATGATTGAATCAGCATGAAGAAAACAGATGCAGACAGGGTGTTTCACAAACTCGGCCTGGAGGTCCGTTCGACCAGCCATTGTTATGGCTGGCTTGTAGCAGATAACAAAAGAATTCTCCGTGTCCATTTTTTCCATGGGAAAGGCGACATCCCAGAGAAAGTTACACAAAAAATAAGAGGCCAGCTGAAGCTCACTCTCAAGGATTTAGGGCATTAATCGATTGCTCTCTCTCCTTTGACGATTACATCAGGATTCTGAAACAGAAGAAGCTGATTGAGAGTCCTGAAGATCAGCACAACAGTTGACACATATCAAATCACCACGGAAGGTTAAAGGCTTTGGAAAACGAACATCACGACTTTTTATCACGGATTATCAATGACAAGAGAATAGAGGTCGAGGAGGCGCGGAAGCGGATCGGCGACAGCGAGATGAAAAAGCTCGCGATGGACACGAAAACCACGCCGAGAGGATTTCAGAAGGCACTCGCTTCGCCGGGGCCTGCCGGAGTCAACATAATAGCCGAGATCAAGAGGGCGTCACCATCGAAGGGGATTATCAACGCCGATCTGGACGTGGTCTCCCTTTCGCGGAGCTATCAGGAAGGCGGGGCGGCGGCCATCTCCGTTCTGACCGAGCGGAATTACTTCAAGGGGAGCCCTGATGATCTGCAGGCCGTGAAAAAGACAGTCAGTCTTCCTGTGCTCAGAAAGGACTTCATCGTCTCCGACTACCAGATATACGAGTCCAGATATATCGGTGCCGACGCGATACTGCTGATAGTGCGTGCCCTCTCGGACAGCGAGCTCTCCAGCTTCATCAGGCTCGCAACCTCTCTCGGCCTGGATATTCTCACTGAAGTGCACGACTATGCGGAGATGCAGCGGGCCATAGATGCGGGAGCCCCGATAATAGGCATCAACAACCGCAACCTCTCAACATTCGTAACAGACATCAACGTTTCAATAGAGCTCGCGGCTCATCTGCCGGAAGGCGCTGTGGCCGTTGCAGAAAGCGGAATAAGGGACAGGGCGGATATAAAAAAGATAACCGCAGCAGGGATCCATAACTTCCTGATAGGCGAGAGCATAGTCCGCTCAGACGACGCTTCAGGTCATATAAGGAGCCTCTGCTGCGGCTGATATCTTGCCGGATCAGGCAGGCGCTTCCATTCCCATGGCCGCCCACTCTTCTTTCGAAGGGCCGTAGATTCCGGGGACATTGAGCCCGGCCTGGCGCATCAGAATGGTCATCTGGCCCCTGTGATGAGTCTGATGGGCCATCAGGCATCCAAGAGTCATCCCTCTCGACCAGTTCGCCCCGTACATGTTGATCTCCTCAGGCAGAGACGCATCTGTCCACTTGTCGAAAACCTCTTTCTGCATCGAGGCCGAGGCCGCCCTGTACTTTTCCAGGATCTCGGCGGCGCTGGCCGGAGGCTTCTCTTCATAAGTTGGGCCCTGAACCGCCAGGCCGGCGTGGTTCATCATATCGGCTATAGTCGCCGTGATGTGCCAGGCGATGCTTCCCAGATCCCAGTGGTTTTCCGCCACCTTCTGCCCGAGCGACGCATCTGTAAGCGCCGCGAGAACCTTCTCTGTCGCCTCGCTCTCATATGCCCAGCCCTTTTTGAATGCTTCAAGTGATGTAATCATATTTTTCCCCTCTCTTTCGCTGATTCAGCATTGTCAATTCTGCACCGGAACGGTCTTTCCTGCAGGAACAGCTTTCCAGTCTCGGCCAGGAATCATTTTCAGAAGGCAACGAGGCAGGATTACTCAGCGGCAGTATATTCAAAGGCTCGATGCCACCCTTCGCAGGCCCGCCAGTGTTCAATATCCGCAGAAAAGTTTTGTCTCCCTCTCTCCTCCATCCCCACCTCTCCTTACTTACACCCTAACAGTTAGTACAGCAGTGATCAAGTGGCCGAGTGGTTCAGGGGCCGGGTGGTCAAGTGGCCAATGTGAAGAAATCCTCTTTCAATACCTCGACCCATTGATCCCTGGATCTCCCGATCCCCTGATTATTGATATACATGGGAAAGCCTGATCCGACCGTCCCGATGCCGGGTATTGTATTATTTGCCGTACCATGTTATTATGGCACAGGTGAGCGATATGGAATACCGGATCCAGGTCAAGATATGCGGCATGACAAGCGAAGAGGATGCATCTGCCTGCGCGGGCCTCGGCGCAGACGCGTTAGGCTTTGTCTTCTATCCTCCCAGCTCGAGGAATATAAGCGCAGACAAGGCGAAGAGCATCATCAGCTCATTGCCTGATAATATCCTGACTGTAGGTGTCTTCGTAGACGAAAGCCCGGAAATGATAAGTGAGATAGCAGGGCACTGCGGGCTCAAGGCTGTCCAGCTTCACGGCGCCGAATCACCAGCCGCAGTCGAGGCCCTGAAAGGGCTGAATATCAAGATTATCAAGGCAGTATTCGTAAACGGCAGGCCTTCTCTGGATGAGATGTCGCAGTATGAAGCCGACGCCTTTCTGATTGAGGCTCCGCGCGGACCCATACCGGGAGGAACAGGCACAGCGTGGGACTGGGGCCGTGTAAAAGGACTGTCCGGCTCTTACCCTGTCATACTGGCAGGCGGACTGAATCCGGAGAACGTGACTGAAGCGCTCGAGGCCTCCCTTCCCGATGCCGTCGATGTCAGCTCAGGCGTGGAGATATCTCCGGGACGAAAGGACATCGAAAAGGTCAGAAGATTCATTGAATCAGTCAGGAACTGTTCATTCCTTACCACCAGGAGGATTCTATATGGATAGCGGATTGAAGCAGAGACCGGATGGAGCCGGGCATTTCGGCCCGTACGGCGGGAGATACGTCGCAGAGACTCTGATGCCCGCGCTGATAGAGCTGGAAGAGGCATATCTCACGATAGGCAGCAGCGACGAGTTCAAGAGAGATTTCGAAGCTCTTCTTGCTGACTACGTCGGCAGGCCCACGCCTCTATTCAAGGCTTCGAGACTGACAGCCCACGCCGGAGGAGCGGCCATATATCTGAAAAGAGAGGACCTGGCCCACACAGGAGCCCATAAAATAAACAATACAGTCGGCCAGATACTCCTTGCCAACTATATGGGTAAAAAGAAGGTGATCGCCGAGACCGGAGCAGGGCAGCACGGAGTGGCCACTGCCACAGTAGCGGCGCTCTACGGCATGGAATGCAGAGTCTTCATGGGAAGAGAGGACATTATCCGCCAGGCTCCAAATGTGGAGAGGATGAAGCTTCTGGGAGCCGAGGTGGTGCCTGTGACCTCAGGGACAGGCACGCTGAAGGACGCCATGAACGAGGCGATGAGACATTGGGTCAGTTCCGTGCGAGACACCTTTTACGTGCTCGGGACTGTGGCCGGCCCCCATCCCTATCCTGTGATGGTGAGGGATTTTCAGCGCATCATAGGCGACGAGGCCAGGAAGCAGATCCTGGACAAGGAAGGGCGCCTTCCCGATCTTCTCGTGGCCTGCGTCGGAGGCGGAAGCAACGCGATGGGACTTTTCCACGCCTTCGTCGAAGACGAAGTCGGCATAGTGGGAGTGGAAGCGGCCGGGAAGGGAATAGGCAGCGGGCTCCACGCCGCATCGCTGTCAGCAGGCTCTCCGGGAGTTCTGCACGGCTCCAAATCTTATCTGCTGCAGGATCAATACGGGCAGATTCTGGACACCCACTCTGTGTCTGCAGGGCTCGACTACCCCGGAATCGGGCCGGAGCACGCCTGGCTGAAAGATACGGGGCGGGCCAGATACGAAGTGATCACCGACGACGAGGCAGTCGAGGCATTCCGCCTGCTCTGCAGGCTCGAGGGGATAATTCCCGCCCTCGAAAGCTCGCACGCCGTCGCGCAGGCCGTCAAGGAAGCGGCTGCAATGCCTGAATCAGGCATTGTGATTGTGAACCTTTCAGGACGGGGCGACAAGGATCTTGCCACGATCGCGGGCTACCGCAGTTGAATCTCACCACGGCATAACAAGAGGAGCTTTAACATGAACCGTATCAGCACCACTTTCCAGAAATTGAAAGATAAAAACGAAAAGGCCCTCGTGGGCTTCGTGACGGCAGGAGATCCTGATATCGAAGCCTCTCAGGCCATCATCGGGGAGATGCTGAAAGGAGGAGTCGACATACTCGAGCTGGGCGTCCCATTCTCAGATCCAACGGCAGACGGGCCGTACATTCAGCGCTCGTCCATGAGGGCGCTTTCGGCCGGCGTCAATATGAAAAAGATACTCGCCATGGTAGAGAAGATAAGGTCGGTATCTGAATGCCCGATAATTCTCTTCAGCTACTATAACCCGATGCTGGCTTACGGCGTCGCCGATCTCCACAGAGATGCGCTTAAAGCGGGCGCTGACGGGTTTCTGACAGTGGACCTCCCGTACGACGAGTCAGCAGAGCTTACCTCGCTTTGGCCGGACAATGAGCTGTGTCTCATCAGGCTCATCGCGCCGACGACGCCGGCTGAAAGGATGAAGAAAATCGCGGAAAACGCGGAAGGCTTCATCTATCTCGTGTCAAGAACCGGCGTCACAGGGAGCGGGCAGATAGACACTGGCGAAGTGTCTTCCGTGCTGAGCCGGATCAGGCAGGTCTCAGAGCTGCCTGTCTGTGTAGGATTCGGAATCTCAAAGCCGGAGCAGGTCTCGCAGCTCTGCGCCATCGCCGACGGCGTCGTCGTCGGCAGCGCCTTCGAAAAGACAATAGAGGAGAACCTCGGGAGAGACGGGCTGGCGGCGCTTGCAGGCAAGCTGGCCGGAGAGCTGAAAAGCCCGACTGTCAGTGGTTCATCCATTTGAAGAGCTTGTGAACATTGTCCATGTACTTTGTCAGGCGCATCTTCTTTTCATCATCGAGATCGAGGAACTCGACTCCCACTTTCAGCTTGTCCGACTCATCCCTGACCACCCAGCATACCTCTGATTTGAAATGCAGAGGCTTTGACTCATATTCATCCAGCTCGAGCCGCAGGTTTATTATGTCTCCCTTGCTAAGCTCCCCGCCATCCAGCAGAAGCATGATCCCGCCAAGACTGATATTTCCTGTCAGCGCCCTGTAGCCCTCGATGTCCCTCGACATGATAGGCAGAACGCGGTCGAGGCGGTAGAACCGGCGGCGCTCTGACGGATCCTGGCTCTCCTCCGCATCGGGCTCACCAATCGGGAGCTGTCTCAGGTAGTCGAAAAACCTCTCCATGCCTTTGCCGCTCTCGGGCTTGAACTGGCCTTTGTAAAGAAAGATATCTCCCCTCGATTTGCCGATTGCGGTTATCCTGACCTCCGAGGTCACTGTCTCATGGATATCTTCAGGCTTCCAGCGGTGATATGTAATGGCTAAAGGAATCTCCTGATCCACTTCCAGCGTCACATCCGACTTGAAGGCCAGCTCTCTCGTAGACAGATAGTAGACCGAAACCTCGCTTTCATACTGAATCACGGCCTTCATCCTGCAGATATCAGGCAGGAAGAGCTCGTGCTCGTATTCGCTGCAGGTACAGCTTTCGTCATCGGCCTGCTGTTTCTTTACATCCAGAATACTCCAGCGCATCGTTCCTCCTTCACGCGGAAAGCTGCATTCATCGTTTGAGCATAATGAAAACAGCCTGATCATGAAGAGATCGGCTGTTCTGTTTCTACATTCCTGACTGTTCTGCTAACACGCGCCCTTATTGACTCTCATTCCATCGATGAGGACAAATTCACCGATATCTTCAATTTCGCCTGCACCGTATGGCTTTCCTGAGGCAAGGCTCTCAGCCATTCTGCTCATGTCCGCCTCGGCCTGTGCAACGCGCTTCTTCGCCCCTTCACAGTCTGCCTCGAGCCTGCAGACTTCGCTTCCCAGCTTTTCCTTCATCAGGCCTGCCTGGTTGCGGTCATTGGCAGTCTGATAATACTGATTCTGCATCGGGCTGTAGGTTCTGTCAATCGTCTCGAGTCTCTTTTTCGAGTAGAGCTTCAATGCCACTGCGCTGATCAGCATCGCCGCTCCGCAGGCTGCTACTATCGGGCTGTGCATTGCTGCGCCCAGTCCCATCGTAATCGGAGACGGAAGAGCCAGATATCTGGCCACCTTTTCAGCCTTGTGGAGGCGGCCGTCTTCCTTCCGCATCGACTCGAGCTTATCATAAAGGCGCACAGACTGCGCATCGAGGTCTTTCTCCTTCTGCCTGTACTCTTCCAGGGCCGGCTTCTTGAAGCTGAGCTCGCTCTCGTACTTTGACACGAGATCGCGGAGATCTTCAACGAGCGGCTCTCCGTTATCAACTGCAGGTCCCGCGCTGTTCGGATATGCTGATAACCCGGTCCCTGTCAGTGTGTTCTGCGGCTGTATCGTCATCTTCTCTCTCCCTCAAGTCCATTTATCATCTGTCTTTCTTTTCTTCATTATACAATGTGACGGGGTATTACTCAATAGGAAACAGGTGAACTGCAATTCAGACCCGTGAAATTACAAAATGAGCCGTCAAGTGGAGATCCCTGTGAGAACATTTTCAGCTGCTGCGATATGAAAAAAGACCGCGGACTCATCTGCCGCAGCCTTCCATTGTTTGCAGGGATTGACAGGCTGTAATCCTGTCTGCGTCTTATGCGCATTCTGCCTCGAGCCTGCGTATCTCAGCCGCAACTTTATCGCTCTGATACTTTATGGCGTCCAGCTCTTCGGCAACATCCTCATATTCTTTCTGCATGGAGGCGAGAAGCTTTCCGATGCCTGTAACCTTGTTCTTCGAGTAGAACTTCAATGCCACTGCAACAATGAGCATCAGGGCTCCGAAGATTGCAATGACGGGGTTGTGTATCGAGGCTCCCAGTCCCATGATCACAGGTGATGGAAGAGCCGCATAGCTGGATGACTTTTCTGTCCTCTTCAGGCGGTCTCTTTCCTCTGACATGGCCTGGATCCCGCCGTTCAGCTCCCGGCTGTGTGTCTCAACGTCGATCCTCTTTTTGTGGTAGTTCTCCTGTTCGAATCTCAGTCTGCTGAGCTGGCGCTCAACACCGGCCGTCGAGCCCCTGAGGTCCGTATTCTCCGATTCTCCGTGGACCGCTGTCCTGCTGCCGCTCTGATTCTGCGAAATACGGCCACCTGTTGACAAAAACTGCTGCTGTAATGCCATTGCTGCGTCTCCTGCAAAATGAATGTTTCGGCCTCTGTTCATAGATTATACTACGACTTCCTGCCAGTGTAAATGGTAGCAGAGGCGTATATTTCAGATTAAAAAGCGGGAAGGATGAGAGAAGCCATCTGTTGAATGACTGAAACATATTCCACCTCATGCACCACAGCATTCATTCAGATAATACAGCCATTTTTCATAAGAGACGGAAAGAATACAGAACAGGGAAGCCCATCATTGATAACTGCTCGGCAGATCCGCGGAAGGCGGGGGTTTCGATTCCCTTAAGCACGAAGAAAAGGAGTCATCATGACTGACAGATACTGTTCACAGTGTGGAGCTGAAATCAACAATGAAATGGCACATTGCGGCAAATGCGGCGCACAGCTCCAGAAGAAGGGGCCGAGCACGTGCATGATTGTTGGAATCGTTCTTGCAGTCGTGGGCTTCGTAGGTCTCGTAATGGCAGGTATCGTCGCAGCAATAATGGTTCCCAACTTCATGAAGGCAAGAGCCGCAGGCCAGTATACTGCGTGCAAATCCAACTGCAGGAATATCGGCACAGCGCTTGAGATGTATGCCTCGGACTTCAAGGGGCAGTTCCCTCCCTCGCTGGATTATGTTACGCCGAATTACCTGAGAAGCATTCCCACATGCCCTTCAGCGAAAAAGGACACTTACAGCGAATCATATACATCAACTATCAGGGATCTGAAAACCGGAACTCTTGACAGCTACAGCTTCTTCTGTCAGGGCGAATATCATAAGATAGTGTCAAATACGAGGGACTGCCCGAGATATGATTCCGAGTACGGCCTCAGCGCGCCGTGAGACAGCAGGCAGAGCATCAATAGTAAGCTGTCCCCTTTCCTGTCCCCTGTTTTCGTCAATCTGTTAACAGAATGTCAATAGAGTTTGCCGGGATTCTGTGATACTATATATTCTGGGGGATAAACTACTCTCAACAGAAAGGTGCCTCACCATGAGCATTAACCCGAACGACTTCAATGCATACGCCAGTTTGAGCCAGACCCGCCAGGCAGTTCCGGGCGGACATCAGAATCAGGTGGAAAAGAGAACGGAGAAGGAAAGCGACGGCAGCCAGTCGTTCGGCTCTGATGCGGTTACCATAGACGGATCGCGGCAGACTGGAAAGCAGTTCAATGCTGATTCGATAAAAGAAAGGAAGACGACTGAAGAAGCGCCTAAAGAATCATCTCCGAAGTCATCAGATGGCACCACCACAATAACGCTGATCAGCACTAACGACCTCCACGCCCAGTTCAAAAACATGTCGAAGGTCTCAGGCCTCATCCATCAGCTCAAGGCAGAGAACCCGAACGCCCTGGTCCTGGATGTTGGCGATATCGCCTATAACCCTCCCTACTCAGATGCGAATCATTTCGATCCGATGATAGATATCATGAACCAGATCGGATACAACGTAGTGGAGCCGGGAAACCATGAGCTCCAGTACGGCGCCCCGGCCATGCACGATGAGTATACGAGCAGAATAAAGGCCGACGTTGTGTGCTCCAACATCATAGACCCGAAGACAAACGACCTGCTGGAAGGCACGAAGCCATACGTCATCAAGGACGTAAACGGTGTAAAGGTGGCGTTCATCGGGACCGTGGTTCCTCATATGGCGACATCGGCCCATCCCGACGTCGGCAGCGACGTAAAGAAGCTCGATATCAACGACACTGTAAACAAGCTCATTCCGGAAGTCAAAGCCCAGGGAGCCGAAGTGATAGTGACCATGTCCCATCACGGAATAGGCAAGAACGCAGACGCCGACCTCGCTCAGAGCGTGCAGGGCATCGACGTGATACTTTCAGGCCACGATCATCAGCTCACTGAGAGTCCGATTGTCTTCTCAAAGTTCCCCAATAAGACATATCTCATCGAAGGCATGTCGCACGGCAAATATGTCATGAAGACCGACATCGTGGTGGACAACAAGACTCACGACGTAATCGCGGTAAACATGAAGCCGTATCCCACGAGCTCGAGCACAGTTAAGGCCGACCCTGCAGTCGACAGCATCATACAGAACTACCAGGAAAAAGGCGGTGGAGAGCAGCAGCATTACGGCGGCGACCATGTAAACCATCACAACAACGGAGGGAACAACCACCACCACGGCAAAAAGGGAAGGCACTGACGCTTTTCCGGGTATAAAGTGAAATATAGACAGGGCTTCATTCCGTCCATCGGCATGAAGCCCTGTTTTTTAGAGACATATTTGCAAGGTGACAGTGTGAGCAGCGTGGGCCGCTACCCCCTGCAGACCCGCTCCATGGCCAGTTTCCACGAAGTATCGTGTGCAAACTGCAGATCATCGTAGACAGGGCCGCTGTTCGGCCGAAGCTCTATATTCAGACCGCGGGCGCCATCCAGTTCATAAAGCTCCTTCCTGTCTGCATCTCTGAGAGCCAGAATATCACTGTCTGTGATGAGATCTGAAGAAGGCACATCTGTGGCGTGCTCTTCGGCAACCACTGCCTTACTGAGCGCATCGACAAGACCCGAAGCAGCATCTTTAAGCGCAGAATCCCTTATTTCACCGCCTCCGGCTATCAGTTCGGCAAAGTGGCGGTGATCCTGAACCGGAGTATAGAACTGCTGCGCCGCGTCACTCAACTCCTTTATGCCTGCCATCTCCTCATCAGTCTCAAGTATCCGCTCCGCCAGGGATTGTGAAGCCTTTGCCACATCGTCCATGCGTGAGAGATCGACTGCGCTCATGGCAATCATGTCCTCCTTGACCTGTGACGATTTCTCCACTGCAATGCGCGAAAGGTCGAGAGGAGAGACGTCCCCGCCCTTCCCGAAGGCTTCCTTCAAAATGGTGTTGTAAGGCCAGGACTTGTATCCGGAGATCTGCTCGGAGGCGATCATGTATCGGGCCGTATTCCTCATCTCGTAAGCGCACTCCGTTGAAGCCATCAGGCAGGCGTCGAAGGCCAGGATGTCGAGCTTCTCACCGGATTCACGCTCGGCTTTTTCAATGGTCTTCCGAAGAACCGGGAGGCTCATGTGCCCGTCGCCATCTTCCTCCAGGCCGATGCCCTTCCAGGCGTTTCCATGGCTGTCCATGATCAGCATATAGTGCCTGGCAGGATAGTTCTTGATGCCAAACGTAATGAACCGGCTCAATGTCTCCGGGTCGGCCATGTTTACCTTCCCCATCTTTTCGATGACCGGCGATGTGAGCAGACAGGGATTGTCATCCTTCGTGATATAATAGCGGGCGCATCCGGCCCCCTTGAAATCGAACTGGGATATTATGTTGACTCTATCGCTGGAGCCTGATTCCTCCATCTCATTGAGATTTCCCAGAGTGTACCTGCCAAGATCGTTATCCCCGGCCCCGTAATGAAGGATAGTCCAGTCTTTCACAGCCTGAGTCTCACGGTTGTCGCTCTCCCGTTTTTTAAAAGACTCTGACGCAGTTAAAGAAATACTGTCAGCGGAAGCGGGTCCTGATTCCACTTCATCACAGAGAGATGCGGCTCTGCAGGATCCTTCTGAGAGATCTCTTCCCGGCCGGGCAGGTGCGTAAATACTGACTGCTGAAGTTGACATTTTTACTCCGGACACTTTTTTCTATTGTTATTAAACCAGAGCCGGCTGTGACATGAAAGTGCCAGCCATGATCCAACATTAATCGAAGACTGATCTATGTGATCGCGAAAAGGAGACCGGTCTCATATTAAAGAAATTTCTCAGGGAACAGGCTGTCTGGATGAATTGAGCTTCCATCCCGTCCGAAGTCCGGCAGGCCCGAGATTTTTGCGCATATTTTCAAGTATAATATAGATGAGGCATTGGTGTTCGGTTAAGTCCGACCATAATTCAGCCTCAAAGTCCGATTACGATTAGGATCTAAGAACTCATGGACAAGATGATTTTCCAGATCTTTCCACCATCTGATGACCTCCCTGTCAGCTG
>Ga0302252_1000718_pt1 | contig 25296 bp, 20 predicted proteins | sample AAG_RA_Leu_MG_FD_193511 | JGI IMG/M metagenome (GOLD analysis project Ga0302252, IMG submission 193511) | Enriched activated sludge microbial communities from anaerobic digester in WTTP, New Holstein, Wisconsin, United States - AAG_RA_Leu | ecosystem: Engineered > Bioreactor > Anaerobic >... | reverse complement strand
GCCATCGAGATAAACAGGGTCCAGAAAACTTTCTTTACGTACTCATTTTTCCCGAATGCTTCGATCTCCGAAAGGTCAACAGACCTTGAGGATGAGAAGAATTCCCACAAATTCTTCGAAGCGGCATCGGTATCCGCTTTCATCGCCCGCTGGATCAGCTTCGGCAGGAATACGAACAGCGGAAGGAACAGGACCGCAGCGCCAATGAATGCCAGGCTCATATCGGTCCGGCCCGCCAGGAAGATTCCGACCGGGGCCGCGAAGGTTCCGGCCAGCATCGCGGCCATCTCCACCTCGCCAAACCAGAAGTAATGCCGCTTCTCGGCATAGGTCAGCCGCTCGATATCCGTAAGCGCTGACAGATCGAAGATACCGAGCGTGTTCAGCATCCCGTACCAAACAGCATGAGTCTCTTCTGGGTCAGCAATGATACCGAGGAAGAGGATGATGATCGGGCCAATTAGCAGGATGATCGGGAGGTGGGCCAGCACCAGGACCAGCCCTAGCAGGATCCCGGTCCCGCAGATAGCGCACCGGGTCTGCACCTCGTTCTCAAACATCGCCGTCCTCCGCAATCCGGATCCGGAAGACCGGGCTCGTGTACCCGCCATTGGCCGAACTGAAGTCCCGGACCCGGCCTATCTGGGCCCACTTCCGGCGACCCGTGCGGATCTGGACCGTGTGGATGCCAGGGGCCCGGGGATACACCCGCCGCCCGTTCACGTCCCGCATCTCCATATACGGCGGGATGTCGAACCAGTCCGGCCAGAACTGGACACCGTGCGGGATATCCGTGCCCCGGTACAGGTCCTGCAGGCGCAGGGGAGACATGTTGTCGTAGATCAAATCAATGATCAGGTTCTCATCATCCTGCTCCGGGTGCAGTTCCAGCTCATAGAAGATTGGGTTGCGCCGCACTTCGTCGCGGGTGAGCGGCGTATCCACGGTCAGCGGCTCAAGGCCGCCGAACTTCCCGCGATACAGGCCGGTCACGGTTGCGACCGGCTGCACGTTCTCAGAATCCATGATATTCCTCCTTGCATTGTTCGTGCTCGTCCCGGAGTTTCTTGAACTCCTCAACGACTTCATCGTATTTTCCGATCTTCTGGTAGATCGCAAACAGCATGGGATAGAGCGGAAGCACGGTTGCAAGCACTATCCCGAGAGTTTCCGTTTCCATAACGATCCTCCTCAAGCGACGAGAGGACCAAAAAAGAGAGGTGACCGGGGGGTCGCCTCCCCTCCAGGTCGATTCGTCTGGTGAATCGGGAAGGGCTGAAGCCCTTCCCTGCTTCGGGTCAAAATGACCCTCTGCAAGTCGAAGAACATTCGTTCTTCTCCAGGCTCACCCCTTCGGGATTCACCTCAGGCGAGAGCTGCCACGGTGTCCGCCCAGGCCTCAACATTCGTCCGGATTGCGTCATCCGAGTACGAGGTGATGGTGACCCGGTCGCGACTGAAGTTCACCATGTAGATCTCACCGTTCGCGTCGTGGCACTTCAGGGTTGCCGAGAAGGCGTCCTTGTCGAGGTCGTGGACCACGGTGCCGCCATGTGCCGTGCTGACTGCAGCGGCTGCGAGGATCGCAGTCACACCGGCATTGAACTTTGCCAGGGTGTCGAACTTGTGGCTGCCCGTCCCGACAGACTTGGCTTCGGTGTCCTGATAGACGAACTTCGCGGTGTATGCCTCCTTGGTCTTCTCGACCGGGGGGTGGCTCTCACCGGCAGTCATATACGCTACACACTCAAAGGGATTGTCGGTGATGACCGACTGGACGATCGTGTTGAACGTCGCAACATCCGCAATGGGTTCGGCAAGGGTGCGGGTTGCACTCTTGACATTTGCACTCTGTACGAAATCTGCCATGCTTGACTCCCGCCCTCGGGCCCGTGGGCTGAACAGTACTCTATAAGACGGGGGGCTTAGGTTTTGCTGAAGGGGAGTGCAATAACAAAGGATGAGGGAAAAAATTGAGCGCGAAATTTCTATTCTTCTTCAACTATCGGTCCTTTCCCCTTTTCTTTATTGACGAATGCAAGATCGATAACCTGCTCGATCGATGAGACCGGGGTGATCTTTACAGCAGATAGAATAGAAGGCGGCAATAGCTGAGCCTCCTTGAGGTTGCCTTCGGGGATGATTACTTCTTTAATTCCGTTTTCAACCGCGACGCGGATCTTTTCCTGAATACCCCCGACTTCGAGAACTTTTCCCATGATCGTTATCTCGCCGGTCATCGCGAGATCATTTCTGATGGGAATTCCACGAAGTGCGGACACGATCCCGGTTACAAGCGTAACACCAGCTGATGGACCTTCTTTGGGAACGGCCATGAAGGTTGCCAGGATCGCGACATCGTAATTATGACGCCATTCGAGAGCGATATCGAGTGTCTTGTGATTGGATTTTACATATTGGGCTGCAGCCTCGATGCTCTCCCGCATAACTCGTTGCATCGATCCCAGTGGGACAATCCGTCCCGATCCTTTTGTTGCCTGCATCTCGAAGAGGAGGATTACGCCACGTTCACCGGCAACGGCAAGACCGATAACTTCTCCGACAGAGGGTTTTTCCGGTAATCTAACCCTCTGCTCCCGATCTGCATCGGGGAGTGTGGGTGTCACCACGACGCCGGTCTTGATAACTCGCCCGCTAATCTTGACCTTTTCGTATTCACCCGGTGCCATGCGGCCGAGTTGGTCCCGGACCCGCTGCCGGAGTTCGCATGAAAGTGAGAGGATCTCTTCAAGTTCGGAATCCGTCACATTTCCGTCAGGATAAATAATCTTCATCAGCCCGGATAGGACCTTGTTGACTCCCCGCTGGTCCCTACCGGAGATCCCGCGCTCGGCCTTAGCTGCGTCAATGATCTCGAAACGCTGACGGACCTTGTCGAGCCCGTCGCTTTTCCGGAGTTCGTGCATGATCTCGCAGAGGTAGTCCGTGATGAATCCGTAATCTTTTGAATAACTCTTGGGTGTAAGTTTCGGAATTTCCCAGCCGGGCAGGTATGCATGAATTCTGTCGATGAAGGCAATCACCTGCAGGAAATCGGGGAGGGGCTCAAAGAGATGGTAATATTTTTCATGCGGGAGATCACCCTGGACATCAATGTTCCCGACAAAGACGAGGCTGGCGAATGCGAGGATCTCTTTCTTTCCCCGGCTGAATTTCGCGTCCTGCATGTAGCCCTGCATGATCGAGACGAACGACTTGGGATCTGTGAAATCCGTGTGGGCAATCTCATCGAAGACAACGGCATCCCGGGTCCCGACCATTCCGACCTGGCCCGAATTGAGGTTGATGAAGAGTTGGGCGGGGGTTGCCTTTCCCCCGGAGAGGACCTGCCCATAATACGAGATGTTTCGGTACAGGTAGGTCTTCCCGGTCTCGCGGGGCCCGAGTTCGATCATGTTGACGTTGGTCTCAATAAGCGGAAGGTACCGGCAGATGCAGAGGAGTTTTTGCCGCCGGGTGAGATGATCAGGGTTCAATCCCTGGGAGTTGATGAGAATATCGAGCCATTCGTCAGTTGTAAACTGTTTGCGCTTTGAGATGAATTCATCGATATTGATGACACTGACCTGGAACGGGGTAAAGGCCATCACCTTGAACGGTCGGATCTTCTTGTTGTGGATCTCGGTCTCGTCGTAAGTGAGGTCAATCGTTCCCCACATCCCTCCGGAGAGGAGCATCGGGTACTGGCGAATGATCTGTTCGGGGATATTGACAAATTGTTCGTTGATTGCGCCAATAGTTGCCCAGTATTTATCCTCGGTTTCGACAAGCCGTGCTTCGAGGTTTGCGATGATGGTGTGATGCCGGTTCTGGCGGATGAAGTGCCGGATCTTCTCGGCTTCTGCTCCGTGGACAAAATTTTCCTTCAGCCGCTTGACAACATTACTCATATCCTCGTGGAACGTCTCTTCCTTGCAGTAATTATCGATGAGGTATTCGAGCACGTACCGAGGGAATTCGTCAACGCCGGTATCCCGGGTAAGTGCTTTATTGACAACCTTTCCGGCAAAAATTTCTTTGAACTTGGTATTCATCGCACGGCCTCTTACACGTTTATTGCATCGCTCTTCTTCTTCCGCTTTGTTGTCGCAGGGGATTTTCCGGTTCCACGGGCGAGGTTCCTGACGCAGACCATGTAATCCTCTTCAACCGCGACCTGCTGATTCTCCGGCAACCGGTCGATGCGGATACCCCCTTTCTCGTAGAGTGCTTTCCCCTGTTCATACATACCCGACCTGCGGCAGTGCCGGAGCCAGTCTGCGAGAGTCGAATCGTTTGGCCGGTCCTGGTCGCGGATCGGGATACCCTGTTCAAGGTGAGCGATATAGTGGCGGATCCTGCGGGCGATCCCTTTTGCCCGACCCTCACTCTTGATCTTCTTCTCTTCCTCGGTGATGGGGAGACGGTATGTCCCGTCTTCAGTTTTGTAGAAGTAATCGAGGAGCCAGTCGACTAGAGCCCGACGGGGCTTGTCTTTAACCGTATAGATATAATGCTCGGAGAGATCACTGAAATGGACGCCCTCGTTCTCCGGATTTTTCGTTAAATATTCCGCGACGAACTTCGCAATTTTTTCGTATGCAGCATCCTCTTTGATTGTCTCAGATGAATCAACCGTGTTCAGTTCGGTTTCCTTCAGGAACCACCGCACGCCGTTTCCTGTTGATCCCTCCGGTTTATTCGCTTCCGCGACACGACCTAGAACCTCTTCAAAGTTGTGCGCCTCCATCTGTCCGGCCCGGACCATGCGGGAAATGACTTCATCGTAAATCCGGTCTTTTGGAGCACCAGGATGTGCGATGAGATAATCGCGGATAATTGCTATGACTTTTTCAGAGAATGTTGTGGAATCTTCCTCGCCAGTGATTGTCAGCGTGCCGGTTACTTCACCTAGCCGGGGTTTACGGAAGTTGATTACTAGGTCACGACGATTGACTTGATCTCCTTGAGTTTGGTTGTATGTTTTTTGACCTGTATCAATAAACAAGGCAGATTCTGTTGTATCGGGAATGAATCCTGTCAGGGCCATGATATCTTGAACCATCGCCCAAGGCCTCTCATCTCCATGATAACAAAGGGCAATCCAGTGTCCGGGTTTAAGAACACGATAGGATTCTTTCATTGCCTGTAACATCATGTTTGCCCAATCATCCTCTGATTTCCCTTGAAATTCGTTTACAATAATTTCCTCTTTATGCCAATGTGTGTCGAAACCAAGCCATGCTTCCCAGATGAAATTTAGTTCCCCGTATTGATATTTTCCGGCATATGGGGGATCTGTAAAAATAAAATCGACACTATTTGAACGAATCTGCGACATTGATTCGGCAGATTGCGTTGAAACAAGTAAATCAGTTGAATGAATTGCAGGTGAAACAATCTCGAAACCATCAATAATGTCCCCAAATTTTCTTGTAAATGCAGACCAAGCTTCATTTTCACGGTTAATTGGAGGAATGTAATAATTACCGGTTGGTTGCCCGCCGCCCGATTCACGAAATTTGTATAATTTTGATAAATTAAGTAAAAATGAACTTAAAGTAAATCTCATTATATCTCGAAAATCATCTGGAATTTCATCAATTTTTTTGAAAAGTATTGATAATGCCCATAAATTCCGTTTTGTAAATAATTCTGCAACAGAACGAAAATTTCTTCCAGGGCGCCAATTATCTCCCCAAGGCTTCGAATCATCCTCAACATTCATCATTTTATTTGGGGGGTACCAGTACGGGATTGGTTTATTTTCAATTTCCTTAATTTTCACTAAATCGTATTTTTCAAAATATTCTCGTTTCCTATTATCGGGATCATTATAACGGCGTTCATCTCGGTCAGGTTTGCATTTTCCATCACATTTATAATTTACAAGAACGGGAATTGATCCAAATCGTTTGCTTCGTGTACTAATTTCCTCCTCATGACCTTTTTTATAACAATGTGGACAAACCGAGATAACTTTGGGCTTTCCTTTCGCTGTCTTTCTCTCTAATTCAACACAATCAAACAGTGGAACTTTTGCCATACAGCGCGAGCATTGGAAGACCTGCGAATACACCGTGTATGTAATTGTCGCTTTTCCACCGCATCGGTCACAGCGGGTTTCGTAGAGCCAGTCAATTTCCGGCTTAACTTTTTCTTTAAGTTTTTCGAAAGTGGCTTTCAGTTCGCGAACATTAACTGGAGTGCAATAGTTTTTTGTGATAAAGGTCGCTGCAGGGCTCCGGTCGATTGCAATCGCCGATCGCCCTTCAAGTAATGCCGCAAGTGCCGTGCCGCCGGACCCAGAAAATGGATCGAGAACAAGATCGCCAGGTTTTGTATAGTGCCTGATATACTCGCGGATTGCATCATGCGGTTTTTTGCTCCAGTATGTATGCATGTTGTAGATCGCAGTGGCCTTTGTGCTATTGATTGGCTTATCAAACGCCGGGACATTGTAATCATCCTTCACCGGATCATAAGGATGCCCCCGCGTATGATCTTCGACAAACTTTTTCAGGTTCGGGTTTGGTTTATCTCCGGAATAATAGCCCTCAGGCATCTTCGGGATCTCGTGTGCAGTGACATTTTGTTTTTTGGGGCGATCATCGACAAGTTTCATTCAGGCATCACGTTCTCCACAATCCGGAGGGGTTGTTATAGTCAATTATCATGCGTTCATCCAAGATGGGTTTACCGCATCGAATCCGTCCGCGATTCCGGACCCTGCAGTCCCCCTTTTTTTTCATCGTTCGCTGTTTCTTGAGCTTTCTTTCGAGCGAGAATCCGCATACAGACCATGTAATCCTCTCCAATACTGACCTGCTGATGTTCTGTCAGCACGGTGAGGCAGATCGGCCCTTTCTCATAGAGCAACCGCCCTGCTTCGTACATCTCGGCCCGCCGACACTCTCGCATCCAGAGAACAAATGTTTCGGGGTCCGGATGGACTTTAATCTGCAGGGACTCCTCCATAACAAGACCGGCAACATACCGTTCGATCTCCCGGCGCCGTTGCAGTCGCTCTTCCCGGATCTGCTTCCGGTATTCATGCTCGGATATTTTGCGGGATCGTCTCCGTGTATGTCGCTCGAGAAAATCGGTCATTCTCTCCTAATGCAATGAAGCGGGCCTCCCGTTTCCTTTCGGAGTTAGCCCGAGAATATTCCCAAGACTCCCGACGCGGCGGACAATCCGTTCAGAGTTCAGCCGGATAATAAATTCCTGGGACGGAAGTGTCCGCCGGACTTTTTTCCCTCCTTCCCTGTAGGTTACCGTAGCTGTGAACCATCGGATGAGATGTCCGTCTTTACGCTCTTCGGGCGATGCCTCTTCCTGTACCGGAATAAAACGGAATGGTACTTCTTTGTGATCCCAGGGAGAGATATAGACAGTGCGGGACGAGAGGGGAAAAGCATCGGGATCACGGCTGTACGAGGCCTCAATCGTAACCGGGATCTCCTGTCCTTCGATACCGGTCTTCCCGGCATAATGGAGCATAAGCCGGAAGACCAGTTCCTCTCCCTCAACAGCCTCCTTCGGGGCCGATGAGAATTGCATCTCGATCAGGTCCTTTGCAGCTTCCTTGACCTGAAGCACGACCATCGGGACAAACATCTCCTGCATCGATACGCCGCCATGGCTGAATGCAGGCGGATCGAACCGCTCGCGATCGCGGCCGAATGCATAGCCGGGCCGGGGGAACACAATCGAGCCGTATTCCTTTACCATCTTAGCCCTGCTCTGCCGCTCGGTCTTCTCCACTTTCTTCGGCATCCGAAGATCAGCAGGGGAGAACTCGATGAGATGTTGCCTGAGCTGAGGAGGAAGGGAAGTCATGCCGACTTTGTGCCGCAGCATACAGAAGGTATACCGGCAGTCCGAAGGTTCGGGCACATCCTCATCCTTGAACCAGATCTTGTTTCGCCCCACGCGGCCGAAACCGTGATCGGCAGTGACAAAGACTTTGGTACCCGGTTTCAGTTTCCGGATCACGGCCATGACCTCGCGTTCGAAGATTGATTTCAGCCGCTGTTGATACAGAAGGACAAGGGAGGTTGCCGGAACAACAGACCCGCCGACTTCCTTGACTCCGATATGATGCAGGGCTTCATCACAGAGATCCCAGATGATCATGTCAAGACGACCGGCACGGTAGCGGACGGTTTCACCGGTCCCCAGTGCGTCAGACTCGACCTTTTCGACCTGAGCAGTGACGCGGAAATCATCCTTGAGCGGTTTCTGCAGGAGCCGGTTTTCGGCTTCGGTTGTTGAGAATGAATCAGGAAAGATTCCGGCGGAGATCGCTTTCCGGGAAAAGATTGTCTCTGAGGGCAGGAGGGAACAGCCCAGATAGACCTGCCGTTCATCCATGTGTTTTAAGAGGAGCGGCCGGAGCATCTCGTCCCAGATATCGTACCGCATCCCATCAAAAACCAGGATGAGCGCATCCTCCTTCACTGGATCCCAATGAGATTTCACGCAGCGCGAGAGGAACTGGGCGGTCAGGACAACGTCAGTGTCCCCGTCAATCCATCTCGGATAGGTCTTGAGAACATAATTCTGGAATTTTGCGTTCAGTTCGTCAAGGAGATCTTCGTCCTTCTTTGTCAGGTCCCTGACCCGCTCTTTGATCGACTGTAACATTGCACCAAACTCAGCCGGCAGGCGATCCGTTGTCCGGTGCAGCAGGATATCATCACCGTAATGGACGATCCGTTCAAGGCGCGAGAGGTAATATTCGAGGCGGTTGATTCGTTTGGTATTCCAGAGTTCCCAGAAGAACTGAATGTCTGTTTTGTCGGCAGGAGCTGCCTTGATCAGCCGGAGGGAGGCATTAAGTTCCTGGTGCAGTGTCTGGACTTCTGTTGCCAGACGGTAGGCCTCAATCAGGTTGTCCCATGCCGCCGAGCTGCGTTCCTCAACGTACCGTTTTTGATCGCCGCCATGGTCCTGGAACAGGGTCTCCTGAATGCGTTTATGGACAAGCGTCGCCGGTTCAGCTGAGAGGATATCCCCGATGGCCATCAGGAGCGCCAGTGAGCGGATGAGGAGGGAATACTGCTCGCGTTCCAGCACACGCAGGAACCCGGCCGGCTCTTGTATCTTCAGTTGCTCAACGAGGAGCATTTTGAGTGCATCGGCAGAGAGGGATTCTTCAAGCGCGGCAAGATCCTGATCTGCTTTCTCCGGCGCACCGCTGATGAGACCTGATACCGCTTTCTTCAAGTCAGTAACCGGTATCTCGGAGAATTTACGCCCATCCGGATCAATCTGAGTAAGAAGTGATTTCCATTCATCAGAATGTTGAGAGAGGATAACAGCCAGATAGAGGCTGTTGATCACAACAGCAGGATCCTGGGCAGCGCACCATTTGAACGGCTTCGGCGCCTTTTCAAGATATTTTTTAATCCGATTGAGGATATCGGGTGTAAGATCCTCCAGTTCCTTGAATTCTTCATGGGCAAATACTATTTTCCAGTAATCCACGGATTCCACATTTTTAAAAGCAAAATTCCCCAAACCAAGGGAGGCAAATGCAACAATTGTATGGAAGTCCTGATTGGTGAATCCTGCCCGTCCAGTGCTTCGGAAATTCTTGTGAGCTTCGAGCACGTCTTTGAGATGCCTTACAATGCTTCGGGCATATTTCCGATCGTTCGCTTCTTTTGGCCAGTTTGGATCGCCGGTCTGATCTTTGAGGAACTGCTGAAGATCGAGATTAATGATCTCCTCTTCTGAAACGTCTTTAATGAGATCGGGGTAAAAGAGCGGCGGGGCCCGTGGAGATGAGGATTTCATCCGGCGCGATACCGGAGTCTGGTCGATGAGCAATAGTTTCAATTTCACCGGGTCTTTCGTCGCATGCTCATAGAGTTCACGGAAGACAAGGTTGGTCGAGGCAAAAATGACAATAAAGCCATGTTTTTCGGCAAATGTTTTCAGCCCTTCATCCGTCTGGGAGAGAAGTTTATGGGGATCAATGATGACAACACGCGGGCGGTTCTTCAGCCGTTCAAGATGCCCAAGTATCCATGACTTCAGCAACGATCTCCACCTCACTCAAGCTGGATGACCGGCACAGCATCGTCCTTCTCCCGTTCATCAAATTGTGCCTCAAGGAACTGCCGGAATTCTTCAACAATTTCAGGAATCTTTTCCCGCTCGATGGTCCGGGAACTTGGGGTAAATGAACTGATCCTGATCGGTTTGACAACCACTTTTTTGAGATAGCGTGTGATCGTCTCGACAAATCCGTCCCCATCCGCGCAGGTTTTAATAAGGTATTTCTGCATCCCGTCAACCGATTCGCAGGCCAGCAATCCTTTAATAACAGGATCCTGCTTCGCCTGCCTGAAGTTCTCTCTGACGGATGGATTGAGGAAGAATTCAGCCATCCGAGTAAACATATCATTGATGCTCGCTTCAGAGAGATCCCGGGCCTCCCCTGCATCTTTAATCAGGGTTTTGTAATTCCCGAACGCGATACCACAGTGATGAGCCGGGGACCTCCGGAGATCCTCCCCAATGGATGCAACCGATGATTTCTCGCATGTTATAATCTGGTCTCTCCGTTTCAGTATCTGATCTTTCAGGGCCTGGGTGTCATACCCGGCAAGGGCAGAAATCTTCTGGAGGACCGACATGGTTCTCATAACCTCCCCATCAGCGAGAGTATCGAGGTCAGTACGAGCACTCTCCAGATCGCCAACCGCCTTGTCATGCATGGCACGATACAGGCTGGTATACTCCTCGACAATCCCGGTAAGCGTGCTCTTCTCCTTCTTGGAGCCGGAAGATCCAATGAGAGATGATTTAAGTTTCAGTTCATTATCGATAAATTCTGTCGGATCTTCTAATTTCTTATTCAGCGCCGTAATGAGCTTCTGCACGTTTTTCAGGGACGGATCTATGGTAAAGTCATAGGCCCGGTAAGCCTGGAGTGCGAGGAGATCCGGTTCGTAGGTCAGGAATTTCTTTATCGCTGCGTACCGGCTCATGGTAATAGCCAGATCATCAACTTCCGACTGGGCAGCACTGTTTCGTTCGAACGCTCCGTACCCTAGAGCATCTTTCATGCCGTACAGCACCTTCTCGATAAAATCGTTTTCATCGACTTCGACAGAGAAAAGCGCAGATATTCGGCTGAGATCCTGTGCATAGGGATTTGCAATTCCCATCTGGGAAAACAGGGACTGTGCCCGCTCTGATGTCCGGAGTGCCAGTTCCCTCTCATCCGAGAATGTAGAGAAGAGCCGTTTCCGGATTATTGTCAGGGCAGCATCGTCGGCATTCTCCGGGATGGATTCTCCAAGTATCTTCTCGGCATACGGACGCAGCACATCCCAGTTTTCCGGGCGGGCGATGCGCTGGAGCTCTCCCATTGCATCGACGACTTTTGTAGAGAAATCAATGGAATCGATATTGGTATAATCGATTGTCGGGTCCTGGAGGGGATTCTTCGGCCCCATATGGATGCGGATCTTCCTGGTCCGGACAAGACAGAGCAGGAAAATCTGGATGATCCGTTTTGAGAGCCCGTAGTGTTTTCCATCCGGCCCGTTGATTCCGGAGAAATTTTTGAAGATCGCCTCAAGGGGAATTGTCTGGGAAGGATCACCTGCCTTCTCATCGATGTACCGTTCAATTGCAGAGGTAAACGGGTTATGCGAGAGGTCCAGCTCGCGCCAGTTCCCGCTCTTGATAATCTTCAGTCCTTTCCCGAAGTTTTCCGCCGCATCAATATTCTTATCACGTTTCACACCTTTGGGGATCGTCCCGGTCTTCACAATCCCGTTGATGACATTAACGCCATACTCTTTGGTGAAGGTTGTCTGTATGTCTGAAAAATCAATGTCCCGCGATTCATATGCAGCAGAAAGGATCTGATCAATAACCGGATTCAAGATCGTCCCCAGTTCCCCGGCAACATGGAAATCCATTGCCGTATGGTTCAGGGCGTTCATCTCCCCCCGGTCATAGCGGTTCGTGACAATCTTCTCAATCTTCCCCAGTTCTGTCTGGAGCTGGTCCGACACCCACATAATCATGGTGTTTGCTTCATCGCTCTCTTTACCGGAACAATCGCTGATCACTTTCCGGTATGCCGCAAAATCAAGAAGGAGATTCTGTTCCTCATTCAGCAGATCCCCGGGCGTCCAGATGACAATACGCGGATCTTTTCTCTGTGAGAGTAACTTCAGGACAGCGGGCTGGGGAAGAGGATCAGTACTGATTATGACAGCAAAATCCTGGTCCGTCTCTTCCGTCTGAATTGGAATGAGCGGCTGTGAGTTGGCAATTATCCGCTGCAGATCAACCATCTCCTTTCTGCCCACAATCTCCCGGTTCTTCCAGGTCAGTTTCAGAGGAGCAGATCCTTTCTTTTGGAGAAGGCCTTCCTCAGTCGGAACAGAATATGGAGCGATATCACGGAAGATGGAACGAACGTCATGTGAGAGATCGTAAGTTCCCTTCCGGGTTTTGATCGGCCAGCGGTCCAGTGCGAGAAGGTGCAGCCATGCATCCTTCTGCATCATCTGATTGGATTCTGCTTCATTCCGTGCCTTCTTCCAGATATCGACCGGCTTGATATCGGTCGTCTCCGGAATGAACCGGAATCTCGGCTGCCCGTCATCATCCGCACTTTCGGCAATCTGGGGGAACTCTTTGGCAAGATTGACAGCGAGAGTTTCGTAATGCTGGACATTCTCAAGCATTGTGGCATCGGGGGATACCTCGCTCATGACGCTGTTGGCAATCTCATCAGGGGTCAGCCCCCGGCTGACACTCCGCCGTGCAATAAAATGCAGGAACAGGATCTGGAGCACATTGACAGCACGATCCCGGTGGACTTTCAATGCGCCTTTGGTTTTCTCATCGATTCCCCGTTTGCAGGCGATGTAGATCTTATATTCAACTTCCCGTTTTGTCCGGATTGCAGCAATACCTGCATGGGTTCCGCTGGGATCTTCCTCATATTCTATTGCCTCATCGAAGAAATCCCATAACCGGATGATCTCGTTCCGGTTCTGTTTGATCCCCTGTTTCAGGGTCTGGTGCATGAAATGGATGGCAGACCGTGTTGTCGTCAGCTCATAGGTAATGTCCCGGAGGACTTCCAAGGCGGGTTTGTGGAACGGGAAAAATCGCCGAAACTCGTCTTCCCCGATACTGTTAGGCCAGGAAAATCCCCGTTTATAATAGTTGTAATAGCCGGTAATCGCTTCAGGTTTAACGATCTCCCTGACCCTTGAAAGAACAATCGAGTAATAATCTTTCTCTTCCTGCAGGAGAAGGACAAGTTTTAACCGGTCGTCCGCGATGATGTTTTTTACCCCGGCCATCTTGCTCTCGATAGCTTGTTGTGCAGCGCATACCGTCCATACGGGAAGATTCTCAACTTTTGCAAGCCGGTTCGAGAGAACAACAAGGGTCTTCTCATCATCACTGCGAAGGTTCTCATCACGGTTTTTCATGAAGATGGAAACTTCATCGAGCAGAATCAAGACGCCGCTGTAACCTTCTGCCAGAATGGCTTTCACCATGTGTTTGAGTACGTCCTCAGTCTCTGCCTCTATCTCCGGACGGACCCCGAGATACTCGTGATAAAACCGCCAGAGTTTGTCCCCGCAGCTCTTCTTATATTCCGGCGTCTTATTCTCGCGGATGACTGTGATAAAATCGTCGATATCTTCGAACTCATCGTCTTCGAAATATTTCGGATCTTTTAAAAATTTTTTAAGGTCAGCACGATACCGGTCCAGATCTTTATTGATGAAACGGTCTGCGAGCAGTTCGACAGGATAGAGTGAGATATTTTTCCCGGTCTCTTTCTGGAGCTGATTCTTTGCGGCATCGAGAATGTAATCAGTGAGTGCCCTGCCTTTCGTATCATACCCGACCGTCCCGCCGCCGACACCGACCAAGGTCTGGGAGATGATGAAGATCCCTTTGTTCTTCCCGGTACTCTTCTGCTTTAATCCGTTCTCCCAGAACTGGTAGAGCGATTCACGTTTTCCCCGCTTTGCCTTCTCCTCTTTTTTCCGGATCTTCTCCCATGCGTCCTCGGAACCCAACGCAAGCGATGCAAGGAAACAGAGAAGATGTGATTTACCGGATCCGAATTCTGCCTGAATCCAGTAGCCCTGCCCGATTGACGGTGCCCCCCGCTCCGGTTTGTGAGGGGCTGCCATCAGGCGGAATATATCGTTCAGGAACGGACGGACAGGATCGATCTGGAATTCATCGATTGTTCGCAGTTCGGGTTTTCGCTCCCGAATTGCAGCGAGATCGTTTCCGTTCTCCCAGATATGTTTCTCAAGAACATAGACAGAAATGATCGATTCCGGGATCTGGCAGATATCTCCCAGTTTCTCTCGTACTGTCGTAATATCAGTCTGCATATTTTAGCTCCACGACATCGGTTTGATTCATGATTTCAGCTCCCACAGATGGTCTTCCGCAATGAGATTAGAGGGCAATATGATCTCCTTTTGAGACGGGAATTGTTTCTGGTATTCCGGATAGAGATAAATGACTCCTCCTTTCCTTACCCCCGGTAACAGGAGAATAATACGTTTATCATCGGTTGCAAGCGTACGGAATGAATTGAGGTCTACCCCGTAGGCAAATAATAGCTCCAGATCAGTATAGATTACCAGCTTGTTCGAGACGAGCGTCCGGCGGACGAATGCGTTGAATTCCTCCTCAATACTTTTCCTCGTAGGTTCCGGTCGTTTGGCTTCATCCGTCACAATCCGGTGAAATTCCTCATCAGAGAATTGATTGAGGATACTCGATGAGACTGAGATGGGTTGAGGGAACTGCACGTTATCTTCATACGTCGCTCTTTGCAGTTGCTCCATGAACCGCTCAAGTGCTGCATAGGATCCCAGCAGCCCGTAGAGATGACGCCCGATTGGGATCGATAATTTCTTACGGAGTAGTTCGATGATTTCTATATCGTTCATTATTGTGCTCCGGAAAGATGTGATACAAGTTCTGATGGCGAATATTTAGTTGTGAACTGACGGACGGTGTCGATTTCCGATACACGGGGGATTATTCCCATGTTCCTTAATTCGTAAAGAGAGGGGACGAGACTCTCTTCTGTCCAGAACATCGCCTTGAAAAACGGATTCTTTTCAAGAGATTCGATGGGGTAGACACCCGGCGTAGGATATTCGCAATGGAGGATGTACGCAAATGACGGGATAAGGGGTTGCCTTACGGTCAGTGTAATTTTTTTGGCATCTGCTGATGCAATTTTTGCTCCGTTCAGGGCCTCGATTATTGCGATCGACCAGTCTTTTATTCCCTTGATCGAAGGATAACGTTCATTCAGGAACTGATTTATATGAACTCGTTGCAGCGATCCTGTCGCAATCATTGGAAGTAGTAGTTCGGAAATTATTCGGGTCATTATCGGTTCAGCTTTGCAGAACCGGTAGAATGCAACATCGTTCAAGACCTGGCTGTTAGGATATTTCCGGGCAAATTCAAGAAGGGATTTATCGATTGATCCATCCGGAAACATTCTCCGTACGATATAGAGCGAATATCTCTTCCGGCTACTTGAAGAACCGTATTTGAGATTATCCAAGAGATATTGCCGGAGGTCTTCCAGATTATCAAAATCTGGCAGGGTCGGAAGGATCTGGATGGTATCTTTAAGAAGGGCTTTCGAGAAAAACAGCGATTCTTTCTGATATGACCTCAATTTTTCAGAAACACCTGATATCTTGACCGGGCTTTGCTCCACCGATTCTTCGTACAGGAGTTGTTGGGGGTCTGGCCGGGATTTTGGGATTGAAGGTTTCGTAATTTGAACCGCCGGAGGTTTTTTTATTTGTGCTACAAGTTTGAGGAGAGCTGCGGTATTTTCCTTCACACCTTTAATTTTACAGAGATCGTTAACGTCAGCATTGAGAATCCCGTCGAGATCTTTGTATTTTTTTAAAAGAACCTTCACCAGGCTTTGGAGATCGCCAATTGGTATTGAATACGAGAGCAACGTTTCCAGAACTAATTCATCAGAGAATTGATTCTCTGGATGAGAGAGAATATGTTGCCTCAGGGATTGTCTTCGAGGAAAAGAAGGCTTTTTTTTCATTATTACGCATCTCACCGTACTTTATCGTATGGTGATACATCCTTAAAGGATTTCAGTTTTGTTTATAATATCGGAATTTGGGGGATTTTCCATAATATTCCCATATTAAAATCACTTTAGAATTTTTTTGGGAGAAATGCTCATATCAATTTTCAAATAGTCCCAAAAATTGGCCATTTCTCATCATTCGGGCATTCTCCATACAGGTCCAATCGCCGTAAAAGTTACAGTAAAACATTCCGGCCTTTCCCCGACATACAACAGCGCCGGTGAAAATGTTGGCCCTGATTCATTCCCTGCCGGCCCCACAAACCGGATACGGGCTGAAGGAAAACATACCCGGCACGATATCGCCGTCAATGTCTTCCATGCCGAAGTCTCGGTCGCGGACTTCCAGAGCACAATCGCCTCCGTGGTCCGGCCTGCAGCCCGCTCCTGGTATAACTTCGAAAACCATCGCTCGACACCGGGTCCGAACGGGGGATTGAGAAAGACCCGCCCCTCCCACGGTTGCACAAGCCCGTTGTCCTGAGCTGTGTAGTGCTTCGCTGCCGGCACGTTCGGGATCTCCCGGCTGTTGCTGGCCGGGTCAAGATCGATCGCGCCTAGGCACGCAATCACCGCATCGAGGATGTACTGCGGCGTGTAATGCTCTGTGCTCTCATGGGAGAGTAGGGCCGGCGGGACCGTCACACAACCCCACTCTCCTCCGCCTCCTTCCTCAACCCTCTCCCGTAACAATGCTCGCACAGCTTCACGCCCGCCTCGCGGTCGAGCCACACCGCCTTCGCAACCCCGCAGACCGAGCACTTCCCGATAACCGCGGTCACCCGGCTGCACCTGGAGATCTCCACGGCCCCGGGCAACGGGACCGAAGCGGTCTGCTCAGCTTTCACCGCCTCGTTGTAGCACGAGCGGCAGATCCGCCGTGCCTGCTGCTGGTCCTTGGGCCGGGCCCGACGCTCTGCCGTGTACTTCTCCACATACCAGGAGCCTTTCTTCCCGCAGGACCAGCACGGGGTTTTCGGTTCAGGGACCTCGAGTTTTTTGTAATCCTTTGCCCGGACTGGCCGGGGCCGGTCCGGCTTTTCAGCGCTGGATTCTGTTTTCAGCACGTTTTCAGCATCTTTCGTACCACTGCTGATAGAGCCCGGGGCCTGATTTACGGTGCTTTTCCCTGATCGGGCTGTTCCGGGCGGAGATCGATTTTCGTTTTCAGCAGATCGCGAATTATGCAGACACTGAGACAAATTCGTTTTAGGTTCCGGAACACCTCCATAATTCCGGTTTTGCTGAAAACATCCTTCTCTTAGTACAGAATTATTTGTACAATTATCTTCTTTGCTGGAACCGGGAACGCTGGAAGTTCCGTTTTCATTTTCAGCAGTTGCTGAAAAACTGCTGAAAACATGCTGTAACTGCTGAAAATCACCGGAATCATCGTCGCCGCTCTTCGGGTCATGGTCCAGCCAGCATGCCCCGCCGTTCATCCATTGCCGGTAGAGCTCGCGGTCCCAGGCAAATGCCTCGGTCCTCCGCCGGACCGAAATACCTTCCTCTTCATTCATGGTCACGGTCCGGTCCGTAAACGAGAGCGCCGGGCACTTCTCAAGCAGGCCAGTGTAGTTCTTGCCCCGGCTGTCATAGCCCTTGATCATCCGGTAGATGCTCAGGTACGATCCCCCCGTCAGTTTCTGCAGGTCCTGGATCGTGAACTCGGCCCGGTCCGCCTTCTCTATGATGGCGAGCAGGTCAGACTCTTTCTTGGTCATCTTCGACTCCTGCCCGCCAGCCGTGCCGTTCAGGAGCGTGAAGACCTCCGTTGCTGCGGCGAAATCCCGTTCATCCGCATAGATGCAGAGCGTCCCGTCTTCGCCGGTTTTCTGCCGGCGCTGCATGAAGAAGAGGGCCGCATGGCTCTTGATCAGGTCATAGAGCATGTCGGGGTTGCGCCGGTTGCTGATCTTCTGGAACCGGATCCGCCGTGAATATGGGATGATCACCCAGATCAGCTGGCCGTGCAGGACCTCCCAGATCTCCCGACAGGTAGCAAGCTCAGGCGACTCATCCATGAATGAATCCGGCTCCTGTTCCTCCTTCTCCTGCTTTGCTGCCAGCACCCGGGCGTCCTGCTCCGACGACTCATCGATCCAGCAGGTCAGCATCCGGTTCATCACCTGATCGTCACCGGTCCCTTCCTTCTTCGCTATCCACCAGACGCACCGCTCGGGGATCGTGCAGACCCGTGAGGTCAGGTCCTTTGTGACCGTCGTGTGCGTGATCGGCTCGTGGAAGTTCGAGGTTGCGGACTTCAGGATCTCCTGAATGCCGTCCGAGAGCTCGGTGTCGTCGCTCATCAGGACCGTCCGGGGCCGGAGATCCTTCATGTAATAGAGCGCCTTGTTGCTCACCGTGCCTTTCACCTTGTACGCATCCGGCACCTGGCGCATCATCTTCCGGAAGGCATGGGTCTTGCCCTTGCCGGAGTCACCGGTCACCGAGACGTGCAGCCCGTCAGAGTTCTTGACATGCTGCGATGCCATCGAAAGGACCATGCACCGGGCCACGATCTCGTCGCCGACGTGCTCCTGGGCGAAGGTCCGGAGCATCAGGGCCACCGGGTCGCCGTATTCGAGTACATCGAGAGCCGCTGCCCGGTTGTCGGGTGAGCCCGCAACCGAGGCCGGCCCCGGTTCGGCTCTCCCCTCCTGTTCCGCTTTTGCCCGGGCCCGGTCCTTCCGGGCGGTCTGCTGCTTCTGCTCCCAGTCCTTCCGCTTCGCTGCCCGGTCCGGCTCGTACCGCTCGCGGAGCTCCTGCCACCGCTGAGTACCCCCACCGCAGGAAGTGTGCTTACAGCCGGCAAAGACCGCGCCGTTCCCGAACTGGATCGCAAAAGCCCCGTCCTTGTGAGCCGACGAGAACGGACACTGGTCGAGGATGAAGAGTGTCCCGCCACTGTACGGTTTCTCGGACCGGACATCGAGACCGTGATCGGAGAGCCAGGTGCAAAGGTCGAAGCCCTTGCCCTTTGGCGTTACCGGTTGCTGCTGTGCTGCGGTCTCGGTTGGCAGCCGGGCCGCGAGGTCCCAGAGCTGTTCAACCGTCGCGACCGTCAATTCATCGGGCGCCGAGAGAATCCGGCTCCTCCGGTGCGGGCGGTCTGGTGTGCTGTCGCCCTTCCGCGAGACCGTGCCGTAGAGTTTCCAGATGCGGGCAGCGTTGAAGTTCGCCGTGTCCACATTCACCCGCTCGTCCGAGAAGAGCGCGTCGAGCGTGGCAAGGCAGCCCCTGACCAGGGCCAGGGCTGCGTCATCGTTCGGCAGGTCGATGCGGTACAGCAGGTGGGCCCCGTTACCGGAGTCGGCCCGGACCGGGTCCGGGAATCCGAGCCCGGCCATCCACCGGGCAACCTCTTCGGCTTTCGCGAGCGCAAGCCCGTGCTCCTCGTCGGTGCTCGATACTCCGCTCGGTCGCAGCGGGTCGATGTCGATCGGCAGCCAGCGACGGCGCAGGATATCCGCATCGCTGGTCGTGCTGTCCTTCTTGCCGAGGCGCATCTTGATCCGGTTCGCCCGGCGCGAGAGCAGGGCCGGGTTCACCTCGTTCAGCGTCACGTAGATGCCGTGCACTGAGCTGTCGGCATCGAGCGGCTCCACGGCCCGCACGAGCGCGGCGGGATCGCTGAAGTACCCGCTGTGGGTGAACTGGTCGGTGAGTGCTCGGACCTCGACGACCTGCCCGGGCCCGGCTAGAAGGCTGACAGCATCACGGAGCAGACCATCCACACGTCACCACCCGGTTCCCTGCTCTGGTCTGCTGCGCGAAAAATGCAGGATCAACCATGCCCGTCGCCTTCTTCCGGGGCAGGCTCCTCCTGCTTCACCCGCTCCGCGTGCTCATCGAAGGTCTCGACCTTCACGGTATAGCGGTGATGGAATTTGCGCTCGACGAAGATGTGGAAGACCGATTCGCCCTTCTTCTTGATCAGGTCCGCGATCGCCTTCGGAATCAGATAGAGCGGGATGCCCTCGATCTTTTCAGTAGTGACTTCAGGCTTCTGCTCTTTATCGGGCATAGGCAGCCACCTCCCGGATGGAATCGGGCAGGACCTCGTAACAGTGGATGGAGCCGTTCGGCGAGATGACCCAAACCTCGCACCGGATGAAGACGTTACCCGGGTTCATCGTCAGCAGCGAACGGAACTGGCAGATCTCGAACCGGCAGAACGATTCGACATACGGCTCGCTGACGCTGCCATAGGCCGCCCGGATCTTCACGCCGAGCATCTCGTAATCGCCTCGCAACCCGACCAGGTGGACCGGGATGTACCGGGCAAGGAAACTGCTCTCGACCGGTAGGACCGGCTCGTAGCCCCGGGCGATGAGCAGTTCAGTGGCCCGTTCCAGCGAGACAACAAAGGTACTCTTTGCGATCATGCCACGCCTCCGGCCCGTGACATGCCAGGGCCGTAAAAGGTGAGCTTCGGGATCTCGCGGATGCTATCCCCGAGTACCTCGAAGCAGCGGAATCCGTGTGTCAGCGAGTAGATCCAGATCTCGTAGTGGAACCCGACCTCGTGTGCATGACTGGCGAGGTGCTTGCGGAACTGCGCCAAGTCCATCCGGCATTTAACCATCACGGTGTCGATGGTGGACGGCAGGTGCGACAATTTCCGGATGCGGATGAACCGGGTCTCCCCCGTGGGCAGGGTCGCGACAAGATGCGCCGGCGGGTACTTCTTGTTGAACCCGGGCGGGATGACCTCGACCGTGAAGCCATGCAGCCGGAGGAGCTCGCGGGCCCCGTCCTCTACGAGTGTTCCGCGCCGGCTGGTCATGATGCGGCACCCCTCTTGCTCGGTGAAATGATCTCCGGCTCTGGTACATCTCCCGGGACCTCGAAGAGGATGCAGGACACATCCTCGCCGAGTGCGACCGCAATGAACCGGTCGCGGGGGAGCATGTACCGGATGCTGCCTATCGACATGATCACGGCCCGGCCTGAGGGATTGAGTGAGACAGAACCTGAAGTGACGGGCGAGCCGGTCGGATCCGGATTCTTGTGCAGCAGCGGGACAGTCTCGCCCACAAACAGCAGCATCCCCATGTCCTCGGGACAGATGAAGTACGACTTGTCCCAGATCCGCACATGGACATAACCATCGCTCCCGGTCATGACAATTCCGGCGGAGAAACGGGTCATGCTACACCCCGCTGGCGCGTAACCGGATGGCGGTTGGCGTGTGCCTGGGCCCGCGACCGTGCAAGCTCTTCTTTCGTGACGATGATCCAGTGCCCGTCCTCGACCATGATCCTCCCGATACCAACGAACCCGGTCCGCCGCTCGTAAGCCTCGACAGCTTCCTGCGTGACCGTCAACGGTTCTTCAGTCGTCTGTCCATTCGATACGTTTGCCGGTGTGGGAATATTCTTCCGCACCGCCGCGTGTGCAGATGCGTTCTGCATTTTTTTCCTCCATGTGTTGCTTCGATCTGTTCTTCTCCTCTGCATCCGGGACGCCCACATCCACACGTCCCGCTTCTCCCGTGGGTATTCCGAAGGTCCGGGCCGTAAAGAGCCACGGCTATTGTCCGGTCAGATGCTGTTTTCCTCGAAACGGCAGGTGACCTATTGGATCAATGCCATGAACGGATCACGGTTGCCGGTTATCCGGAACTACTGACGATCACCAAAGAATGTAAAGAGAGAAAATATCGGGGCGTGGCTTTGTGTCAATCGGCTCCACTGTCCCGTGTTCATGCTGCATCCTGTTGCGGACGCTAAGCTGTTCAGCCCTGCCTGGCACTTCAGTTGAGTAACGGGGTCGGGCCTGCGGAACAAACCAATGATTCGATCACCGATCGATTCTGCCGCAGCCTTCAGTCGTTTCCTCGCCTGTGTTAGGAAGTAGCACAGCATTGTAATACTTTTATAAATTCGTGGTTGTTTAAAGGGTTTTCTGAACCAGCGAGTTACATGGGCGCTTTTTGTCATACAAGTGTAAGACAAACAGTTGATTTTACTGCACCAAAATGCAAAGCGCGGCCAAAATTTTTGAAAATTGAAAAGGTTATCATCAAGATTGTGGTTGGAAATTTTATCGATGCGGGAGGTGCCGCAATTACATGACAGATTACGAATACCCTTCCACTTCGTCCAGCATTTTCTCAAACGCTTCGTTAAAATCCGGAATGTCCCGCATCTGGTGTTTCAATGATACGTTCCATGCTGCAGCGAACTGGTCCCGCTTCCCGGCCAGGAGCGATCGATCCACGATTACACTCTTAGGTTCGCATTTTTTCTGAAGTATTGATTTCACATCGGCCCGGTTCACCCGGCCGGCCAGCTGCCAGATATCATACAGGTCACGGGACCGGGTCCGCTGAAAAAGTGAGCGGATCTTCTCTGCCATGATCTCTTCAAGCGCGTATGAAGTTACTGAGGCGTTCAGTTCGTCCGAATAGTGATGGAAGATCGGTCGCTCCTGCACAGGAAGAAGAATCTGTTCGCTCTCCGGACCGGTGAGGTCCAGGTCGATGTTGATCGGCGTTGTTGAGCTGCTGTGCAAAATCCTGAATTTGGCAGTAGCCCGGAAGCCGCTTACCGTCTCGATAATACCGATGTCTTCTTCGAACAGGATACCACTCTCCTCCCTTACCCGGGCCGCCGCGTCACGGACTGCGGCCTGGAGATCCTCTTTGTTGACCGGCTCAAGGAGGGTGAAATCAAGGTCATCGGAAAAGCGGTAGTGTTCTATGAACACTTTTCGGATTCCGGTCCCGCCTTTCAGCGCCATGGGGACAGATCGCAGATACGCAAGAAGCCAGTTCTGTGCATAGTCCCGTTCGATCGTTGACGGAGGCACGCCGTATTCACGAGCACTTTCCTTGATCTCGCGTGCCGGGATCATTCGGGGGACCCCGGGAACATGATATCCGCGTTTATCTTAAGCCGCCACTTCGCATCATTCTCACCCTTCGCAGGCATCGTGGGATCGAGCAGGAGATAACTTTTCGATCGCGGCTGGGGTAGATCCAGCGGAACACCCATTCTCTCGCTGATATACCCAAGCCGGCGGATCACGGCGAAATTGTCCATCCTGACAGCGTAGGTTCTGAGCTTCTCGTAGTCTAACGAGCTGTTCTTCAGGGCCTTTGCTGCCTCGATGATGCCACCGGCATAGTGGGGCTTGTCCAGGCAGTCGATGATCGTTTTCTCCTTGTCAGTGATGCTGACCGAAATCTCCTCGATCCATTCCTTGCGGATACCGAAGAACTTGTCTTCCTTCATCCGCACGATCTGGTAATTCACGCCGAAAATTTCGAGGAGGTTCTTTTTCTTACGTGCCGGAGTCTGGACAAACACCGTACCGGGGATCTGTTCGGTGAGCCCGTAGTGATGGAGGGCGCTCCAGTAGGAGATCGCGTACGGCTCCACGAGATAGGAGGCGATAACAAATTCGTGAAGGGTGTATTTCCCTTTCTCGCTGGAAAGTGGGATAATCAGGTACTTGCCCTTCTCAATCCGCTCGATAGATCCCTTCTCCTCCATGCGGGACAGGATGACCTTGAGTACCTCCTTTTTCATGTGGGTCTTCTCGTACAGCTGAGAGAAGGAAAATACCTGGCCTTCCTTCGCCATGGACTTGAGAATATCCAGAGTCATAGGTTCCTCCTTATCCTAAGTTCCTACTTAGGTACACCAACGTTAACATTTATGTTAACTTCGGTGTACGCGATCGGGAATTTTCCGCCCGGGGGTTAACCGGCCTCAGTCGTGGCCGTGCCGGAATAGTAAGCCAGGAAAAAATTATTTCGCCATCGCCTTCTTCATCTTCTCTTCAACCATCTCATCGACAAGTTTCCGGAGGGACTGCGGATTCTCACGGACACTCCGAGCGATCTTCTCAGTCTCATCCATCGCTTCTTCTGTAAGTTCGCCACCGCATTCCGGACAATACGCAGCGGTCGGAGGCACCTCCTTGCAGAGACAGTGTGGGCAGACACCCGGGACAAAGACCGATTTCTGCACTTCCATATCTTTTATTCCGGCGATACCCATCACCGCATTCTCGACATCAACGGATGAGAGGTTCACGTACTTCTCCACCATGCCGGATCGCTTGCCCCAGCCGATTTTGCAGAGGATTGATTCATTCATGTTCTGCTTCGCGTAATGGGTGAGCTTTGAGTGCCGTAGTAAATGGAAATGAATTTTGTCGGCCAGCACTTTATCGCCCTGCTGCTTCAGCTTCCTGCTGAATTTTTTCATGAGATACTGGAATCCACTGTAAAGATACGGCTTCCCCTCATGTGTCAGGAATACAAAGTTATCGCCCTCAGGCGGGATACCGTGGATTGCCGGGTAATCCATCTTCCAGGTCTTCAGGTAGGTCCACGCGGTCGGACAGGGAATATACCGGGGATAGCCGGTCTTCTTGTCGGTCGTGATCGAGATCCCGTGTTTGAGCTTCTGGATCTGTCGCCATCTCAAGTATCCGGCCTCCTCGATGCGCAGGGCCGCGTCGAAGACGCACGCAATCAGGGCCCGCTCCTTGGAGTTCTCGCAAACACCGATCAGCTTCTGGACATCTTCCTCAGTGAGCATGTCGTCCGGAGTCTTGGTCATCATCGGGGCCTTGGGGACCTTGATCTCCTTGATTTCCTCGATCGGGATATTAATGATCTTTTTCTTGACGAGCCATTCCGAGAAGACCTTGAGGGAAAGGATATAATCGTGAATCGTATTTTCCGAGAACCTGTCACCGTTTAGACGCTTGCCGGTCTTGATCTTGGAGATTGCCTCCATGTAAGCGCCGGTTGTCATTTCGTTGTAGGGCCCTGGCAAAAAATCCCGGAGCCGGATGAGATGATCAACATAGAGCGCAATTCGGCCACCGGATAAATTCTTCTTGGCCTTACGCTCATAGAGGAATTCTTTTATGAGTGCGACATCTGAGGGACTCAGCCGACCTTTTTCCATCTGCGGAGTCAGACGGGAATCGATGTATTCAGGACCGTCCCTTTGGTGAAAAACGTGATCCTGCATATATGAAATGAAGACTATGCGGAAGATAAGTGTAGTGGTCTTGATGTTCTACTACACTACGGGGGTGGTAAAGACCTGCTCTGACGTTTTGAGAAGGTGTAGGATAATTGGTCGCTTCAGAACTATAAGGAT
>Ga0302252_1000716_pt1 | contig 25314 bp, 15 predicted proteins | sample AAG_RA_Leu_MG_FD_193511 | JGI IMG/M metagenome (GOLD analysis project Ga0302252, IMG submission 193511) | Enriched activated sludge microbial communities from anaerobic digester in WTTP, New Holstein, Wisconsin, United States - AAG_RA_Leu | ecosystem: Engineered > Bioreactor > Anaerobic >... | reverse complement strand
CAGTTACTTCACCATTGCAGGACCATTCATGCTGGTAACCATCATTCACTCCCTGGTATAATAGATCAAACGCATATTTGGCATCTGGATAATGAATATAGCAAGTCAATACAGATGGGCTAGTAGAGGAGTCGCATAGAATGGATAATACATCTTTGTTAAGCGTTATAATCTTTAATCTTTCATTAACATCACCATTTGCTTCTTTTTTTTCAAAATCAGTGGCATATTGAGGTGGTTCTAAGTTAGATCCAAATAGATTCTTATCCTTCGAAAATAACTCTACTTTCTCAGCTCCTTCCGCTTTAATCTTTAAATATTTGACAGGTATCCAGAAAAAAGAATCTGATAAATCAAGAGTTTTATTCTTGATAGCCAAATTTTTTAAAACTCTTTCTTCCTCCGCAATGAGTATCTTATTATCCTTGGCAGTCCATTGAATTCTCTTTTCTTTATCTATGGTATAAACCAGGCTTATCATGATTGGTTCAAAGCTCTTCGCTTCATTCTCAATAAGTATGGTCAATTCATCATTATTATCAAAATCTAGAGCATCTTTTTTTACTTTCTCTCTGAGTTTATAGATTTCAATCTTTTTATTATTATCCTTTTTTCTAATTTCCAGTTGAGGGGATATATCAGTATTCATATCATCATTCAAGAAAAGTTTAAGTGAAATCGCAAAGGGAGAAGAAAAGCTTAACCGATGATTGATTGAATCTTGATGAAAGCTTGTGTTTTCCCACCAACTCGAAGCGAAGATGAAATAACCAGCTAATACACACAAGCAGAATAAAACGATTCCTCCTGTCAAAAACGGATTCTTTTTTACAAAAGAAACTTTCTTGTCTACGTCTATAATACATACCGTGACATTGTCAGGTGCTCCCCCTTTGTTGGCTAATTCTATTAGAGACTCAACAGGATTATGCACAGTCTTTTTTTGAACTACCTGAAAAATCTGCTCATCGTTTAAAACCCTGAGAAGACCATCTGTAGTGAGTAGTATTTTATCTCCCGGTGCAATAGGTAATTTGAAGAAATCCACTTTTATTCTTGGTTCAATACCCAAAGCCCTGGTGATCACGTTTTTATTCTTAGCTACTTTGGCTTGTTGTGAAGTGATCAAGCCTTCCCTTACTTGTTCGGCAACCAATGAATGGTCTTGAGTTACCTGTGTGATGTTTTTTGTGCGTTCCGGATTAATGACATAGCACCGGCTGTCCCCAATGTTGGCTATGATGGCTCTGTCTGGGAATACAACCGCAACAGTTGCAGTGGTAGCCATTTCAGGAGTGTGCATTTCCTGGGCTTTCGATCGAATGGTCTGATTTGCTTTGTCAAAGGCTATCTGGAGCCTTGCTTCAGGAGTGAGATCCTCTGGCTGTGAATAATAAAGATTCGAGATGATGGAGACTGCCATCTGGCTGGCTACCTCTCCGTTAGCGCTACCCCCGACACCGTCAGCGACAATAAATAAGGAGCCATACTTGTGCAGTTTCTCTTTACCCTCCGGCATTTTGAAACCGAAAAAATCCTCATTATTTTTACGTATTCTACCCTTATCTGTTTTTCCCTGAAATTCCAAACGCCTGCGTCTTTCCATGGTTTTTACTTGAGGATCCTTTGATGGCGATGTTTTTTGCTTCTTTTTTTTAGAAAAAATCTGCATCTGTGCTTCCTTTCATCATCTCGGATTTTTCTTGGTGGCTACTTGTTTAAAAACAAACTGTATCTCACCTAAATCTATGAGATCATTGTCATGGAGCTGACACCTGTCAGTTTGCTGATCATTTACTTTTGTGCTGTTTTGACTGGCGCAATCCTGGATAAAATAATCTTGCCCAATCATAAAAATAATAGCATGCTTTTTGGAAATAGTATCGCTGTCCAATACGATTGTGTTAGAGGAGTCTCTGCCGATGGTGTTGTTCTTATCTATTTCCAGAGAAAAACTTGTGCCCTGGTTTTTGGTGTCTAAAAGTGTAATCCATGCAAAAGAGGGATTTTGTTTTTTTATCACCCTGGTTTTGGTATCTTCCGCTAAGTACTCCGTAGGTTCAAAATCATCTACACTACTTGAATTGTCATATTGAGCTTTACCGCAATAGGGGCATGTCAAACTGTCGAGTTCTATTTCTTTATGACAATGTGCACATTCATGGAATGATGCTGATTGGGCGCGTTTTTTCTGTTTACCGAAGGAGAGGAGAACGATCAGAAATATTATCAAAAGCAGAGCGGTGATAAATAAAAACCACTTGGTATTGTTGTTTTGAGGTAAACGAAAACCTGTTACACCGGGAAAGTAATAAAATGTATCTTCAAACGTTTCGCTTCCTTTTTTGACGGTTAGTGTTACTTTTGAGGCTGCATTCTCTTCATCAGGATTCTTAGCGGATGAAGCATATTCCAGAGTGTAAGTGTGATATAGCCAGTTGTAGAAGTCAGATATGCCTTTTTCATACCCCTGTTTGGCTTGAATCAGAAATTTTTTACCATAAGTTTGTCTGACTAAGGTTGATAAAAAAGGTTGAGTCAGATTTCCTTTCGAGATGATACATACCGATATGCCATTTTCCTGGAAGCTCTTAATAATTGTTTCGCTATCTTCCGGAGTGATGAGCTTTTTTTGATTCTCAGGCAATACAATAATCAGATACTTTCTGATCATCTGTATCTTCTTTAACTCCTGAACCCCTTTACTTAAGCTCTCTAAAGAATTAGTTTTGTTCAGAATGGTCAAAGATTCCTGGATATTTTTCTGGATTTCATAGGGATTATTCAGGACTTTAATCGGTTCATTCTCCTGAATCAATGCAAACCGGTCTTTAAGATGAAGGTAATGCAGTTGATCGGTAATTCCTTTTTTTATTTCATCCAACCATTGTGATGTCGTTGACTTATCATCCTGGTGTATCAGAAAGAACGTTGTATATCCTTCTACATCCATATTAGGAAATGTCAAAACAGAGGTGCTAAGAAGTGCTTTGTCTAATTCAGGAGCACTTTTAATACTATGAAAAACTTTTCCCCCGGAAGCTAATGATATCTCTCCAAGGGTTGTGTTGATCGATTGATCGCGAAGGCTTATTTCACTGTCTTGCATCACCAAAGGAAAAAATTGCATATTCCCTTGTTTAAGGCTGGTTTGGATTCTTTGTATTTGCTGAGGGTTGATGAGACCGTTCTTCTGTCTGGATTTTTCATCCCGGTTATCATCAGAAATCATAACCAGATAACGATTTTTCCGTTTTGATTGGGACAATAATCTGATGCCTGTTTCAATAGCATCATATCTTGCAGTTAACAGGTTGTTTTGGTTTTTGGGTTGTATCTTATCTATGGCTTGGGTAATCTTGACTAAATCATTCGAGAAGCTGGGTTGCTTTTTGTCATTTAGAAGGTAGTGCATCACTTCATCATCAAAGCCAATAATAGCGATCTGATCGTTCCAGTCCATCTTATTCACATAATTTCTGAGCACGGTTTTTTGTTTATCCAGTTTTTGTAAGAAACTCCAGCTTCTGTCAACTAAAAATACTGTAGCAGAGCCCTCTTTTCTTATACGAGGGGGCAAAAACGAGGTTGTTTCCATCGGTTGTTTGTCAACTGTTATTGAAAAATTGTCTCGTTGTAAGCCATCATATTTTGAAGCAATAGAGGGATCGAAAGAAGATACGATTCGTATTTTTGGAAACTCGGTTTGGTAGACAGATTCAATTCTGAAAGATTGTGAGGCTACTGTACAGGTATTCCATGCAATGAGAATTAGCAGTAATATTGATAAAATAGCTTTGTTTTGATACTTTTTCATCATATTCCCCCTTCTCTCTAAAAACAATTCTCATACACTTTTTTAAGGTCTTTAATCGATTGAAACCTTTGTTTTGGATCTTTTTGGATTGCTTTAATGATCAATTGTCCTAAGACAATTGGGATCTCAGCATTGATCTCACATGGATTTAGTGGTACGACTGTTAACTGTTTATTTCGAATCTCGGTTTCTGTATTATGATCTGACCGATAGGGATGTTGATGGGTAAAAACTTCATACATTACTAGACCTAATTCATAAATATCGGACGAAAATTGCAGCGTTGTACCGGGAGTTAGTTGTTCCGGGGACATATACATAGGAGTACCAATCATCTCCCAGTCTTTTCTGGTACGATTTACTTTTGTAAGCTCTCCTGCGGTACCGAAGTCACAAATTTTGGTTTGAAATGATTCATTCACAATAATATTCCCTGGCTTTATATCGTTGTGAATGATGTTTTTGGCATGAATAGATTCTAAACCATTGATTGCTTGATAGATAATGTGGTTTGCCTGTGAAAAATTCAATCGAGAGATAAAATCAGTCAAAGGTCTGGAAGGAAAATACTCCATCACCATTGTCGGCAATTTGTTATAGGTTATCGCCATTAGAGTATGAATGGTATTTGGATGCTTAAATTTTAGGCTCATTCGAATTTCTTCTTTAAATAGACTGATCGCTTTAGAGTCAGAGGCAACTTCCTGGCTTGGAAATTTGATCGCAACAATCTCTTTTGTGTCAGTGAACATTGCTTTGTAAATAATCGACATCCCTCCAACAGCAATCTTCTCTAACAGGTTTAATTTCACATCACCAAACGAGTTAACTTGGATTGGTTTAGTTTCCCTCAAGATGGTAGAGGGTGATTCTGGTTTCGGTTTTTCTGATTCTGAAAATGGATCATCCATAATAATGGTCTCTAATTTTTTAATACCCTTTGAGAATTGTTGACCTATCTTATCTAGAAAGCCTGGTTCTTTTTCTGCATTGGTTTGTGTATTGATAGGCAACAACTGCATTAGGTGAGAACCAATTTGAAAAGTGTCGTGTGGTTTTAAATAATTTTTTGTTTTCGGAATGAGCTTTCTACTATTGATATAGGTGCCATTTTTGCTGCCTAAATCAATTAAATAAAAACTACCCTTTTCAAATACCAAAGATGCATGGTGTCTTGAGACAGATGTATCTGATCCAGGGAAAACGATTTGGTTATCGGGCATTCGCCCAAAATGAACAGCTTTTAAGGATAAACCATAACGCTTTCCCTGATATATACCTTTTAAGAAATATATAAAATATTTCACTTTAGCTAGTAATTCGTTTCTTCAAATCTAGTTTTTTACTTGCTTCTAATCCAACCAAATCGGAATTTCGTTCTGCCCGTTTTAATAACATCACCATCCATCAGCACTTTTCTGTCAGAAAATTGATTATTGACATATGTTTTGTTGGTGGAGCCTAAATCGTAAAGAACATACTTTCCGTTTTCATCGCGAATTCTTGCGTGTTCTCTGCTTGCGGTTCTGTCATCAATAGGGAGTTGGATATTTCCAGCCCTGCCGATCACATTAGTACTCCCCGGTGTCAATCTGAAAGATTGCCCTTTGTTTATACCATCAATGATAACCAAAACCCCATAAGATCTCGATGAAGTCCCCTGATAGGCTGTTTTTGGCTCTTCTCTATGTTCTTGTGGATGATAAGGTTCATCATAATCATCCTGGTGAGAATATCTGACTACTCCTTCTTCCTCAGTAAAAGCAGCAATTCCTAACAAAATTAGATGAACAATGGGTACCAAATAAAAAATTGACCACCAGGAGGGTCTCTCTAATTTCTCATAAACCTTAGTCAACATGATAATGACCAAGATGATATTAACGATTGGTATCCATAACAGGAAATACCACCACCAAGGGGAACCAGAGAATTGAATTAAAGCAATCTCAGGAACAAACTGCGCCATTGGAACGTAAAGCAAAACCCACATCCATGGGTTGATGAACAATAATGGTAAAGAAATCAAGGATCCACCTATTAATGTGAACATTACCCATCCGATCCAAGGATAAGGGTGATTAAGTTTTTCACCAATCTTTTGCCAACAAATTGATAGGTAAATATAAAAAGCGATAAGAATAATGGGTGCAAGGATTAATAAATAAATAAATTGGGTAATTCCTGCTAAAATATTCGATGCTAAATCTGCTAAACCTAAAGAATTAATTAAGCTCATTATTTCATTTTCCATATTTAACCCCTTATTCTACTGCAGTCTTTTTTTTGTTGATTTTGCATAAAACACGTTTGAAGATAAATTTAACTTCTCCAAACATAACCTCGTCATTATCTTGCAACTGAACGGGAGCTTCGACTATATCTCCATTGACATAAGTTCCGTTGGTTGATACTAAGTCATAAAGCTTATATCCATCTTTTTCTGCATCATATTTGATTTTAGCATGATTATTCGATATCGAGTCTTCACCAATAACTACACTATTATTAGCATCCCGACCAATAGAAGTTACCTCATCATTGACATCATAACGTTGCCCTAAAAGCGGATTATCAATACATACCAGCCAAGCAAAACAAGGTGGGGTTTTTCTCAGCACCCTTGTTTTTTCAAAATCAACTTGTTCATCAGAAGAAAAAATAGTCGGATCTAAGTTCTCATTGTTAAAATCAATGTTATCTAACGATCCAGACGAATCAATAATGGTTGGCTCAAACTCCTTAAACTTGTTTTTTTTCACAATTACCTCCTTAAAAAATCTAAATATTAACTAAGCTCTCAGAAAACAAAAAAAATTTATCCTAACTTCAATATCCTTTTTTTATTTTTTATCATATAACAAAAATAAGTAAAATATTTTAGCATTAGAGTACCATTTTTATTGTAATTTTTTGTTCAGCTCCATCCCATTTTACTTCCGCTCCAAAAGCTTCACTGATAAAGCGTAAGGGCACAAAAACGCGTTTATTAATGATCATTGGAGGGACGGAGAGTTTAGTCTCCCTTCCGTTGATATAAGCTTTTTCTTTATTGACATACAGGATTATCTGCAATTTTTTTTCTTTTAAAAAAATAGTAACCATTTCTATTTTTGCATTCCATTCAACACTTGCATTGTATGTTTCACTGATAAACCTTATAGGAACAAGGGTGGTGTTCTTTTTTATGACAGGTACAATCGAAAGATCATTTGGGTCAATTAATTTTGGTATATTGTTTACTATCGCAGTATTTTTGCCAATCCATAACTGAATAATTGTTTCATTTGATACCACATTAATCTCAATAAATACTGATATTACTCCTAATTCTATTGTTTCCTTTTCTTCTTCCTCAAAATTAAATATAAAATCCAAAGTGCTTTTATGAGTGCCTATTGGAAGATTTTTAGATGATATTTTAATTTGCACTTCATACTCTTGATTTGATAGATTTATTTCATTTTCAGGTAATATTATCCAATCTGTGTTTGTTTGAAGATTTATATGCTGGTGACCTTCTATGTTCTGTATTTTGACAGAGATATCTGAATTTTTACCTTGAGTTAACGATGGAATTAAAAAGTGCGTTTTTTCTATGATAGGCAAAGGTGGTGTTAAAATCCAAATAAAATTGATCTGCTTATTTCCATCATTTGTTTGTATAGTCATTTTTACTTCATAATGATCTGGTTTAAGCTCATTAGAGTCAATGACAAATCCAATTTCTTTAATTTCGTTTTCATTTAATGAAAAACTACTTTCTTCCTGAACTATTACTTTTACAGATGCATCTGAAATCTCATAATTACCTGTTAACAAAGCATCTCCGGTATTTTTTATAAAGATAGAGTCTTCAATTTTAGAGGGTTTTTTTATTATGCCATAATTAAATTCATCAGATTTAAAGAACTCACTTTCAGAATAGATAAGCATATTAGGTTTTCTGTGTTTAAAGAATACTTTATAAAAAATATTAGCTATTTCAACATCATTGGATTTAACGATTATATTCCCATCTACATTTCCAATTACCTTTTCTTGAAAATTCACTGTTACGAATATTGTTTCTGAAGAGCTTTTTTGTAAAATAAATGAGTTTTTATCGATATTTAACCACTCATAATCTTGAATTATTGAAATTTGCAATGATCCTCCACCTTCATTTGAAAAAGTGATTTTTTCTGTTTTAGATTCTGACTTTTCGATATCCCCAAAATCGATAGAAGTTGTTGAAATAGTTAGTTTTGGATCAATATCGCGAATCTCAAATAATATTTTAAAATAGATATTGTCATCCTTTTTCTTAAGGTTATTAACCATGATTTCTCTCTCGTATTTCCCAGGTTTAAAGATACTGCCGTCTATGTTAATGACAATATTCTGATGACCAAATTTTAGTATAGATACTGAATTATCTTCAAATTTAATGTCGTCAAAGTTTGATTTGATTGTATAATAAAGCTCTTCATTTCCACCGTTAGAAATTCGTAAATGAAAGTTTATATTTGCATCCATTTTTATAGAAGATAGTCTGTAAATGTATTTTGATGGTTTTAGCAAAAAAGCTTTTTTTAATTCCATTGGCAAATCAAATTTAATCGATGTAATATAGAAATCATTTTTGCCTATTTCCTTTGCCAGTATGTTAGATAAAAAAAGATAGTTATCCTCAAAATATAATAAATAAGGAAAATATTTTAGTGATTCAAAATTATATTCAGGCTCATAAGAGTACATTTTATAAAAATCATTGAGCGAAATTTTCCATAAATAAAGCATATTTAAATCATATTTTAATAATGTGAACTTACCCTCATTAAGCAATAACAAATAAATACCATCATTTTGGTATTTGACCATAACAATTTGAACGCATCCCGGGAAAGATACTAAAGGCTTAACAACTCCTTCGGTATTGTTTTCACCGCGTGGAGATAAAGAAAATAAAGTATTTTTAAAACTAAATATGGCTTTCCCTTTCAATTCAGGAGAGATATTGTTATTAGATTTATCTAGAAAATCAATATTAGGCATATTATATTTATTATAATCAAAAGATACTTTCATAATAACTTCTTCAAAATCTAAATTAGTAATAATTAAAATATTGTAGTCTGGTATCAACATTAATAATTTATCTGCATCAATCTGTCTAATAATCGTATAAGGTTGAGATCCACTAAAATAGCTTTCATCAAGACCTTTAATAATGACAGCTCTGTTGCAATGCTTTAAAACTGCTCCATTTGGAGATAAATGACCGATATAGAGCATATATTGATTGCTACCCATTTTATGAAAACCTGATACTATAAACTCATTGTTTCCTAGAGTAAGAATATTTAACGCATAGTCATCTACGTCAATGCTACGGAAATCCATAGTCCCATAATAATTTCTGTATAGTTCATTTCCATTATCGTCTAGAATAAAAAAACAAATATCATCATCTTTACCATTAATTGATGTTTGTTCCAGATATCCAACAACCAGGTACCCACCTAATTCATTTCTTTCGGCAACATCAAATGCTCCTCCATATCCTGTATCAGATTTTATTCCAATGTTTTTTAAAATTGGGACAAATTCCCATTCTAAAATACCTTTTTGATTGAACTTCTTGACAGTAAAAACTTTCCCATTTTTTTGTGATGAAGATGAACTTGCAATAATGAATCCTCCATCTTTTGTAAATCTATATCCATTAGCTTGATGAGCTAAAGTGAATTGTTCAATTTTATTTGAAAAGATTTTTCTTTTCGAAGTAACGTTAAGAACTTTAGGTTCATTAGGTAAAGCGTTTTTTTGTTTTACGGGAGATAACATCTGTATCAATTTTGGTTTAACAGTATTTTTGATTTTTACAATAGGGAGCCCTATATAAGATAAAGAAAAAAATGAAAAAAAATACATTTCTTTTTCATGAATAGTAGTATATTTAACATCATTGACAATTTGTATAAGAGAATCCCCTATTGAATTAAATGATGAATATAAATTAATCCATTTTAGAAAAATATCTTCAGAATATTTTGAATTTTGTAGATCTTCTAAAAACATACTTTGGCCACAGAAAGCTAAGCCAGATCCAGATAGTATTGCTTTGCTAATGTTAAAATCAGATTCGTTTTTCATGGAAGCTGCTGGATAAGCAAAAAAACAGGTGTTTGATTTTAATTTCACAACATTCGTTTCGTCTAATAATGTTTCTTCATAAACTTCATTTGAGTCTGCATAGCTGTTTTGATTTTCATCTTTACCCCATAATTTATGATAAAGTGATTTTCCATCTCCACAAAAACCCAAGAAAGCAAAAGATGGTTGCAATGTATTAAGTGTATCTATTAAAGCATCTGAATTTAAGCAAGTATCTGATTCATAAATATGTTTTGAGCTCTTTATTCCACTTGAATTATACATATGATGCGGAGTGAAGGAATTTGATATAATCGCTGAAACTTTTTGTCCTGTAACAGACAAATCTATAGAATTTTCAATACAAGAATTGGCTCCTAAGGATTCAAATTGCTGATAACCAGATGCAACTAAAACATTATTATTTGCAGAAGACGAAAAATAAGATTCAATTCTATCACAATAGTTGTTTATTATTATGGGATCTGAGAAAGGTAACCTTCCAACAGATACTGAAAAAACAGGATCTAAATAATCATCTTCAATTTCCCCAAAATGGGAATCTTTATCTTTGTCCCAATCTGTAGTTATATCAGAAAAAAAGAGATCGGATATGATTGCAGAGGTCCCTTTCAGTTTGTTTTCTGATCCAAATGGGTAAAGAGTCATAAAAGGAAATGTTTCACCAAGTAACAGAACATATTTTGTTTGATTTTCTTTATATAAGTTTATTATGCTATTCTTTAATTGAAGGCATTGGTCTGTCTCATTTTTGTTTTTATCTAAAACCTCATTTATCGATAACATTTTTACAGTGTAATTTTCTTTGAGCGCGATTTGCTTTATTCTTTCTGCCTCTTTTGATAAATGTGTTTCATAAAAAATTGCAAATTGATCATTACTTGCTTGAGTTACATTCGTATTTGTAAATAAATAAATAGCAACAAAAAGGAAGGATAATAAAAGCAACAAACTTTTTTTTAACATGCAAAACTCCTTTTTTAAAAACTTATTTTGATTGTTTGGGTTTTTGCTTCCCATTCAACTAATGAACCAAAAGTTTCAGTAATAAAGCGGATTGGTACAAGAGTCCGGTTTTTTTGAATTAACGGAACACTATCAATTTCTTTTTTTTCAGGTTCTTTTTTTAGTTCTGGAGCATATTCAATAACCATCTGGGAGCTATTGATCCATAAATGAATCAGTTTTTCTTTGTATTGAATTTGAATCTCATTAGTCGGATAAGGTATCCAGTTTATTTTCGCTCCAATAGCATCGCCAATAAATCTTAGCGGAACATATGTTCTATTGTTTATTATCTGTGCCGGTACATCCATTTTAATAGGTTGATTGTTAACAAAAGCGATATAATTGCCTATTGTAAGAATAATAACTGTTGATTTTTTTATAAAATCAATTTTTACTGGCAATTCTACTATACCAAGTTTCGATTTAATTGATATTGTACAATTCTTTAAACCCGCTTCCAAAGAAGCTGATGGAATAGTAGTAATAATTATTTCAATCACTTGATATTGATAAATAATTGAATTCTGCAAAGATAAAATTATAAAAGGACAATCACATACTATATCAATATCTAATTCTTCTTCGCCAATATTAGATATCAACAAGTTATTTGAAACAATATCACCTAATTCAACAAAACCAAAATCAACAAACTGCTTGTCCAATATCATGATTGGAGGGAATTTAACTCGATATGCATATATTACAATATCTTTATTTTCAATATTTGTGTTGATCTGAATTTTTTCTTCAAGCTTTCCTAATTTCATTTTTTCTGGATTAAAAACTAGATTTACTTCGATAGATTCTTCATTATTGAGGCTAAAAGAGTGTTTATCAATATTAATCCAGTCACACGAGCACATTATTTGACCCTCTAATATACCTTGACCTTCATTCAATATAGTGACGCTTTTTTTTATGAGATCCTTGTTTTTTATCTCTCCAAGATCAAATATTAACTTATTGATTGATAATTTTGGTAGTTTTTTCTTAATTTTAAACAAGATTACAACTTTTTCATCACCTCCGTTAGATTTGACTATAATTGTATAGGAAAAGTATTGTTGATTCTTATTTTCTTTTGTTGGATCGATTTCAATGGTAATCTTTTTTGTTTGATTTGCATACAAAGAAAAAAGCGTATCAGATATTAAAATATTATCATGGTTTGTATTAAGAGTTCCTTCTAATATGCCTGAGCCTTTATTAGTAATAATTACGTCTGTTTTTATGATGAAACCAGGATCAATTTCTCCTAAATCTATGATAGATTGATTAATAAAAAGATATGGTGTTTCTTCTTGAATTCTAACAGATATTGAGATGCTTGCATTTCCTCCATTTGATTGAATATAAACTTTTGATGAAAAAAAACCTCTATCCAATTCCTGTATATTTATTTTCATTGAAAGAAAAGCATGCTGATTTTCAAAAATTGTCAATTCCAATGGATCTAATTCAATCCAATTTTCATTGCATTTGAAATTCACAAATAGAGTATCTCCTCCAATGTTTTCAATTAATACAGTTCTGGTTATTGATTCATTTTTTTTCATTGTGATGATCTCTATTGGTTGCTCATCAACTTTTAATTTTGGAGTTTTTTCTATTACTTCTACTAACACCTTATAACTAATTTGTGATGGATCGGCTGTTGCATAAATAAAAAATTCACCCACATACTTTCCAGTTTTTAATGAGATTGTTGAAATAGACACTTCAATATGTATCACTTCACCTGGTTCTAAAATAAAATGATCTGGATCTATTGAAATCCAATGATAACTAGAAGATGCTACACACTCAATATTAACTGTATTTGAATCTGATGATTTAAATGAAATTTTTTTTGACGCAACATTGCCTTTTAGTATTGCTCCAAAATCAATTATTTCTTCGTTAGGATTTGCAAGAACAGGTGTTTGGTAACAAAAGCATGATAAAAAAAACAATATTAAAAAAAGAACAGAAGAAAGTTTTTTCACTTCATATCCCCTTTTTTGTTTTTTTCTTTGTATCATTGTACTAATAAAAAAACTTTATGTAAAGAAAAAGTTTTCACATAAATTGTACACGAATCGTAAAAAAACTCTCTGCAGCCTTATTCCCCCTCCCCATTTTAGCGTAGACAAGTTTCGATTAATGCAGGATGTCCTCTTTGACTCGATAGTGATACAGCACTTCTTCTAGACTGATATCCATCATCGGTCGTAAAAATCGAAGAATTTGTGGATTTGAGAAAGAGAGATCGGCTCAAAAAGCTTGGTGTTGACTACCTTGGATCGGAATTCAGTTATTCTTGTATTTTTCTGCTGTCTACGCTACGATTTTGGGAAATGAGGTGAGATTGTGAATAATGAATAAATTATTGGATAGATCTTTGAATACCATAATTTCCTTGTTTCTTTCTACCTTGCCTAGATGTATTGGATTCATTGGGAGTAATTAAATACGAAACCTGAGAATGCATAACAATAAATTTTCCAGAAACCACGGTATCATGAAAAAAGAAAAGTTTTTCACGGAATTATTTGTGTATAAGGATTTTGTATGTATAATGAAAATTAATAAAAATGAATCAATTGTTAATTGATGGATTATTAAAAAAAAAGAGATCATTTTCATAGGGAGGATATTTATGAGAAACAGATTACAAGCTACGGCAATTTCTATCTTATTAATCTTAATGTTAATCCCGGTAGCTAATTTTAGTCAGTCTTTTTCTTATGCGATGGATGAAAAAATTGTAAAAATTTACTATGAAAATCCAAAAGTGATTTCGGATTGTATTCAAGCTGATTTCAACATTATTTCTATCTATCCAACCTATTTTTTATCGAACATCACACCTGAGCAGGAAACTTTTTTACAAGAACGATCGCTTTATTTCGTTTATGAAGAAGACATGAGCAAGATATTTATGAATGGCTATCATTTTATTTCTCTTGAAGACAAAAGTATCCATTGGATTCAATCCAATTCTATACCTGATCCGAGCAGTTTGTCTTCCCTTCCTTCAGATTTATATTTTATCCAACTCATTGGTCCGGAAAAAGAAGAATGGCTCTCCACACTTAAGAATCTAACTGTTGATCTGATTATGCCTTTGCATAAGAATGCATGGTTAGTTTCCTTGGAATCCTCTGTATCCCAGAATATCGTTTCTCTATCATTTGTAAAAGGTTTAGGTTTGATCCCGCTTGGGGTAAAAATATACCCTGATTTATTAAAGAATCCGGAAAATGAAAAAATGGATATTGAGATCAAAGGAAGCCTGGATCTGGACACTCAGGAATTAACCAAGCTATTAAAAAGCAATACGATTCTTTATTTTTACAAAACAGAGGCTTTTACTTATACCGTGATGAAAGAGTTTAATAAAAATGATCTAGTATTATTAGCACAAAATAAGAATATTTATCAAGTTACACAATATTTCGAGAATGAACCTTTTAATGACAGGGCTTCTCGTGTAGTCGGGATTAATCAGCTATATCCGGTAACGAACCAAAATGAGAACATCATTCAAGGTTTAGACGGAACAGGGGAGATTATAGGCATTGCTGATACCGGGATTATAGATGATCATCCAGATTTCTGGGATCCAACTTTTAGCGAAAAAGTTATTCAGACCTTTCCTCCAACTAACTGGCTGGATTATGATGGTCATGGCTCTCACGTTGCGGGTATTATAGCAGGCACGGGTGCGTTGTCAACAAATCAAAGATACAAAGGTATGGCTCCAAAAGCTAAATTAGTTATTCAAAGAATATCCGATTGGGATTATGGTGTTTATCTCCCATATGAACCATTATGGAGTTATACTCTCTTTGAGGAAGCATATAATGCAGGTGCAAGAATCCATAACAATAGTTGGGGATATAATTATCAACATTCACATTTACTTGGTGCTTATTTAGGAACCTCTCGATATATTGATGATTTCTTATGGGATCATTGTGACTGTACAGTTGTTAAAAGTGCGGGAAATGATCGTGATAAAGGTATAAAATGGTTTAACACAGGAGATATTCCAGGTTATTTTCCAAACGGTACTCATACTATAAAAGATGGTTCTACTGCTAAGAATATTATATGTGTTGGCGCAACTGAAAATGAAACCGGCACTCCAAGTGGAGAATGGCCGAGAAGTTGGGGTCGGAACCAATGTGAAGCCGATAGAATTGCTATTTTTTCAAGTTTAGGACCGACTCATGATGGAAGAATTAAACCTGATGTCGTTGCTCCTGGGGATGCGCTTTGGTCTGTCAATAGTTCTTATGGGTGGGGAGGACCAGCGTATCAAGAAATGCAAGGCACAAGCATGTCAGGTCCGGTAGTGACCGGCTCCAGTGCATTGATCCGGCAATATTATCGCACCAGAGAAGCTATTTCAGAACAAAATATTGCTTCAGCTTTGATAAAGGCAACATTAATCAATGGATCAGGACAAGGTCTTTGGGATTCAGATGCAATCTATAACGGATTCACTTGGCCAAACACACCCCTTCCCCTCTCTCCAAATTATTTCACCGGTTTTGGAAGAATTAACCTAAAAAACTCGCTCTATCCAAATGGAAAAAATATTCTCTATATCAACGCATATGATTCAATCAATAAGGATAAAGGTTTATGGAATGGCGGGAGGCATGATACCTACTATTTTAAAGTAAGTAATCCCAATACACCGATTAAAGCGACTTTGGTTTGGACTGATTATGCTGATGAGTTTTTTCCTCCAGATGCTGGTCCAAGAGATCCTGGAAAAGATTTGATTAATGATCTCAATTTGGAGATTTTTAATTACCAAAGCCAGAATTACTATCGTGGCAATCAATATGTTGAGGCTTTTTCAGAAGTCAATCCTGATCAATACGATCATATTAATAATGTAGAACAGATTAATATTTTACAGGATGATGCAGGATATTATCGTCTCAGCATCAACACACTTGAAAATGTCCGCAGTGATTTTGAGCATGGGGACCGGCAACCTTACGCGGTTGTCCTTACAGGGGGGGATATTACTTGGGTAAATCCCAGTGAAGTACCTTTTGAGGATTTATCTGTCAAAAAGATGAATTTTGCCACCAAGACATTATGTGAAGGAAATCAATTAAAATGGACCAAGCCTACTGTTCTTTTCCAACAAGCAACGTACTATAAAATTCATAGAATTCAATTTGGTTGCGGTAGTTATGGAGCAGAAGAGATATTTACTATTACTGACCAAAGCAATAGCTTAGAGTTTCTTGACTCAAGTGTTCAGTATAATTGTATGTATGGCTATTTTATTGAAGCATTAAATGCCAAACATGAGTCTATCGCCATCACACCTATGTTGGAATCAGGTTTTATCGTTCCACCAGCCCCTCCTTCTCCCTACAAACCAATCGTGAACAGCGGTCAGGTACATCTTTACTGGAATAATCCAGCCCAAGGGACATGTCCGATAACCAATTATATTGTTTACCGATCTGAAGATCCGGAAACACTCGGTGAGCAAGTCGCCTTTCTTTTTTCAAATCAAAAATCATATATTGATAAAGAGGTAGAACCTGGTAAAACGTATTATTATCATTTAATCAGCATTGACTCTCAGGGATTACGTTCGATATATTCAAAAAAGATAGTAGCGATCATTCCAATGCCAGATTATATTCTTGACCTTTCCGTTGAAATCAGCAAACATGAACTTTGTGCCGGAGAAGAGTTTTCAGTCAAGGTGACTGTATATAACCAAACTCCTGCGATAGCAAAAGATATTACTTTAATAGCTCTTCCAAATTACGATATACAGTATAGTAAAGCTGATAAGTTGATTGCAGTATTAAACCAGGACAGATCAGCGAAATTTTTGATACCTTCTATTCCATCTTACTCTCAATATTCTTTTACCACGTTTTTTGTTGTCAATACAAGCGTTGTACAAGAAAAATCATCATCAATTCTGTTTACACTGGATCAAAACAATGAAACTGAAGCTCAAAAAGAGATCAAACCAACACTAAAGAAGTGTAATAAATCCAGCGAACCTCTCCGGGTTTCAGTAAAGATGTTAAACCTTTCTTATGATCCTGAGACAGGGGAATACTACCTACCTTCTGCCAGTACTTTAGACATGACACTGAAAATATCTGGCGCTACTTTTCCTTATTTGATAAAGATTCAGTGGGGTGACGGAGAGAAAGATATATTTAATCCTGATAAAACAGAAATATTACTCCAGCACTTATATGATACCAAGGGAAAAATGACTATATTAATCGAAGTTGAAGATGCTTCAGGGAAAACTAATTCCGTGGAATGCTCACTGATTGTAAAATAGAAGCAGGAGAATCACCCTTCTTATGGAGAAAAAAAAGAGGTAAAAGTGGTATCTATGTTACGCTTACAAAGAAAAGCTCTTACCTTTCAACAGTTATCTTCTGAGTCTTTGCTTCGTACTCAACTGTAGCATCCATATTTTCTGAAACAAACCGTAAGGGGGTCAGAGTAGTAGAGTTGCGTATGATTGGGGCTACATCCAGCACCGTATCATATGATTTACCGTTGCAGAATGAATCTCCATAACTTAGCAGGAATCTGCCCTGATCCTTTTGATATTTTTGTTCGCTTTATTGTTCCATCAACTAGTGATTTACGTTAAGAATAATGATCTGTATTCTTAATCAATTCCCAGCCATCATGATTACAAAACCTTTTCAACTTTTTCCAGCTAGCCATCAAGAAGTGTTTTAACAGCTTTCAGATCTTTCTGTAATAATACTTTGTGATCGCGATTCCTTTTAATCATGGAAGGTTTTTCATGCAATACCTTATCTAAAAAAGCGCTCCATTCTCTTCTGACATTACTTGCTTGTTCTTTGGCAAACATTGTGTTCCTTTCTTAAATTGTACAAAGTGTACAGTTTAAGTTTTAAGAAATCAATCGTTTTCACCTTAATTGTGCAAGCACCACTTGCACAAAGATGTTCTCCCAGGCTACAGTCACATGTAATAGGAATACCTGGTCGGATGTAACCGGATTTTGTGGTCGGATGCTACCGGAATACCCGCAAAAACACTGGTCGACATGAGTCTGAATGTTGGTCGACATGCACAAGAATCTGCACTCTTGCTTTTCCTTACTTCACAACCAATTCAACGGAATGGTGACATGCTCCCCATCAATGTGAACGCTTTTATCATATAAGCAGATTATTCCGCCAGAGCTTAAATGGATCTGCTTGTTGTTTTTCAATACAGAGAAATGTTTGATATGTTCTTTGCTTGGATTGGTTGTTTTCTTGATTTCGATCGGATAAATGAACCCCTCTTCCTCAATCAGCAAATCAATCTCTTTGCCGTCTTTATCCCGGTAATAATACAGAGAAGGCTCCAGAATACCAGCATTAAAATAACTTTTCAATACTTCTGCTATCACAAATGTTTCAAAAAAAGCGCCAGCCATAGCGCCGGCCTCTAATACTTCCTGTGTATTCCATTTGGTTAAATAGGCAGCAAGACCTGTATCCAGGAAATATAATTTGGGTGTTTTCACGACTCGTTTCGTGATATTGTTAAAAAAAGGATACAACAGATAAATAATATTGGAAGAGACCAAGATCGAGAGCCAGCGATTGGCTGTCGATACACTGATGCCAACTTCACTAGCAACAGAAGTTAAGTTCAACATTTGAGAAGTTCTCGCTGCCAAAACGGTCATGAATTTAAACAATTTCAGTTCATCTCCAATGTGAGTTAACTCCCGAACATCACGCTCGATATAGGTTTTTGTATAAGCGGCATAAAATAGCTGCCAATCCATTTCATCACTATACATAGCCGGCATCGTACCTTGATGAATAATTCTCCATATCTCCTTATAATCTATCGGTTGGACTGTTTCCTTTCTTTTTTCAAAAAAAGCTTCGGTTGGTATGAATCTTTCCTGGAATGAGTCTCTTGTTATTTCTCGAACGGATAAACCCATTAAATTGAGAATTCCTATTCGACCGGCTAAACTTTGACTAACATTTTTCATCATATGAAATTGCTGCGAACCAGTTAGAAAAAATTGTCCCTTCTTCCCGTTCTCATCTGATATGATCTTGATATAGGCAAACAAGTTGGGAGCGTATTGAATTTCATCTACTATCAAAGGGGGAGGAGTTGTTTGAAAAAAGCTTCCCGGCTCATCCAAGGCACTTTGCAGCATAATGGGATCATCTAATGTCACATAGGGAATATGGCTCTGAAGGTTTTTTAATAAGGTTGTTTTGCCAACCTGTCTAGCTCCAGTCACTAAGATCGTGGAGAATATTCTAGCCAACTTGTTTACCGTCGTCTCCAGATGTCTAGTAATGTATTTCATATTGATCTCCGTCCAATTTACTTTTCAATAGTATTTTAGACGAATAAACAGTAAAAGCAAGCAACTTATACGTTCACTTTCCGCTATTAGCATGGCAAGATTTAAAAATGCTTTAAAATCGAAGATGCCTAACTGATGGGAACCTTAATAAAAATAAACAATTCTATCAGATACTGCAATAAATAGCACTGTAAAATTTTCTTACCTGAAATTTCATTACTTGGTATCTTTTTTAATTCAGCTTGGTATTATTTTTTTTTAATAAACTAATAGAAGCAACCTCTGATGAAGATTCAAGCTTGGTATCTATTATTAACCGACTTGGTATCATCCGTTCCTTGAAAAGTTAACCACAAGGTTGACTTCTTTGCATTTTTATAACCGATTTTGTGATTAATTGGGAATTATCTTGTGATTGTTCACAAACCAAATCTTCAACATGTTGACTTGTATGTAATCATGTATGTCTTCAAGTGGTAGGATTGTAGCGGAACATGCAAAGGTGTCAGGAAAAAATCGGAATACTTGTCCGGATGTTTCCGGAATACCCGCAAAAACACTCGTCGACATGCACAAGAATCTGCACAGCATTAATATAACATGCCAAACAGATAGAGCGGAATGGTATTTTGATAACCTATCTCAATATCATCAAGTGCCAGCCAAGCATTTTTCAAGCCTTCGATTTGCGTTTTATCCTTTCTCCTCCCGCCTACCTCTATCACATTTTGACCATCAATTAAAAAATCTCCTTGAGAGGGAATAGTCACGGCATGTTTTGTCTTTAGTTGGTTAACGAAAAAACATTCTCGTGTGGCACCCTTATTTTGTTCCATGGATGTTTCGGTTAAGGCTTGTATTAATCCTGTATTCTGTAGAAATATCTTAGCTGGTTTTCTCATGGTATTGAATCCTTGCCCCGTTCGTCTAAGGTTGATAATCAATCCGGCTTTTTCAAGAAATGTGATGTAATGGTAAACATATTCACGCGAAATACCTAAATCCTTACTGATACGTTCCATATTCGGAATAAAGGGATCACTATTCGCAATGATCCACAACAATTTCTTCAATACAGGGAGCTTGGGTTGTGATAAATTAAAACTAAAGGCAATATCCTCAAAGATCACCTTTTCAATAACATTTTGCAGTCTTTCCATGTATTCTTGTTTGCCTTCCAGAAAAAAAGGGTAATATCCATAAGAAAGGTACTCTGCAAAGTCTTTTAATATACTGCGGTTCTTCTTAATCTCTGAAGCTAATGTAACATGGTTTTCTAACAAGTTTACTAACGTAAGGGCAGGAAATTGGACTCCTTTCTCCAAATGCAAAAATTCTCGAAAAGATAATCCCAATAACTCATAATAAACAAGCCGTCGGGACAAGTCTCCATTGTTATTCTTTAGATTTAGCGTGGAACTTCCAGAAATAATGATTTGCTTATCTGAATATACGTCCAGGATATTCTTTAATTCTACGCTCCAATCAGGATATTTGTGAATTTCATCGATAAATAGGGCTTTCCCTCCTGTTCTAAAATAGGCATCTGCTATTTCAACCAAACCGTGAGACAGAACATGAACGTGATCTGCAGTGACATAAAGTGCTTTTTCGACACTCCCATAATGATCCTGGTAATATTGAATCATCAAAGTGGTTTTCCCTGTTCCACGTGCTCCAAATAAGCATAAAGCGTTAAGAGACCAATTGATTTCATCATATAAGTATCGTTTATAAGTTCGGTTTTTAAGGTTTACTACTCGGTCATGTATTTCAATTAACCGTTGCAACATGTGGAATCACCTCCTTTGTCTAATATTGTAAAGCACACTTTGCAATATGTCAAGATTATTGTAAACTAGGCTTTACAATAATAATATAATTTAAGAGATTTGTATCAGTTCATCAGCAGCGCATCTGGACACTCTCTACTTCTGTCAGTTAAAGAGTAAATTTTCTAACTTGGTTCCAGCTTAGTCCCAACTTAGTGCCAAAACTCCTTCAAAGCATCCAAAAAAAATCATATACCTTTATGTTAGATTTACGAGGTTATTCATCATGAAATGAGTGAATTGTACAAGAATCGCAAAAAAAAAACTCTCTGAAAAGAAATCAGCAAATTTGAACAACTTCCTCCCCATTTTTGCGTAGACAAGTTTCGATTAATGCAGGATGTCCTCTTTGACTCGATAGTGATACAGCACTTCTTCTAGACTGATATCCATCATCGGTCGTAAAAATCGAAGAATTTGTGGATTTGAGAAAGAGAGATCGGCTCAAAAAGCTTGGTGTTGACTACCTTGGATTGGAATTCAGTTATTCTTGTATTTTTCTGCTGTCTACGCTACGATTTTAGAGAAATGAGGTTGCAGAAAGACATTTTCGATGTTACTTAAAAAGTAGAATTGACAACGTGTCAGAAATGTATATAGAGTGAGTCATGAGCAAAAAAACCGATAAAGGTATAGGATAAAATGGGGAACCGACATTATGGAGAAATTGGTGACGTGTGGAAACATTTTGCGTTGTGCGAGATCCTTGCCATCGAGCAACCGTTTCATTTTTGGGAAAGCCATGCAGGATCTGCTGATTACTCTTTTACATTGTCACCAGCCAGAGAGTATGGAATTATGCATTTCTGGCAACATGCGTTCTCATTACCTGTTACAGCGAAGAGTTCTTACTATAAGCTTCTCTTAAAATGGTTTCGAAGCAGAGAACCAATTTATCCAGGTTCTCCTTTATTAGCCATGTCTATATTACAATCTTCAAAGGCATCATTCCTATTTTGCGACCTCGATTTGGAAAGCTTGTGCTCAATCAAGAGAAGAGCCAATAATATTTCAATAAATCATACCAGATTATCGATGATCAATCAGGATGGGATTGATACTATTTGGAACATGATCCATCAAGAAAATGTCGATCCCGCTAATACATTGATTTTTATTGATCCTTATGATCCTATTCAACCTAGTCTCCATGGAGTGACAAGCCTGGATTTGTTCTGCGAATGTATCAACAAAAGATATAAAGTAATTATATGGTTTGGATTTGACTCAAATTCTTATCATCAGGATTGGTTGGTATTGGTTAAACAAGCTCTGAGTTCGGTAAAAAGTCTGAACTCAACTTCTGCCGTATGGAGCGCTGAAGTACAACCGGAAGCAATATCTACGGGCTACAATGATTCAAGCGGAACTTTTATAGGTTCAGGACTTCTTTATTGTCATCTTAGCGAAAAAAGCTGTTCCATCATCAAAAAGTATGGGAGGGCACTTGCTAGGCTTTATCATGGAGTTTTGCTTCCAAATCATCAATCTGGTAGTCTTTGCTGGAATTTTTTTCAGCTGTGAACAAGGAAAAAAAGAAGCATTTATACTTTTGGCAGTCTGTATCAAAGAAAACTAAATCAGTCAATTAATTCCTTACTGCTAATTTCATCTCCATAAACCATATCGGTTCTGAATGCAGACAATAACAGCTCCTCATACTTACCATTTGAGATCTTCTCTTTTAATAAAGCCTCGTTTGCTAATTGTATATAATAGCCATAAGTCCTATATTGTTTGTTCACCGGAAGAGGTTTGTATAACGTATCATCGTATCCTAATCGAATAGCTGATTGTATAATGCCTTGTTTCATTTCATCAGCCTCTTTTAGGGAAATTTCCTTTTCTTCTACCAATCTTATCAGTATTGATTGTCTACTGACTTTAAAATGCTGTTCAAGATGAACAATATCTTCAATGGTTACCTTATCCGTATTCTTCTTTTTATATTGCTTGATCATATCTGATAAAGCATCGGGAGGCATGAGCAGAAAAGAGGCAAACTGGTCAGCTTGTTTTTCAATGAGATTGCCTTTACCAATTTCAGTTGCGCAAATTGCAGTCATATTCTCTTGATCAAAATAAAGATGGAAAAGCTCATGAGCCATCGAAAAACGCTGTCGTCCAATCGACATGGATGAATTAACAGCAATAAGAAAAAACCTGTTATTCTTTATACATATTCCACTGATATGATTACCCATTGGATAATAAACAACAGTCAAACGGTCAATGGTTAGGATCAATGAAAAGATATCAATAGGGGAAAAGGGATCTTCATGAAGAACCTTACGGATAGAGATTGCTTTTTTCCATAAATCCAACTTATCCATTCTTTGCCTCAATCTCAAGTAAAGTTGTCATAAAATTACAGTTCAATGCGATTTGATTTATGGCGCTTATCGCATCCAGATCTTGATCAGCGATTTCACTTGCCCTAAAGGCAAAAGTCAGATTTTTGTCCAGGCTTATGCATGAATCTTCAAAAGCAGTAAGATCCACACCAAATAAGGCAGTTAATTTATCAAGCATATCAGTAGATAGAGAGCGCTCTCCGGATTCTATCTTTGAAATGAAGCTTTGGTCGACCTTTAAATATTTTGCTATGTTACTTTGAGAAAAGCTGCTTCTTTCTCGTAAAGTTTTAATTCTAAAACCAATATTTTTAAATGTACTATTCATAAGTTTACCTCCGATTCGAAGTGTATCTTTTTTTGTCATAAATTCAACGAAGCAATTTATAAAAAGTATGACATTTTATTACTTTTTTAATTCTTCCAGGACCTATATGGAATTCCTCGTAAATTACTCCCATTTACAGGTTCAATAAAACCATTGTATGGGAGAAATTTTCAGCAGAAGGAACACCAGATCAACCCGGTCGCATTTACCCGGAATACCTGGCCGGATATTAGCAGAATGTTTGTCAGGATAAAACCGGAATCACTGGTCGACATCGTCCAGAACACCGGTCGACTTCAATCAGAATCCATATTTCTTCCCTTGTTTTTCGATCTTTTTTCTCAACATTTTTTCCAAACCTGTATTTAACGCTTATCTTAAGAGGTTAAACCGCTTCCAATCATTTTCCAACTTGGTATCAAATATGACAGTGCTTCTTCAATATGAGTTAAAGATTACATTGGAAGTTCAAGCCAATTAAGTAGATGTGTTAGACAATAAGGGCTTCTTTCTTTTGATAAATCACTTTCCCTACCCGATTGATATGATCGAGTAATGCAGGGTTTGTAATTTGGGAATATGCCAGAACGTCTATAAAATAGGGAATAGGCAATCTCTCATTAAGAATGGCATTTAGTTGTAAAATTAGTGTAGAGGATACCTTCTCTCCTTTTATCACAATATCGATATCGCTACCTTTCATGTAATTACCCTTGGCACGGCTCCCGAACAAGATAACTTCTTCGATCTCAGGATAGGAGTTAAAGGTTTTCATTAACAATAAAAATGTTTTTGAGGTAATTCCCAAATCGTTATGAGTCATTCTGTTTTCAGTTTCTCTAGAAAGTTTTGATGAAAGTTTAAAAGAGATTTGGAATAGTGTTCCCTGATTAATTGAATAGCCAGTAAGAATTTATTGTTATCATAGGCATGAGCCATCAGATTACGGTTCTCCAACATTTCTAACCAAACTTCTGAAGGTTCTAATAATCCATAATGAATTGACTCTTTGATCACTTCTCTGGGAAATTTAACTTCCACCTCTTGAGATAGAATGTAATCCTTCAGAGTATTCCAAAACAGCTCAAAAGTTATTTCAAATATTTTGACCAAAGCTAATTGATCAATTAGGTTAAGCTCTTTTTTTTCAAGAATAGAAACAAGAATCTGATACGATTTATCAAAATTCTGAAACCGTTGTTTCCATCGAATATCAGGTTCCATTTCCCCACTTCCTTTGCATGATACTTCATTTGCTTCTCTACAGTTGTATTATATCCTATTTTTGTTTCAATCCATCCGTTTTGTCAGAAAATATCTTTGATACCCATCTGCTTGGAATTGCTGGTGTTTAAATCTCAGTTTCATCTGAAAGTATCTCCCAATAACCTTCTCTATCTGATCCAACCCTCTTTAGCTTACCAGATTTTTTTAATTGCCGAATATTCCAATCAATT
>Ga0302252_1000712_pt1 | contig 25399 bp, 19 predicted proteins | sample AAG_RA_Leu_MG_FD_193511 | JGI IMG/M metagenome (GOLD analysis project Ga0302252, IMG submission 193511) | Enriched activated sludge microbial communities from anaerobic digester in WTTP, New Holstein, Wisconsin, United States - AAG_RA_Leu | ecosystem: Engineered > Bioreactor > Anaerobic >... | reverse complement strand
CGGAAGCTTGGCATAGATACCGCTGCTGAAGAGAATGGCCTGACCTTCGATCTCCACCTGGTCCTTATCCAGCAGCACTTTCTTGATCTTGTTGATCTTGAGAGGAGTAAGCGAAAGCGAAACCAGGGATGCGATCTTGTCGCCAACTTTTATTTGCTCTTTCATTTCGAATTTATCACCCAGAGCGGCCACCCGGCCGATCAGCATTCCGCCTGAACCAGTATCTTCGTTCTTGTGTTTTCCAGTGCGGGTGGTAAGGTCTATGGCATGCTCGGCAAAGGCTTTCTCCAAATCTGAATGACCTTGGGCGATCAGCTTGTTTTTTATCTGGTGAAACGAGGCGGAATCCACATTGAGCCTGATCACGTCGATCAGCATTTCATTATCCCAAATCTCGCTCATATCATTGTTCAGCACTCTGGCAGGCTGGGGCAAAACCCCTTGTGGTTCCACAACTCTGTGGGTTCCGTATCTGCATCCGTTGGCTTTCATGTTCTCCTCCCGTAGGGTATCTATTTTTTTGTAGTTGTATATTTTAGCTTAGCTTAACAAGGTTTTTGGAATTGGCGGTTCTGTCAATTCTTTTGTGAACGGCATCGGTATCCTAAAGAACATTATACTCTCTCATCTAATGCTGTAGGCCTGTCTCTCCAGGGCCAAAGGGCGGGGACGACCTTGTCGACAGATTATCTGATTGGAGTGGAGATTTCCTCTTAGTTATAAAAACCGGAAATCAATGCGAAACAGGCAGCTATAAGGAAACAAATGAGTTATTACATGATGGATAAATTTCTTCCAAGTACCGTTTATCCTTGCGAGGTTCTTTATCTGTGATGTTCCTGACATCTTCGTCAATCCCTTCTAAGTATAAAATGATGCCGATATTGAGAAGGAGATAGTGAATGAAATACTTTAGGCTCCATGTTTCAGCACGGGCTCTCCCCCTCAATTTCTTAATTAAGAAGCGAGATATGCGGGATGCTTACCTCCTTACCTCCTCACCTACCAACAGCTTTTACGGATGCTTGTAATGATTTGCGAGCCTACTCCCCCAAAGCATAATCATTGTCTTCGTCGTTGCCAACGATACGACACCTCCTTCTTTCAGGTAACTAGCGCATCTGTACAGAGAATTCAACATACTCAGAGTAAAATCCTTCTTACATCGCGATAGACCTTGGCGGCAACAATGAAAACAATCATAATTTCTAGCCTGCCAAGAAACATCGCCGTAGTTTGCAGCCATATTAACCCAGGATGCAAGTCACTATTTGTAATGCCCAGAGATAACCCAGAGTTTGATAACGCACTAGCAAATTCGAAAAAGGCTCCCATGAATGAAATCCCGCTTGCTACCATTACTACCACTCCACCTGTAAAAACAACTAAGTAAACTAGGAAAAAGGCAAAGAGATTGTGCATCAGTTGCGTAGAGACAAGCTTTTTTTCTTTTCCCCACCAATAACCGACCCTCACTATCCTACCAAGTGGTGAGCTTACCTCTTTCATCAATTGAATAAAGCTCTTGTAGGCAAGATAGAGCCGGTATTGCTTCAGTCCACCTGCTGTGGAATTTGTGCCTCCCCCCAACAACATTAGTAATGCGATAGTCAGAATACCAAATTCCGGCCAATGGGTATAGGTAGTAGAGCTATATCCTGTGGTGGTAAGTGCAGAAACAGATTCGAATACAGATATCCTGATTCCCCTGGAGAGAGAACCATACAGAGTGTTGGCAAATGACACAGTCATCAGGATAACAGCAAGAGGGATGACGACCAACTGAACTTTTACTTCTCCATTCTTAAAAAAGGCTTTAAGTTTTCCTCCAAAGAGTAGGTATGCATTAAGAAAATTTAGATTACCCAAAAACATCAAAACAATAGTAACAGACTCTATTGAGATTGACTTAAACCAAGATATGCTCTCCGGATGATTTGAAAATCCCCCAGTTGATAAAGCACCAAATGTATGGATTATTGAGTCGAACAAGCCCATGCCAGCAAGATGTAAACAAGCAATACCTCCAAAAGCATATCCTGTATAAATGATCATTACCAGTCTGGCTGACCGTTGTATTTGAGGAACCAACAGATCTGATTTCCCTTCTGCACTGGAAAGACTGGAGCCAAAAGGTGAATTACCGAGACATATTAGAATTATGGCAATGCCAGCTCCGCCAACATATTGCATTATGCTGCGCCAAAGGTAGACCAGATTTGATGTTGCCATATAATCGATCAGGCTCAATCCAGTTGTCGTGTAGCCGCTCATCGCTTCGAAATATGCTTTGGTGAAGTTCATGCGGTTCAACAACATCATTGGTATCGCAGAAACAGCGCAAATCATCAACCAAGTAATACAGACCGATACAGCGGCCTCGCTGTAGCTCATGGAGTTATTATCACAGCGCCCCAACACTTTCCCAAACAGCAGGTATAAGCCAAATGAAACAAATGCAGCATAAATAAAAGCTGGGGCAGATGCGACCTCCGAATCGTTGAACAGCAGGTAGATGAGGGGAGTTAGCAGCAAAAAGCATAACACAAACATCATTTGACCGAAGTAATATAGAATCTTGCGATAGCTGTTAATAATCAGCATTACATTAGCGGTGTCAACAAAATTCTCTATAAAAAAAAGCACCTCTTCCTTAAAGCATAAAGAGAATTCATCCCCGAGTACCTCTTCAACACACCCAATATCCCAGGCTGGATATAGCGTCCAAGTTGCTCTATACCCAGCCTAGTCTTGATGTAGTAGCCATGCGGATTCATACCGATGATGCTGATTGAAGCTAGGGCTTCCAGATAGACAAATACGAACTGCCTGCTTCTGCCAAAGTCTTTGGTAAGTTCTCTGACAGAGCGATAGTTCTTGCTTTCGATCAAATCCAGCAGCTTCATGGCAGTCTGGATGTTGTAATTCCATTTACATCGGGGATCGGGAGCCATGCCTTGGGTATAGCGGTTGGCTCGCACGTAGAGCGAATTACTGGGCGAGATACATCGCACCTTATCCGCTTTCGCCAAATCACTAAGCAGGTGCTCGACTTCCTGGATATCGCCATCTAGCATGCCTGCCAGCATTCTGGGAGTAAAGGGCTGATTATACTTAGAGATCAGGTTGGAGACAGTTTCGGAGTTAAGCATAGTGTTTTCCTTTGCTCTGGGGTTTCTGAGTGCCCTTGTTCGGCTTTGATGCTCGTTTCCAGCAGATGCAGCATCTTCATGGCTTTGCGCAGATTGCCACCGCTGTTGGAGTAGATGGTATTGATCTGCTCCGGACTCGCTTCCACTTCCAGCACTTCCCTGGCGATTGCAGTGATGTCTTTCAGACTGGCTGATTCGAACTCGTAGAATGAATTGCAGCGGTCGAAGTAGTATTCATTGATCTGCGCCAGGCGATCCCTGGCATTTTGCATTCCCACCAGAATCACGATTGCCGCAGTATTATCCACAATATCCCTGATCGTTCCGAGCAGTTGCGGTTGTTTGAAGGCATAATCGATCTCGTCCACGATGATCACTATGTCCTCGTGCTTCTCGATTTCATCCATGCATCTGCGGAAGATGGCATTGGTAGTGCCATACAAAGGTGAATACTCCAGATTGAGGTAGTTATAGATGCCAGTGATCAGTTGGAGGGTGAACGACTTTGGTGTGGAGGTTGCCTCCAGTCTCAGATACACATAATTACGCTGTAAGGCAATCCTGGTGGCATAAGTGGTCTTGCCTAAGCCAGGTTTACCATATAGCAATCCAAGCCCCACCATTTCTTCTTTGGGGCGGGTTACGAGCAGATTGATGGCTTCATCTGCTTCCACTACGTTGCGGGTTCTTACTAGCTTTCCTTGTTTCATCTGTATTCTCCTTATTTAATGCCTATAAATCTGAGCATCTCTTCGTAGCTCTTCTTGCGTGGTTTTATCTCATCATCGTCATCTTCCTGCAGGGGAGGTGTGACTGGTTTGTAATCGGGCTTGAACTCACTCTGTGGTGCTGGATTCTCTTGATTGATGCTACTTGCCGATAAGGATGGCAGGCTCTTGATGACCTGCTTCTCCAAGGCTTGCATGAATTCCTCTGCTTCGTGTTTGGGAGCTTCGATCATGGGTGGTTGGATAAAGATCGCACTCTGATCCGGTATGCTGGTCAGAGGCTTCAAAAACTGATCGACTACTGCCTGAGTCTGCTTAACCGTGAATTTCGCTCTCTGTTCAGTGGTGCGACGCAACTTGAGAATCTGCTTATGTTCTTTGTTCAGATTGCTGTGCGGGATTGGGTTGGTCTTATCGAGATGGATAAAGGGATGCTGTGCCCGTCTGAGTTCAGCCTGGCAGATGAAGCGGTCCTGCAGATCATAGACTAGTATCCATCTGGCATCGGCATAGTCGTAACGGATTACCACATCCTTGCCGATGTAATCGACCAGGGCGATATCCCAGTATTGCAGCTTATTGAAACGGATACCCTCGCTACGGATCTTCTTTTTCTCCATCGCCAGCATCATGAAGTTCAGTTCGGATGGTATTACTTTCCGATCTTCCGGTAAGGGTGCCTGGCTAAACACTTCCCAGGGACTCTTGCCATCCAAGCCGTTATGCGGAGCTTCACCATACATGTAGCGGATGTAAAAGGCGATCATCTGCATCGCTTCATTCAGGGTGGGCGGTTTGCTTTCAAACAAGGATCTAGCCCACTTCTCATTACGCATCAGCGTGGCAGGCTTATCTGCCACACAGGAACCTCTGAAGGAGGATAGAAAGCGTTCAAACTGATCCTGGAAGGTCTTGAAGAATCTCTCGATCACTTTGGCTTTGGCATTGTAGCTCTCGGCAAAGGCAGCTTCGATCTTGAGCCGGGGGAAGATGCCTCCCAGTTCAGTTTCCAGATTATGGTTTTCCCACTTCTCATGAAAGAGCTTGCTCTTGAATGCTTTACCATTATCCAGATAGACAAACTTAGGCAGGGCCCCCCAGTTCAGAAAGCCATTACGGAAGGCTGCTTGGATATGCTGACTATCTTCAGTAAGTGCCAGACTCGCTCCCACCGGATACCTGCTTGCCCAGTCAAAGACCATGATCATTGTCATGCGCTGTGCTTTTCCGGTTTGAGGATTGATGATATCGAAAGCCAGAGTATGTCCATCTGCTACCCAGACATCGCCAACCTTGAGCAGTGAACTGTCTCGCATGATAGTCTTGACGATATGCTCTGCCACGAACTTGCTTCCTTGCCTGGCTTGACCACTGATGGCAGGATTGTCTCTAAGCCACTCCTCACAGAAGCGTCTCAGAGTTCTTTCATCAGAGGGAGATTCACACAAGCCCAGTCTGGCATATCCTTTCAGTATGGTGATAGCTGAACCGATCTTGATCTTATTGGGATTGAGTAGCAGATTGATCAGATAGTTCTGTTCAAAGTAACTAACCTTTCTGGTCTTGCCATTGGGATCGGTCTTTCTGACCAGAGCATACATGTCATTATCGTTATTCTGATAGTTCTGTACCCATCTTCTTAAGGAGCGCTCATCCCGCTTGCCGCGCAGTGCATAGAGCTCCGGCAGCATTATTTTCTGGTTATACTCCTGAGTAATGCGTTGCCACTCCTCGATCTTGGATTCACAATCATCCAAGCGAGACAGCGTTATCTGGCAGAATCCCGCCATCAGCTTTGCTTCCTGAGTCTTCTTGTATGGAATATGCTGTTTCGGTCTCAGATCGAGCTCACGATCTTGAAGTGGAAGACAAGGTTTACTGACCGACACTTCCACAGCCGATTCACCTACGATCATCTCATGAGGCTGCTCTAAAGCATAAGCAACAGAACTTCCCGCGTTATCTGAATCATTACCCTCATCTGACTGGTTCATGAGTTCCGCATAGAACTTACGATACTCATCCAGATCAAGTTGATAGTCAACCATGCCTGTCCTCCGTATTCTGATAGCCATAAACCAGCATGCTCTTTACCATGCACTCACCAATCGGGATAACCGTCTCCAGATAAAACTCCGGCACCTTTCTCTGCTTATAGGTATCGGAGAACTCAAGCTCCAGTGTCTCAGGGTCTGGCAATACGAAGGTCTTCAGAACCTTGGCAGAGCCGATCTTCACCTGACGCTTCACGGTATGCATCTTATGCTTATCAATATAGCGCCATACGGTTCGATTGGAACAGCCTTTCAGTTCTGCCATCCGTTCAATGGTCAGCCAGACAGCTTCGATCTTCTTATTCATCAGTAATCCATAATACTCATCAGTCATCTTGAGGATAAGCACTGTGACACAGCTATCTGTCACAGTGCTTCCCACAATTCGGGTTAAAGTCTTCTTCTTAGGTCTTGTCACAGTGCCTGAAGCAGTGTGACAGGTTCCTAAGTACCTTGCCAAAAGCATTAGCGGTGGTTTTTCGCTCGGATCGAACCCCAACTCGGAAAAAGTGTCACAGTGCTTGCCGAATTCGGTGTCACAGTGCTGTGTCCGTTTGGGCATGTTTGGCTTAGTTTTTATGGTATCTCCTTAACTGTATATATGGGAGCTACTTAAAACCACTGCGACATCTTGGGAAGTCCTTTCTGCGCTAACGCCGGCAAGTTCTGAAGATACTCAAACAGTGCCGGGATTAATCCGCCGCTAAATCACACTCTATAAAAATGTCTTGACCTGACTAATCAGGCTAATATCTTTGTTCACAGGTGCAGACTATCACCCAAACGGGTATCGGTCAAGCCTAAAAATGACCACTGGGAGTGAATATGGCAGCCAAGACAGTCGGTGATCGACTCAAAATGCTGGTCAGATCGCTAAGTATGACTCACGGAGATTTTGCCAAACAAAATGCAATTTCACTGAATTCCATGAGCCGATATATCAACAATAAGCGGTCTCCAGACCCCGAATTTCTCATCAAATTGGCAGAGCAAAAAGTGAACTTGAATTGGTTGCTGAGTGGTGAGGGTGGGATGTATGTGAGTTCCCCCTGGGACCCTAAACCTGAGAGCAACACCAAGTCCAAGGTAGAAGTGGTGTCAGCTAAGGGCAAGCTATCAGATTGCACAGATAGCAGTTACAGCCGTACAATTTTACTTCCAATCCTCGCTGAAATTTCTGCCGGAATGCCAGCCGGAGTCACCGAAAATTTTGAACATGACAATTTTGTGGAATTACCGCGGATATACCTCAAGGACAAGATTGATAACTATATGGTCTTCCGGGTAAATGGGCAAAGCATGGAGCCTCAGATCATGAATAACGACATCGTGGTGATCCAGAGAAAGGATGACTGGAGTAATACTGATGGCTCAGTCTGTGCGGTCCGATTGAATGATGGTATCACCCTAAAACGTATCCAGTTCGATCACCAGCGCCAGCAGGTGCTACTACATCCCTTCAATGCTGATTACCGTGTCCAGGTGGTAGATTCGATGCAGGGAGAAGATATCTCGCTGATCGGAATGATGGTGATGCAGTTGAGGATGGGGTGATTCTCTGTTAATGATAATGAGAGGTATAAATATGCATAGTGTTCTTAGCAATTATCTTCTGAATGAGGGAAAGCCACCGCTAGATTACATTCTGGAAAAGTTTGAGGATCACGACATTGTGCTTCTGGGAGAAATGCACTATATTCGCCAGCAAGTGGAGCTGTATCATCGTTTGATCCCTTTGCTACCGGATCATGGCATCACGATAGTGGCTACAGAATTTGGCCGTCGGGCAGATCAAGCGCTGATCGACGAATTGCTGTCCAAAGAGTGGTTCGACGTCCCTCTGGCAAAGCGGATTGCCCTCAGGCAGGAAGCCTTTTGGGGATACCAGGAGTATCAGGATATATTCAGGTTGATTTGGCAGCAAAACCGCATAAACCCACCCACAAAGCAAATCCGCTGCGTTGGCTTGAACGATCCATACAATTGGAAGCTATACAACCAGATATGCCGCGAACAAAACCGCAAACCCAATCCAGAGGAGATCAAGCTGATCTGGAAGGATTGCAACGAAAAGACTTGGCTGGAAGCGTTAAATGCATATCATCATCTCGGAGTTAGCAAAGTATTGGGCATCATGGGCTCTCACCACGCTTTCACCCGTTATCGCGAGCCGAGTTTCGAGGTGGAGAATGGCTGCAAAGTCTTCAAAGGTTTCGACACTGTCCGCTTTGGCAACCATCTTCAAGATGAGTATGGAGACAGAGTTTGTAACATCTGCTTTTACGATCCCTGGGATGCCATTAAAGCAGATGCTCCCCAACAGGCCCCGGGCGGCGGAATCATCGAGACGATAGTAAGTCCACACTTTTCCGAATTAGCTTTTGACCTGAAAGGCAGCCCGGTGGGCGATTTGCCGGACGACAGCTTTTACTCTTTGGGTTATGAGGAATTCCGGTTGAAAGACATAGCCGATGGCATGATCTATACTTGCAAATTCTCCCAGTTCAAAGCTCTGACGCCAATCCCTGATTTTATAGATCAAGACAATCTGCAGGAGTTTCGTGATTTTGCTCCTTTTAACGATATGACGGATAAAAGCTGTAATGAGATCAACAGCGCCATCTCTAAGTGGGCTGACATATGGTAAACGTGCTCAATTAGATAGAGATTTAAGGTAGCGTTTAAATGAATAAGATCACTATCATTGGAACTGAACTCTATATCGACCGAAGGGAGCAACTTGAAGAACTATGAATAACATAATCTACATAATTGGTACCTGTCATGGGGATACCATCGGGTTCAAAGTGGAAGACTTATACAAACAGCTTTTGGAGATTAAACCTGATATTATCCTGGATGAATCGCCAATCGATAACATGTGGCCTATGATGGACTGGTTGAAAGGATGTGCCGATCATTCCAAAAAACGAGGCGGTGGGGAAGCAGCTGCAGTTCTAAGGTATCTTGAAGACCATCGTGCAGAGGTCTTGCCTTATGATATAAAAGGCAGAAATGACTACTTCATCAAAATGAAGTTCTTTGAAAAGGAGCAAGTCTATGGTGAAGCGTGCAGTGCCTATTTTGAACAACCATCCGCCAATCCAACTGCTTTTTACTTGTTCAAGTTAATTGAGGGTATGGGCAGAAGGTTTGGCTTTCATGAAACCAAAGACAAACGCACGATATTCGATATCAATAGCCCGCTCTGCGACGTTCAAGTGGAGACGTATATATCACTAATTCGCCAAGTCAACAAGGCTCTTTTCTCTTTGGTGCCTGAGTTTTCACAATATGAAAGAGACTTTGGGAAAATGATGAACTTCCATGCCAGAAGGGACAAAGCCATGATCAGTAACATCCTGAACTACAATAGCCGATTTGATGATAAAACTATGGTTGTTCTTTGTGGCTATTTTCATCGCTATGCCCTCATCAAAGGTCTTGAAGGATCACAAAAGAAACATGGTTTTAGCTTGATATCAGATCTAGGCTCATCAGATAAGATGCCTCAACCTAAGAACAGCTAGTATAACGCAATATAAAGACAAGTCAGAACTAGTTCGTTAGACATCGATATTTCTTTTCCGAATAAAGACTCCATTTAGACTGAGGTTTGATATGCTGGTCGGGGTGTTCCACTCACACTGCGAGTCTTTCCAATTGGTCTATTTCGTTGAGATTCAGCGAGTTCCGAAACTAGTCTGAAATCAGTCCATATTTGACACAAAGCTGTCACAAACTAGTCCAAAGAAGTCCAAAACCACTGTGACATCTTTCCGAATGCAGTCCTAAGCATCTCTGCACCAGATAAAGGCTTATGCCTCATTGTCACAGTGATGGATATATGACATTTGGGGTGTCACTTTATACTCTTATTGCCCTAATTCGTGAAAACTCCTTATTGGCATTCTAGTCTCAGGCTCAATCCCTGAATATTTTGGTGCAATTTTGAAATCTATTGGTACAATTTGCATTTCCCTTAGGCCATAAAACTCTCAAAAAGGGGCAAGCAAAATCAGCCGGTATGCTAATCCCATACTCATGCTATACTTACCATATATTTATTTGATGGGTATAGGATGGGAACAGGATGGGATAGGGGGTAGCTCTGTAATCTGACGGAACTTGGGTAGTGAATTTGAGATAAAAAAAACTAGCCCCGGATTGAACCGGGGCTGTGACTTAGAGCATTTGGGTAGGGAGATAGTTATAGAGAATCCTATTTTGCCAGGATCATTTTTGTAGACTTTCGTTCCTCATCGCTTTTCAGGATGCCAAAATACACCCCGGAAGCCACGGCCTGGCCGCTCTCGTCCTTCCCGTTCCATACGAGGCTGTGCTTCCCCGCCGTAATCATACCTTTAAGTAAAGTCTTCACTTTTTGGCCCTTCAGGTTGTAGATTTCCAGGCTGGCTTCACCGGTCTTGGGCAAGTAAAACGCCAGGGTCGTGCTGGGATTGAAAGGATTGGGGTAATTTGGCTGAAGGACCAGGCTTTCTGGCGCCAGCCAATCGGCATTTGAACTGGGATTGATTTCCACAGGAGAACTGAGTTCGGAAACGCCCATATCATAGACAGCCGCAATCTGATATACCAGCGTGCCAGGCGCAGGATCAGAATCCAGAAAGCAGGTGTCAAATTCGCTAATGCTGCCGACCTGCATCTGATTGCGAATGATGTAATACTGCTGCAAATCGGGATAAAGGCCTCTTTGCACAGGAATCACCACATCGGGGTCTTTCACTTTCAACCGCAGCTTCCAGTTGTGGCTCAGTCCAAAGGCGTTTTGCAGATTGCTCCAGGCTCCGTCCACATACACCAGATTGGCATTCTGGTGCGCTTCATTGGAATCGTCCATCCACAAACCGCCTATGCCGCTAATCTCGATTCTGTAAGACACCATGGGGTCATCAAACAGCATTCCAAAGAACTCCACAGCGTTCCATGCTCCCGGCACCGGGTCTTCCACCAGGATGGAATTCACCAGAAATTCTTCCGCTCCACCGCAATTGTAAACATTGATGGTGTAGGTGCTCCCGGAAGCCGGAATGAAAGCAAGGCAAACAAATTCCTTTTGTCTGGCCTGGGTCAGGTCGCTGGGATCAAAGCGTACCGCAGCGCAAAGTTCCACGCCTTCTCCAAAGGCCTCGCTGAGTCCGGAAGTATCTTTGGAGATTATGTATTTGCCATCCGCTGGGCGCTGCCAAGCAAGGCGTACCCCTTCAGGGCTTGATGCTGCGGTTAAACCGGTTACCGGATGCAATACCGGGGCACCAGCCACCACCTGAACTTCCTCGCTCCAGACTTCTCCATCGGAGTAAACAGCAGCCACGTGATAGCCATAAACTGTGCCAGCTACGACCTCTGTGTCGAGATAGTTGGGAGCTGTCTGCAAGCCGGGTATGGCTATGATCTCTCCCTGCTCAAAGCGCTCCAACTTGTAGCCAAGCAACTCTCGCTGAGGCAGGTGAGGAGCTGTCCAGGAAAGCTGAACGCCTTCCGAAACTCCATTTGCCTGCAATGCCAAAGGTGGTAGCAACAGCCTGTAAACAAAGCTATTGCTGGCAAGTGAGCTTCCATCCTGATAATGAGCCACCAGGCTGTAATCCGCCGGCGCATCCAAAAGAAGCTGGTAATCCTGGTAAACGCCTGAAAATTTATAAGGACTGGGGCTGATATCCGTGAAGGTATGAAGCAATACTCCATCTTTGAGCAATTCCAAGTGGCTCAGCCCACCCCTAATGTTATAGGCTTCCGCCAAAATACTGAGATAAGGTGCTTGCTCTTCGGGTATCATGAAGGATACATTCCCGATCTGGAGAGCTGCGATTTCTACAGATACGCTATTGCTGGGATTGCTTTCATGCTCTCCATACACGGCGGTCACATAGAAAAGATGCTCTCCCCAGGCAGGCTCGGGAATCTGAAGGTAAGACTGAGAAAGCGGTTGGGAGTTCAGCTTCACATGATTATGGTACAGATTGTAGCCGGAAAAACTGCGGCTTTCCCAAGGTTCGAATTCCTGTCCCACCAGCCTCAGCATGACCGCTTCGCCAGTTAGCGTGTCCCAGGGCTCACTGCCGTCCACACAATACCAACTGGGGTGATCGGCCGTGGAGCCCATTCCCAGGCTGTAAAACTCACCCGGTTGGAACTTCACCCCAAAATAGACTGGAGTATTGGGTGGAACAGACAGGTATAGGGGTACCTGCACCCATTCTGGATATGCCGGTACCGTGGGTTCATAAAGAAAGTTCAATTCGGAGCCAAACACAGGATTATTGAGATCAGGATGGCCATCCAGTTCATAGAACCCCACAATCTCCACATTAGTAGCTCTGGACGATTGCAAGGCAAGCTTGATAGCTCCGATCCCCAGCTCCATTACGCTGGAAAATCTGGAAAGCAGATATTCGCATTCGTTTATCATAAAGGGACGATAGAAATATAGTGCGGGTAATTGGTCATAGCCAAGTTCCAGGATGCTGTCATCCGGAGTTTCATTAACCCGCTGCCAATAAACGGCAAGCTGGGGCCCATCCGGTGCATAATCCGCTGATACCGCCAGATGATAGGGGTCCAGATAGCCGCTCTCAGTAGCCATAACAAAACTCTCGCTATAACCAATCCCACTGGCTAAATTTCCCACAATCCGCAAACTATCATCGTAGCCGAAGGCTTTAACCTTCAGGCTGCAACTTGCAGAAGGAAAAACCAGCAGTTGATACTGGCCGTTGGCATCGCTGCGGGCATGATCTCTGCCGTCGGTGATCCAGGCCCCGGCAATTGGCTCAGAAAGGTTGTCGGTTATAGTGCCACTGATTATGGCGGGAGGTAGATATGCCTGATCACACAATAGGATATCATCAATAGCCCAACGGATCAGGTGACCGCTGTTTTGGCCAAAAACCCTGAAGCGTAGCTGCAGACTGGGCTGCCCCACGGCAGAATCCAGGCTGAAGTTATAGGTTTGCAGTGGTGAAACAGGGTCCAGAAGCTCGGCTTCCAAAAGAGCAAACTGAGTCCAGGGGTTGCTCCCGGTTTTGTATTCCAAAGCCATCTTTTCCGTATCACAGGCTTCGCTCAGTAGCCCCTGGCAGGAGAATTGCAAAGACAAACTATTCACTCCGCTCAAGTCGAACGACTTGGAAACCAGAGCATAGCTGTAATCCTGATTTGCCGGATAGCCGTTGAAGCGAAGCTGATAACCGGCCGCATTCTGGATCTGCCAGTTTTCACAAACAGGGTCGAGGCTCCAGTTATTGGTATACAGCCGTCCCGACTCCCATCCTTCACGCAGATAAACTGCGTGAAGGAGAGTAATCAGGGAGAAAAGACCGATAAGTATTATTCTTCTCATCTTTTCCTCATTTCAGGAGGGTGATTTTGTGCGAAAACAGCTTGTTTCCCTGTTTGATCGCAACCAGATAAACGCCGCTGGCACAAGGCTGGCCACTATCGTCCAGACCGTTCCAAACCGCTTTGTGTGAGCCTTGGGATAGCTGATTAAGACCAAAGGACTTCACGGCTTGCCCCCGGCAATTGTAGATAGTGATCCCGGTTTCTCCGGCGCTGGGTAAAGAAAATGATATGGTGGTGCTGGGATTAAAGGGATTGGGATAGTTGCGCACTTCTCCCATGACAACAGGTTCCAACTGGTCGTCGCTTTCCGATCCGCCATAACTGAAGCAGTATAAACCGTTATTGTAAGGATGTACCCAGAGATGCCCCTGTCCATCCGAAGCCACAGCTTTTATGCTATGGGTGGGCAAAGGGCTGTTGCCGCGATTGAAATAGCTAAAGGAACCCTCATAATAGTGAATCAGACCATGGCTGTCGGACGCAAACCACACTCCCTGCAGTTCGTCCACGCTGATCCCGTTTATGTACATGCCGGTCAACTGGGGATATAGCTGCCAGGTGTCATAATCCAAGGTTGCCACACCCGAGTTCGTACCAATCCACAGACGCCCGTAGCAATCCCAAGCCAGGCAGTTTACCTGTAGAGAAGGCAATGAGCTGTTGCTTGGGGTGTAATGCGTCCAAACGTAATTTTGGGGATCAAGAGTGTTTACCTTGTATAAACCGGCTGACGTTGCGATCCAAACCAGATTGCGCTGGGGCACGGCTAGAATATCCAATATGGTATTGCTGAAAATATGGGGGCTATTTGTTGTAGTGTAGGTAGTCCAAACACCCTGGCGAAAAACCGCAAGCCCTTCCGTTCTGGTTCCGGCCCAGATGTCGCCTGCAGCGTCCACTGCCACCGAACTGGCATAGATAAATGGATATCCCGTATTTGGATTATCGTATTTGAACCACCCCTCAGGAGTTAGCTTGCATACACTGCCATACATAGCAAATAGCTCCGCGGCGTCGGAATTGGCGTCTCCCGTGGCGATGTAGAGCGAACCCTGGGCATCAAAGCAGATATCGTTCACCACATAGTTTTGGTACTCGTCGTACCCATAGCTTAACCACTGCTCGCCACTCCGCTTGAGGAGCGAGGTTTTACGAGGCAAATCACCCCAAACATACCAGCCGGTGCCAAAGTACATATCTCCGTTGGGAGCGGCACAAAGGTCATGAAAGCTGTTCATGCTCTTGAGTGCAATATCCGGATTCAAGGCAGGCGGATTAATGACTCCATTTTGCCAGGTGACCAGCAAATCGTCGTAAAGAGCGATCCACAGCCGGTTGTTGGATTCCATGAAAAGATTCTGCAGATAGCGGTCGGCCAGGAAGCCATCGGGATCACTGAGCGTTTCCCATTCTCCGTTCTCAAAGCGCATAACGCCATTGCTGATTGTGTTTACATACACTCTGTCCTGCGAATCCAATTGGACGTCCCAATAGGAGTATATATCGGCATAACTAAAGCGTGTAAAGGCTGTTCCATCGTACTTGAAAAGCCCATAACCTACACTTCCGGACAGACCAAACCACAGGTTTCCCTGGCTGTCTTCCACCACATTCTTTATGTACCAGTCCTTGAGTACCACATCGTTATTATCGGCAATCTGAGTATTGTAGACTGTCCAGCCGTCGGAATCGATGTGCAGCAAGCCACCCCCCACGTAGGGGTCGGGGTCTACATCCCCTGAGAAACAAATCCAAAGGCTGCCATCACTTGCCTTGGTCATGGACATTACCGTGTTTGAAGGCAGGCTGGAATTATTCTTATCGTAGTGATGCCATTCTCCCGTCTGGGGATTATAGCAGCCCAATCCACCCTGGCTGTAGCCGTTCATTGCGTAGCCAACCCACAACAGGCCATTACTATCAAACTCCAGACAACTAAGGGTGTTTGAACCAAAGGGAACGTCCTCATAGTTGATTTGATCCCAGCTACCGTCGGGGTGCAAGATGCTGATACCCCCGCAAAGATTGTTGTCCATGGCAAAAGACAGATGTGAAAACCAGTAGTTGCCCTGGGCGTCCTTCGCTATATCTGATACGAAATTTGAATTAAGACCGCTCGTTGCCGTATTGAATAGCCTGGAGCTACCCTCATCCCTGTTGTAGCGATATACTCCAAAGGGACTGGTAAACCAAAGATATTCACCATCTTCCAGGAACGACTGGAAATTATATGGATTGGTATAGGCTGTCCATTGGTCGCTGGGACTAGCCTGACAAAAGGGCAGAGAGCCACCCCGGGACTCGGGTCTGGACAATTTGAATGGGTTAAGTAGAGTATCCGGTATATTCTTACCTGAACTCACAGGTTGTATAGCCAGGCCATAGACCGGGATAAGTAACAGGATCATGAATCTGATCAGACTACGTAATCTGCTAACTGCGCGTAACATTGTTCCTCCTTGTTCCGCTTTCTATTGTAAGTAAAATGTCTTTCAGCAAAAAAGGCTTTTCCTTGATCCTTATCTGCTGATTCTCTGGAAAAGCCTTTTTTAGCTCTTCCTGGGGAAAATCGCTGTAAACCAAAACGCCGTAATCCAGTTCTGATGCCCTCAGGGTTTGCATGAATCCCTGGCTCTGTTCCGGATCGATGTCGTAATCCAGGATCACCGCTTCCAATTCCTGCTGCCGGTTGGCCAGAAATTCTCTGGCTTCACTGAGTTGTGCAAAGAAACTGCCTTCTTTACGCATCAGCTTGAACAGCCGGCTTAGCGACAGGTTCAGGAATCGGTCATCGACAATTATTGCAACCATGCTTGTATCTCCTTATGCTTATTCTTATCCCAAGTTCCGTTCCAAACGGTTTAGCCCGGCGAAATATCTGCCAATGGCTTGCCTTGCAGTGAGTTGCGCTAAAGGCAACATGTCTCAGGCTAAGGCCACAACTGGATTGCCATCCATTTTGGACTATCCAAAACGGAAGTGGCCGTCATTACATCTCAAAGATATTACTGGACAAGCTACGCAACCTGGAAATTTTTGAACCGTGAGGTAGAAATGGATAAAATCGCCGAACTCAAAGAACGCTTTCAGGAAAGCAGCGACCAAAGAGAGAGAGCCAAATTGCTGATCGCTTTGGCCAGCGAAGCTTGGCGAGAGGGAAGCTATCAGGAAGGAAAGGTGTTTGCCGAAGCTGCCCTGGAGCTTGGCCAGAGCATAGACGATCAAGCAATCCAGGCTACGGCCTGCCACCTTTTGGGGACCATTTATTCATATCTGGATGCCTATGATCAGGCCTTGGAGTATCTGATACGGGCACAGCGCCAGAATGCCGCCCTGGGCATGCATGAAATGGAAGCTGAAGATTATAACAGCATGGGAGATATCTTCATCAAGCTATCCAATATCCCCAAAGCCACAGAGTGTTTTGAGATTTCTCACCGCCTTTATCCGGATTATGAGCGCAGCGTAAACAATCTTGGCTACTTGCAGATGTTGAAAGGCGATTTGGGAGAGGCCATCAGGTTTTATCGTTTGGCGGAGCAGATTGCCGAACGAAAGCAGAATTTCCGCAGCCAGATAATCGCCAGGATCAACATCGCCGATTCTCTGGCCAAACAAAGCCTTGAATCAGAAGCCCGTCAGGAGCTTTTACAGGCGGAAGCCCTTTTAAAAAAACACACCATAGACACTCACCTCGAGTTAAACTGCGCCCTGAAGCTGAATCTGGCTCTGGTCAGTGAAGCAGCCCAAGCCGAGAAGCTGCTCCTGGAGGTGAAACAGCTTAGCGAGAAGCACAGCTTGAAAGACTATCTGCAAAAAGCGCTCTATATCCTGGCTGAGCAACAGGCCCGGCAACGAAAATGGCAAAAAGCCTATCAATACCTGTTGGAATACACTGCCATCCATCAGCAGCTGATCAATACAACCATCCTGCAAAAAGCCAGCAGCATCCAGAGCTTTTACGCCAAAGAAACCCGCGATTTGCTGACCTTGAATTTAACTGAAAAATCAGCCCGTCTGGCAACGCTTGGAATTCTATCCACAGGCATTACCCATGAATTGAACCAACCTCTTTCCGCCATCCGGATCTCTGCAGAAAGCATCCTGTATTGGATAAAGAAAGAATCCATTATGCTGCCAATGAATTTTAACGTGGAGCTGAACCACATCCTGGAAGGGATCAACCGCATAGAGGAGTTCATAAAACAGATCAGGCAATTTTGGAATTCAGGCCGTAGCGGAGAGATCAGCCAGGTCAATCTGGACACAATCCTGCAGAAATCTCTTTCTCTGGTGGCACGCCGGATGTTTGCACAAGGTATCAAGCTGGAACAGCAAAGCTCTGAACCTGTGCCCAGCCTGAAAATGTCGGAAATACATCTGCAGCAGATGTTGATCAATCTGCTGAATCACCACATGTCTCTATTGGAGAGCAGCAGCGTAAAAAACCGCATATTGAGGGTGGATATCTCCTGTGATAAGGGGATTTCCAGGTTCAGACTGCTGCAAAACGGCACTAAGATAACCCCGGAAATGATCAATCGCCTGTATAATCCCTTAAATACCGAAGGAAACGCCGAAATGGACATGGCCATAGTAAAATACCTTTGCGACCATTACCGTTTTCAAATGCAGGTGTCGGAAGGCGATGGTTTTTGGGGCATCTGTCTAATTTTGGGACAATAAAATATGAAGATACTTCTGATCGATAGCGACACTCTGTTTCTAAATTCAATGCAGAATTTCATCTCTACGCAGCTTGGCCATAATACTCGCAGTTGCCATGACATTGAGTCGGGCATTGAACTAATCAAAGCCTTTTCACCAGACCTGATCATCACAGAACTGATAATGCCGGGTTTGGACGGATTTGACCTCATTGAACACCTGCAACAGCCTTCCTGCGAAAGCGATGCGGCGCTGATAGCGCTTTGCCATGAGTGCGATGACGAACTGCAGATCAGAGCGTTGGAAAAGGGTGCAGCGGAAGTACTGAGCAAACCCTTACCATTGGAACTGCTGGCAGTAAAGATCAAGCAGGCTTTGGAAAAAGTGGTGGCCTCCAGGGAATTGGCAGCACTGAACAGCGCTTTTGAGCTGGAACTCCAAAAGCGGCTGAAAGACCTAAGAGCAGAGCTCAGCGACACAAACAAGGATAACCTTGGAGAGCCGGGCCTGGGCGGTATCGGGGTTTTCAGCCAAAGCATGCGCCAGATTACACAGCTCTGCCTGCGGATTCATAAAGACCGTGATCTGCCTGTTTTAATCACCGGTGAAACCGGCACCGGCAAAGAGCTGCTGGCCAGACTGATCCACAATGGTGAAGCTGGCAGCAAAGAACCGTTTATTACCCTAAATTGCTCTGCCATTCCCGCAACCCTTTTTGAGAGCGAGCTTTTTGGCTATGAACGGGGTGCTTTCACGGGGAGCAACCGAGAAGGCAAGATCGGCAAGCTGGAAATGGCCAATGGCGGTACTCTTTTTCTGGATGAAATTGGCGATTTACCCTTGGATTTGCAACCTAAACTGCTTAGGGTGATTCAAGAGCGAGAGATGTTCAGGGTAGCTGGAACCCGCAGCATTTCACTGAACATTCGCTTCTTGTTTGCCACTCACAAAGACCTGCAAAAGGAAGTGGAAGCCCGGCGCTTCCGGGAAGACCTGTTCTATAGGATCACCACGGTGTTCATCAAAATTCCGCCGCTTCGGGAACGCAAGGAAGAGATAATCCCTTTGGCGCAGCTATTCCTGAAACAGATAGCGGCAAAAAAGCATCTGCCAATGAAGTTTCTAAAGTCCGAAACCGCGAGGTTGCTAACCGATAATCCCTGGCTGGGAAACGTTCGGGAGCTGCTCTCGGCCATGGAACGGGCATATCTGATAACCGATGAAACAGAGATCAGTCCCGATTATTTCCCCTTCCTTTTACCCAATGCTCCTTTAAACCTCTCTGAAGGCCATCGCCGTCAGTTTTTCCTGGAGTTTCCGCCAGATAGCTGCTCACTGGCCTATCTTGAGCATAACATCGTGGCCAAAGCCCTGATCCTGAACAAGAATAATAAAACCCAGACCGCAAAATACCTGGGAATATCACTGAACAGGCTGAAACGCTTGCTCGCCAGATCCTGAGATCAAACCCAGAAATGATCCCAACCAGAAAAGAGTGGTTCCGGCAGCCACTTTCAGCTTGACAGAATTCCCAAACGGAAAAATAGTAATATTTGGGAGAACATATGATCGAAGTGATAAATGAAAAGTGCGTTGGCTGCGGTGCCTGCATCCGTGCCTGCGCTTATGATGCCATAAAAATTGAAGATAAACTTGCCATTATAGATGCCGATAAATGTGTCCTGTGCGGAGCCTGTGTATCCGCCTGTCCTTTCGAAGCAATCCTGCTGAGAAAACTGAGCTCAGAGGCGATCAACAAGAGTGAATTCAGTGGAATCTGGGTATTTGCCGAACAGCGGGAAGGGAGCATTGCTCCAGTGTCCTTTGAACTGCTGGGGAAGGGCCGCGAGCTAGCCGAAGAACTGGAAGTGGAGCTTTCCGCGGTTCTGTTTGGCCACGAAGTGGAAGGCCTGGCTTCAGAATTGATCGCCCACGGCGCCGACCAGGTTTTTCTGGTGGACGATCCGGCTCTGAAGCACTTCAGGGACGAACGCTACAGCAAGGCTTTAACCGGTCTGGCACAGAAATATAAACCCTCCATCATTCTGGCGGGAGCAACGGTGATCGGACGCAGCTTCATACCCCGTGTGGCAATCCATCTGCATACCGGGCTGACCGCAGATTGCACAGGCCTGGCCATCGATCCCGAAACCGGAAACCTGCAGCAAACCCGACCGGCTTTTGGCGGTAATATTATGGCCACCATCTTAACAGCCAATCACCGGCCCCAAATGGCTACAGTCCGCCATAAAGTGATGAATCCCCTTCCCAGGGACGACAATCGAAATGGGATTGTGATTCAGGAACAGATTAATTTTGACCTGGACGAGGACGAAACCCAGTGGCTTGGCTTCGAAAAGGAGAAAACCACTTTGGTGAACATCACAGAGGCAAATCTGATCGTATCCGGCGGCCGCGGCCTCAAAGATGGCAAGAACTTCGCCATGATCGAGGAACTGGCGGAATCCCTGGATGGAGCTGTGGGAGCTTCCAGAGCGGCAGTCGACGCTGAGTGGATACCTTATTCGCATCAGGTGGGGCAAACCGGAAAGACTGTAAAACCCAATATCTACATATCAATAGGCATCAGCGGCGCAATTCAGCATCTGGCGGGAATGTCCAGCGCCGATTACATTATTGCAATCAATAAAGACCCCGACGCACCGATTTTTAAAGTGGCTGACCTGGGAATCGTAGGTGATTTATTTGAGATAGTTCCCAAACTAACGAAAAGGATAAAAGAACTAAGAGCATGAACATCAAGCCTTCGATCAGCGTTATCAGCCCTGATCGAGTGGAACAAGGAATTGATTTATTTCTTTCCGGGATTTTGGCGGATTCCGAGCAATTGCGGCATCAGCAAAAAGCCGCTGTGGCATACGTTCCGCTAATCAATTCCCACGACCATTTGATCGGCAATTGGGTTCCCCGGGCCGGCGATAAGCGACCCTATCTGAATTCTCATATCTGGGTGGAAGACATGAAGAATTCCTTTGCATACCACGAGCGTAACATCTTTTGGATCAACGACGGCAGCTTCCGTTTGCACGAACCCAGCTCCCTGCTGCTGGCTCAGTTGGGTGCCTACAAGAGCCTCTTCTCCGGCTGCGGTATCGTGCAGGATCATGCCCCGGTACAGATAAAGGAATACTACGAGGCCATGCCCATCATCGTTTCCAGCGGATTCCGCCAGTGTCATTCCATCACTTTGGGAAACTGGTGGGGCGGCGAAAGCCCGGAAAAGGAAATGGAACTCACAAAAGGCAAGCTTCCTTTCATCATCCATCTGGGAGAAGGCAAAGACGGTATCACTAAAGCTGAATTTACCGAGCTGAACAACCGCGGATTACTAAGGGACAATACCCTGATGATCCATGGAATTGCCTTTACCGAAGATGAAATTGCCGCGATCGCCAAAGCGGGAGCCTCGGTTTGCTGGTGCCCTTCCTCAAATTATTACCTAATCGGCGAAACCCTGAAGATAGACGCCGTCCGGAAACACCAAGCCAACGTCTGCATCGGAACCGACTCCACCATGACCGGGGGAACGAACCTGATCGCCGAGTTACTTTGCATCAAAGAACATCATCCTCATATTCCGGCTTCGGAGCTTTACCGCATGGTCACCCAAAATGCCGTGCAAGCCCTCAAACTGCCACAGCGCTATTCTAGCTTGAATCCCGAAGAATGCCAAAACCTGCTGTTGACAGACTTATCAGAGAAAGACCCCTTTGAAAACCTTTACACCCTGGAAGCTGCAACCATCAGGCTCCTGATCGTGGATTCCATACCCCGTTTCGGCGATAGCGAATGGATGGATATCCTCGGTTTGAAGGAAGACAAGTATACCCTTTTCCGAACTGGGACGCGTGAGAAATTCGTGTTGGGAGACCCCATAGACCTGAATGACCAGATAGATTACGTACTGGGTTATCACAAGGATTTTCCCTACCTGCCTTTTTAGTCGAGATGCCGAGAGGTCAAGGAGAAGGGTGAAGGCCCCAAAACATGGAAAAACACCTTAATGTAAGCGAAATCTTCTATTCCCTGCAAGGCGAATCAAGCTATGCCGGCTATCCCTGTGTGTTTGTCCGCCTTTCCGAGTGCAACCTGCGCTGCAGTTATTGTGACACCCAATATGCCTTTGGCGATGGCAGGTCGATGGCGATCAGCTCCATTTTGGATGAAGTGAAGAGATTCTCCTGTTCACTGGTGGAAATCACCGGCGGAGAACCGCTTTTCCAGGATGATGTGATCACCTTATGCGAAGAACTGCTTGGTACTAACCTGTCAGTTCTGCTGGAGACCAATGGCTCGCTATATCTGGAAGACCTACCCAGGGAAGTGATCAAGATTGTGGACGTAAAAACCCCTGGAAGCGGTATGGGAAACAGCTTTCTGAAGTGGAACCTGAAATACCTGAATTCCCATGATGAGCTTAAGTTTGTTATCACCAATTATATAGACTACCTGTTCGCCAAGAACTTTATCGAGGCAAACCAGCCTCAGGTTGCCCATATCCATTTTTCACCGGTGACCAGCGTCCTGGAACCCTCTCTCCTGGCTGCCTGGATGCTTGAAGACAAGCTGAAAGCCCGTTTGTCCCTTCAGCTTCATCGCTTGCTCGCCATCCCCTAGCCACCGGATATCCACCCGAATGCCACCCGAATCACATTCGGGAGAGATACGCGAGGCTTTCGGGAGGCACAGGCGTAGCAAGCAAGGATGGATGATTTGCGGGAATTGATGGGAAAGACCATTGCACATAGTAACAAATCGAATTCCCTTCACAATCACATCCAGGTGTTCAATTAAACCCCGCCAGGGGTGAAATACTATAGCCTGGGACGTAAGTCCCAGGTATGCTGTCAGTTAAAGCCTCAGAACCCCGTTAGGGGTGGCACTATTATTGAATGAGACCAGTTGGTGTCACCCCTTGCGGGGTTCATGATCATAACTGCATATTTTCCAGGGGTTAACACCCCTGGCTATAGTATTTCAGGCTCTCTTTCAAACCGAGTGGGTAGCTAGTAAAAAAAAGAGTTGAGAGGATCTGCCCAGTGAGTAGCGTGACTCCTAAAATCTCATCTAAAGGAGAACGTTATCATGGACAGACCTCTCGAAGTCCAAGTTTGTGAAGACCTGTTAGAATTGCAAGGATATTCTGCCAGTAAGATTGAAATTGCCCAATACAAAGGCAAACCAGAGATACAAGTCCATATTCAGAGAACTGGCCAGCCCCGCTGCTCATGGTGTCATAGTGAACTTCCTATCTACGACACCAGGATACGCCATATTCAGCATGCATCAGTCCTGTGCCGTCCGGTTATACTGGTGCTATCTTTGCGTCGCACCAATTGCCCCAAGTGTGGAGTAAAGACTGAACATCAGTCAATATCAGAGGGTATTAAACGGCACTCCAGAAGCATGGAAAAGATGACGCTCCGGTTCTCTGAGAAACTGGACAATTACTCCATTGCAAAGCTGTTAGGCTATTCACAGAGTTCTATCTACCGAATTGACAAAGCCGGTTTAGAGACCCTGGAGCAATGGCTTCGCGGGAATGTACCCAAGCCAGCTCATGTCAGTATTGACGAGGTTGCGCATAAGAGACGTCACCATTATACTACTGTCTTGACCAACCAAGAAGACGCCAAAGTAATTGATGTCTCTCTCGGCAAATCAAAGCAAAGCGCAACCAGTTTGTTTCGGAAATGGGATGACAAGCTGAGATGGGTGGAGACGATTTCCATGGATTTCAGCCAGTCCTATATTGGAGCCACCTGCGAACACTTTTCAGAACATTACATCGTCTTTGACCGTTTCCATTTCAGCAGAATTGTAAACCGTCATCTGGAACAGATCAGGCGGGACATTCAAAGGCAGCTTACGGATGAGGAACGACGCCACTGCAAAAAAAGTAGCCGCTGGCTGGCACTGAGACGGCTGCAAAACTCAAACAGCAAGCAACTCAACGCACTTGAGCAAATGAAACTGGATAACCAACCCTTGTATGAAGCTTATCTGTTGAAAGAGATGCTGCTTTCCATATTTGATGAAGATATCCACAAAGATGATGCTGAGCAAAGACTGCTGAATTGGTGTGCCATCGTTGATAAGGGACATTTTGCACCGTTTGTCAGGCTTGCAAAGCAGATCAGGCAAAGACTTCACATCCTGTTAAACTGGTTTAAGTACCATATCAGCAACGCCAAAGCTGAGGCCGTGAACAATATCATCAAGTCACTTCTAAAAAGAGCCTATGGCTACAAAGACTTCGATTACTTCCGGCTGAAAGTCTTGCAGAAATGTGGCTACCTAATGGAGGGACTTACCCACTTAGTTTGAAAGAGAGCCGTATTTCATCCCTATCGGGATTTGAGTGATGCACTTTTATTGGCTTCCAGATCTCATTGAATGTTAAATAATTCAACGGTTTTTGGGAGTTTCTGGTTTGGGAGAGTTAGCTTTGGGGGATCAGCCCCCGCTGATCAGGTGGATTACCTTGAGGTCTGCTCCTTCCGGAATGGGGGTTGTGAGATAAGCATCCTTCTTTACCAGATCGCCATTCAGTTTGATCACCAGCATCTTGAAAGAATAATTCATCATGCTGAGGGCGTCCTGCACTACCAGACCTTCCTTCCAGGGCAGTTTATGTTCGTTCACGTAGAATATCGCTTCAATCATAGTTCTTTACCAATAGCTCCAAGGCCAGATTTGCCTGTAGATTTGCCACCACTGCCACTCGCGGGGCAAGGGGTGAAATACCTTCCAGTAATTCGCTGTGCCCATCCCCTACGATATGCAGATAACCAAAGTGCTTTATCTTTATCTCCTCACCTCTGCCAAAGCCTGATACTCCGGAAGCGGCAATCAGATGCCGTTTGGGATATCTGGCACACCAGGTTTCAATCAACATCTCTTTTTCCCCCGCCTGGTCGAAGGCTTCCAGCAACAGGTCGCAAGCTCCAAACAGCTCTTCCAGATTGGCCGGGCTAACCTTCTGCTGGTGCAGCACCAGGTTTATGAGAGGATTGAAAGCCCGGATGTTCGTCGCCAGGGCGTGTACCTTGGGCCTGCCTACCTGATCAAGGTTAAATTGCTGGCGGTTAAGGTTTTCCAGGCTAACCAGATCGAAATCTGCGATAACCAGAGTTCCAATTCCAGCTCGTGCCAGAGAAATGGCAATATTGGAGCCCAAACCACCCGCTCCCGCTATGCCTACCGTGGCTTTCTGCCAGACCGGAAAAGCGCTTGGATCACGTAGGCTGAAATAGCGGTCTCTATCGATCACCGCTTTATCCTCAGTTCAATCTCGCTATCCTTATCTACGCCCTTCAGGTTGTCCACAAAGGCCGTAAGCGTGTCTTTTAGCAGCTTTTGCACGAAGGGTACGATCACCACTTCCTGGCCACCGACCTTCAATTGCAGT
>Ga0302252_1000708_pt1 | contig 25528 bp, 15 predicted proteins | sample AAG_RA_Leu_MG_FD_193511 | JGI IMG/M metagenome (GOLD analysis project Ga0302252, IMG submission 193511) | Enriched activated sludge microbial communities from anaerobic digester in WTTP, New Holstein, Wisconsin, United States - AAG_RA_Leu | ecosystem: Engineered > Bioreactor > Anaerobic >... | reverse complement strand
ATGGCCCATATCGTCTCAGTGGTCTGCCCGCTCCTGGAGAAGACTACGAGCAGGGACTTTCTCCTGTCGTCATAAGGAAGCTTCTTCGACGCGAAGACATCGATGCTGGGAAAGGCAAATGAAGTTGCGCCTGTGAGGCTTATGAATGAGCGGGCGCAGGACATGGCCGCGCAGTATGAGCTTCCTGCTCCCATGTAGAGCACCTGCGCGAAGGCCTCCTGGCGGAACCACGCCGCCAGCTCCTGGCGCTTCTCGTTCATTATCCTGATGATATCCTGCCATACCTCAGGCTGCTGAGAAATCTCGTTGAAAGTAATCGTACCTTTCTGCTGTAACATCGGTACCTCCCCATTCATGCAGATAGTCGGAGCTCGTGATGAGTCCCTTTTTGCTGTCTGGTCTATCAAGCGGGCTTATCATTAAATTCTTGATATTACCTGATTATCCTCTTGCTGCATGGAGCGTGACCTGTCCAATGCGGCAGGATGCCTGGAAAGACTGCGGCGGCTTCCCGGCTCTCAGAAGTCATCATCGTCATCGGCCTGGGCTTTTTGAGGCCCTCTTCGCTGGAAGATTCCTTTTTTGGGTTCTCCCTGTTTTTCCCGCGCGAGCGCCCCGCGCCGCCAGTCAACTTCCTGGTGGGCCTTCCTGCCTGCAGGCGGATTTTCATCTCCTTCGCCCTGCGGCTCTCCGCTCATATCGAAAGGCTCGAGATCCTGGGACGGACCTGCAGACATGTCATATGGCTCATGAGGCTCCTGCGCGCACATATCGTAAGCTTCCTCTCCGCTCCTGGGCGGCGGGGCGGCACTTCCCATCCTCCAGCTGGCACTGGCGGTGGGGAGCTCGTCCTCATCCTCTTCTTCCGCAGCCTTCTCGAGAAACTCCACACGTATCTTCGCGCTTTTCGAATACTCAGAGTTTGGGAACTGTTTCATTATCTTCCTGAGGCAGTCAATGGCTTTCTTTCTATTGTCCATATATGTCAGGTATATGTCTGCCATCCTGTACAGCGCGAAAGTGACAGGCTCCTCCCTGTCTGTCTTCTTGACAACCTCTTCGAACTCGCTGAGGGCTGTGTTATAATCCTTCAGATACATCAGGCTGATTGTCGCGATCTCGTTGTTGAGCCTGTATTCGTTCTTGTTCTGCTTCAGCTTCATCTTGTCCCGCAAAATCTGTATCGCCTCGTCGAACCTTCCTGCCACGACCAGCCCCTCTATGTGCTCTTCCAGCTCTTCTATCGGGTCGCGCCTCGACAGGCGCATGAAATCTTTCGCCCCGATCAGGAACTCGGCGAGCATCTTTGCCAGTATCAGGACCAGGAACGATGAAGGGGCGCAGGCAAGAGCTATGTAGCCGGCAAAGGCGAGCAGGCCGTCGCCGAGGTTTGTCGGGAACTTCCAGACAGCTATCAGGAGCGATGTGAAGCAGAGAGTCGAAACGACGAAATTGACGTTTTCATTTTCCAGGAAGTAAATCTTGAAGATGTACATGCTGGTAATGAAAAGGGTTATGTAGAAGACAACGAAAAGCGGATGAAAGACAGCGAAAAACTGCAACAAAGCTCTGTTGACCTCCCCTTTATCGCAGTTTCAATTCTGGATTGCCGATTCTGACTCCTCTTTCCCGGGTACACGGCATTGCGGCTTCAAAGGCCATGGCTCGCAGAGACGCCGAAAAATCATCTTTTTCAGATTGGCTTCAGTCTGATATTCTCCCGGTCAGCGCTTTTTCTTCTGCGATCTGGCCTTATATTCGCAGTAATACTGGTAATGCTCGCTGCCGAAACGGGGGTTCAGGCATATGTGCATCCACGGGCCTTCATAGATCAGGTAGATCCTGTCGAACAGATAGTAGTGATTGACTATTGAGCGCAGCAGCTCGCCATAGGGGCTTCCTGAGGCGGGAAGATCTGCTGCCACGCCCTGGAGATGTGTTCTGTTCTCTCTCTTTTCCAGAGCCGCCTGGCCAGGACCGGTCTGCAGCAGCTTGCTTTTCAGGGCCTCCGAGACAGGGATCGACGTGTTGTTACCGTCTTTGCTTCCTGTCGAGGCCTTGAGTTCTTCTGAAAGTCTGAACAGGAATCCGGCGAGCTCTGGTGTAACATAGTAGTTGAGGCACCGAATCTCCTTGTTGTAGAGCGGCGTTGCATCTGCCAGGACGCCGATTCCGAGGTCCTTCACCACAGATGGCAGCTTGACGAGCTTCCCGGCCTTTATCGCCTCCCTGATCTCTTCCTGGCTCCTGTACATCGGGAGATCTCTGCACTCCACCAGGTCCCACCGCCCTCTGTACTCGGCCACCCTTTCTGCCAGCGATTCCGGTGATGATATCAGCGCTCCATAGGCGGCGATCACCTTCCATATGTAAATGTCGCTCTCGTCTGCAAGAGCCTGGCTCCTGTTGGAGCCCGATGTGATCTCTCCGTCCATCGTGCGGTAGCCGTTAAGCATCTCCCTGGCACGCCTGTCTTTCCAGAGAGTGAGGTAGTTGATTTTATACGTGTCGAGAGTCTTCAGAATGCTCTCCCTGTCAGGCCTGCCTGAGCCAATCGTCCAGGGCATCCACCTCTTCATATAGTCGATGATCAGGTCGTCCATGTTCGTGACACCATTGTGATAGGCGGCTATGGCGAAATCAGGGCGGTCGCCGTACATGTCGAGGAGGACCTTCAGGAAGAGAACCGTATCTTCGATGTTGCACTCAGGCACGAGCCTCTCGTCCTTCACACCGGCAAGCTTTGCAAGATACCGGTGCCTCTCCGCTATCTTGAACTCCTCGGCGAGGCTCGCGTTTGCTATCTGCTCCCTCCTGTAATAGTCATTGCCTGTCGTCTTGTAGAGGATTGAAAAGAACCTGGCCTTGGATATGTAGTATTTGCTCATGTCCTTCCCATACTGGTGAGCCCGCTCCATGGCGCCCTCGCTGAGCTGGCCAAGCCCGGCGCAGGCGGCGTAAGAGATGCTCGATGTGTTCCCGCTGTTCTCCCACGTTATGACAGCCTTTACGACTGCCTCAGGAACCTTGTGCAGCTTCGCCTTTTCCTCGATCAGCTTCTGATAGTTCCTGCACACCTGCACGTTTCTCTCCATGTGATGCCATTCTGTTTCGTGATAGACGACGTGATGGTATGAAAGGACCTCCATTATGGTCTGGTTCTTCTCCTCGTCGGTGTATGAGGGGAGGATTGTATTGACGGAGATCCTGACCGATTTTACCTCGTCGAGAGGGTATTTCTTGTAGCTGACCGTCTGCAATACCGAATTGAGTGAATAGCTCTCCTGAAGCTTCTCAATCAGCTCTGGTATCACCCTGGTCTTGAGGTTGAACCACGGCGCCCTTCCGTAATACTCAATCTCTTCAGCCTCAAGCGGTATACGGCAGCACAGTATGATGAGCAGCGCTATCAGAAAACATTCCACAGGCAGAGGGCGTGATGTTTTGTTCACAACGGCTCACCTTTCAGGGCTGAGTGTCACTGATCTCTGCGATCGGTCCCTGTGAGCGCCGATTTGACTACTATTCTCACAGGATAGTTCGAGCCAGACTGCGGGAAGGTGACGAGCTGCACCTGCTTTTTTTCATTGGGGCTCACAGTGAGCCGGGCGAGAAGAACCTCCTGAAGATGCACGGCGAAGGGAGTCTCCTTCAGCACGCCGTCTATCAGGAATACCCCGCTTGCAGGGCCGCCTCCGGGTGTGAAGACCACGTCGGCAGTCTCTTCAGTGTTTCCCTGGTTTTCGACTGATATGGTTATTCTGTAGAGAGCCCCGTAGTTGCCCATGTTTTCCTGGTTGGAGTCCTTCTCCCTGAGATACGGCTTCCCGCCGAGATAGATGAACGTATAGCCTTTTCCTATGATGTGCTCCCTGTCGATTACTATCTCAGGGTTGGGGAACTGGCCTCTGACTCTCGTCGTGTTGTCTTCAGGATGAAAGGAGCTCGACGAGGCGTTCCTGCTGCTCGAGTCTATGACCAGCCTGACAGGCTTTGCCGGGTCTGATTCAATACAGGTGAAGTGATCGAGCCCGCTTATCAGCTGATTCGGCTTCAGCGCCACCTCTTCGACTTCGTATTCTCCGCCGCCCGGTATGGTCACGACGAAGCCGGTGCCGTGAAGCCAGCGCTCCCAGAACAGAAGCGCTGCCAGGTGCCCTGAATATATCTCGTTGCCGCCTGGGCCTGCGATGGAGCGGAGAATGTGCACCCTCGCATCCTGAGAGCTGCTATTCTTAAGCCTTATCCTGAATGTGCAGGGCTCGCTTTCCTTTGCGTTGAGGTGATGAAAGATTACCCGTGCCGGTGATGAATGGGGGATTGGCTCATCGAGAAGGACTCCGGCTTTCAGTATCTTCTCCGGGTTGTTACTGACCAGCAGCACTGATGGCTCCTTTCTGTTGAACGCAGAGCCGATGACCCTGACCGGGACGTCCCTGCTGACTGTGATGAGACCTTCTCCTTTTATTGTGGCCTTCACAGGCACAGAGATCTCCGAGCCTTCACTGAGCGGCTTCAGGCTGGCGAGAGCGCTCCTGTCTATCACTATCCAGGCTCCGTCTTCAACCCTGGCCGAGTTCCTCAGATTCGCAACGATTGCTTCTGCAATTACCTCTTTTGACGTTGCATCTCCAGTCACAGTTACAGTAAGTGAGACAGGAAGCGTTCCAGCTCCTTTCTTGACGCTGACGCTGAGCTTTTTCCTCGCGTTTCCCCTCTGGATCCACAGTGCCGTCCATCCGGTTGAAAGACCTTTGATTCTGATGACTTTCCTGGCAGGATCGAACGTGACTTCTATAACGGACTGATCGTATTGCTGGAACTGGAAATTCCCATCTTTCGAGCCTTCCACCGTCACATCCCTGTATTCGTTGAGAGGCACGGTTATCTCTGACTGCGCTATCTTCAGGGAGTTCAGGCTCACAAGAGCGCTCCTTATGTTGAGAGCCCACTGCGTTGCGAGCTTGAAGGGAGTAATGCCCTGGAGCTTTGCCTGTTCAGGCGTAGCGGTGCAGATCTCTTTTTTAGCCGCAATCAGTAATGCATTGCGCCCGCTGATGACAACTTTTACGTCTTCCGGGCCGGGCTTACCGTTGAGCCAGTCGGAGAGAGCCTTGCGCGCCTTTCCCCCGCTCTCTCTTAGCGCCTCGGTGTCATCCCCGTGAAGGGATATGACAATAATTCCTTCTATGGTCAGGATATAGATTGAGCGCTCGCCGCGCTTTTCAATGCTTTCATCCACGGAAAGCGCCGCATCGGCAGGAGGCGAGAGATGGGCTGCCATTGCGAGCAGCCACAACAGAGCGGCAAGGGAAGCCACCGATTTCATTGATAGTGTTGGCAGTGCGGGTTTATGAAGCATGTCTGGTTTAACCGGCATTATCGATATTACCATTTCATGTTGATTTTATTCCTTCAGCGTGGTCTATATTCTCGCCCCTTCACCGATACACCTTTCACAGGATGTGCAGGCAGGCGTTTTGAAATATGCGCAGGCTTACAGGTATGCAGTAGGGAAAGCGTTGAGGCTGTCGAAGTATAAGCATTGTTCTTAACACTATCTTTTATCCTGGGAGATCCAGATTCTTTTTTGACACAGAGCCTGTAATGACTGTTCTGCATCAGAGTCAGGCAGGCATTGACTGAACAAATTGCTTTGACGAGGAGTAGCCAATGGATACAGGAAAGATCGAAGAGGTTGTCTATCCCGTAAAGGTGCTCGCCACAGGTGAGTTCAAGTCCGGGTTCATCCCCTGGTCGCTCGGCGACAGGGGGCAGCAGAGCTATATCAAGCTCAGGAAGAAGGACGAAACAGCCTATCTCTATTCAGGGGTGGGCGCGGTGCTTCAGGCGGAGGTGCAGAAGTCGCTGATGAGGCTCGTCAACGAGGGATGGCATACAGAAGGAGAGGTGCACATCAGCTTTGAGGGCAGCAAGGATCCCGACATAGACAGGCTCCTGGAAAGGGACAGCATCTCCCTCGAGCTGGGCGCGGCGCTGCTCCCGCTCGTGGACCCGTACCAGGGCGCGCCTCTGCTCGAGCGGCTGAATATTCTGAGGGAAGAGATTGCAGCCGAGCTCGGAATAGTGATCTCGAGCGTGAAGCTCAGGGACAACCTGAGGCTGGAACAGAACCAGTATATGATAAAGATAAGAGAGTCTCCAGCCGCTCACGGAGAGCTGTACCTGGACCGCTTCATGGCGATTGGAGCGCTCGAGCAGCTCGGCTCGCTGCAGGGATGGAGCGTCCTCGAGCCTACTTACAGGATGCCGGCAAAGTGGATAGAGGTGAGGGATCGGGAGAAGGCGGAGGAGCTGGGATGCATGGTGCAGGGAGCGCTGAACGTGCTGCTGACGCACCTGAAGTCCACGCTCGTCTCAGGCAGCAGGGACATCCTGGGGCTGCAGGAGACCCGGCACATGCTCGAGCGGCTGGGAAACAGCCACCCTGTCGTCGTCGAGGAGTTCCTGTCCGACCTGGGAAAGCTCAGGAAGATCCGCAGGGTTCTGCAGAATCTTCTGGCAGAAGGTGTGCCAGTACGGGATCTTGTCACCATCCTGGAGGTGATAGGCGACAATCAGGAAGACCTCAAGAACATCTCGCTGATGACCGAGCACGTCAGAAGAGCCATATCGCGGCAGATCTGCTGGAGGCTCGTCGATCAGGAAGGCATTCTTAAGGCTGTGAACATGAGCTCCGCGCTCGAGCAGGCTCTGATAAACTCGCTGCAGGATACGACTGGCGGCGCGTACCTTTATCTGGAACAGGCCGAGGAGGAGAAGCTCTTCAGGCTGATAAGAAAGACGTTCGAGGATTGTGAAACAGCGCCTGTGCTGATAACCGATCCGGCGCTCAGAATATACCTCTGGAATCTGATAGGAAGCCACTTTCCTTCGCTGACGGTTCTGTCGACGATGGAAGTGCCTCAGGATATTCGCGTGCAGATAACCGGCGAAGTGAAGGGGAGCCTTGCCGAGCAGAGCGACAGTGACGAGAAAGCGGCAAAGAAGAAGAGAGCGAAGAAGTTCTGGGACAAGAAGTAATACAAGAGTGAGGAGACCGTGCAATGAGATCTGACAACAGAAGAGACAATGAGATTCGCCCGATAAAGATAACGCGGAAGTACATATCCCACGCCGAGGGCTCGGTGCTGATAGAGGCTGGGAAGACGATGCTGGTGTGCACAGCCACCGTGGAGGAAAAGGTGCCGCTCTGGCTCAAGGATCAGAACAGGGGCTGGGTTACCGCCGAGTACGGCATGCTGCCCCGGTCGACGCACGTCAGACTGAACAGGGAGAAAGGCCACTCGTCAGGGAGAAGCCTCGAGATATCGAGATTGATCGGCCGCTCGCTGAGATCGGTGATCAACCTGGAAAAGCTGGGAGAGAGAACAATCTGGCTCGACTGCGATGTGATCCAGGCCGATGGAGGCACGAGGACTGCCGCCATCAACGGCTCTATGATAGCGCTTGCAGATGCCGTGAAATACCTCCGGGACAATGAAAAGATAAAGGAGGGAGCTCTCATAGATTTTGTGGCCGCCATAAGCGTTGGGATCTTCGGAAACAGGGAGCTCGTCGATCTGGCCTATGAAGAGGATTCAAAGGCTGACGTGGATATGAACCTCGTGATGACCGGAAGCAAGGGTATTGTCGAGATACAGGGAACTGCCGAGCGTGAGCCGTTCTCGAGGGAGAAACTGGACAGGATGATATCGCTCGGTGAGGATGCAATCAGGCAGATCGTGGCGATGCAGCGTGAAATGATCGATGGCGACATAGCGTCCATCTTCACGGCAGGCGCCGTCGCCGCGACGGGAGCATAGAAAGGGCGGTGCTTCAATGGATGTAGTTCTTCCTGAAAGGGTTCTGCCCTGGTTTGAAAGAGATGACAGGCTTCCGCGCCTTCTGGATGCCATCAGGCCTGAACTGGTAAAATTCGAGAGGTGGCCTCATCACTGCTGGGACGAGCATTACAGGCGGGTGCTCAGGAATGCGGTAGTCTTTGCCGAGGAGGAGGGGCTTTCCCAACCGGACACGGTGCTCGTCGTCACCGCCACCCTCGTGCACGATATAGGCTATCATTCGCCTGAAGAAGAGGGCAGGCATCTGCAGATAAGCCACCGCTGGGTTTTGAAGAACCTGGGAGGGTTCGGCTTCTCCTCCTCTGAGGTCGAGATTGTCGCCGATGCTGTTCTCTTCCACGATCACAAGCTTGGAGAGCCGTCCCATATCGTGGGAAAGATACTTCACGACGCAGACACGCTTGAAAAGGCTTCCATATCGGCGCGCGTATTTGGGGCCGCCATCGATGCGAATCATCCTCTGAGGAGGGAGATCGCCCACAAGAACATCAATTCCATACTGGACTATGCTAGAGCCTACCTGAGGCGAATGGAGCCTCTCAGCAGCGGCTCGTATTACTACACTGAGACAGGAAGGCGATATGACGCCGGGAGGCTCGAACTGGTGAGGAGGATCTTCGAGCTGTATATCGATGAACAGCAGGGAAGGCTTTCCAGTCCCGATCTGCCGTGAAAAAGCCCCGGGAAGTCCCGGGGCTTTTTGATCAGTCTTGTGATATCAGCGGCAGCTAAAACGTAAAGCTGTCGATCTTCCACTGAGTCCCTTCCTTCAGGATAGAGAACTTATACACGACAGTCTTTTTGTTGCCTCCGCTCTTGTCCTTTGTCTCGACAGTGGCGTCAACGCTGGTTTTTGTGGCGCTCTTCTGGGTCGAGCAGAGCTTTTTCACGTCGAACACTATTGTAGTGAACTGAGCTTTCGAGAAATCGGCGAAGGACTGCTTTCTCTTCATTGCCGAAGTCAGGTTGTCATAAGCAGATTTCAGATCGCCCTTGTTCAGGTAGTTGAAATATGAAGCGACTACTGTGTCGGGATTGTCCCCCCGGACCGGAGAGGCAGGAGTCCCTCAGCCTGCGCAGACAGGCGGCGGCGGTAATGCGAAGAATATGAAAAGGCCGAGGATGAACAGAATGAACGGAACCTTTCTCATGTTGACCTCCTTTCAGAATCCATTCCTATTATATCAGGTTCTTTTACTGCTTTGCAAGGATTCCGGAAGGGTGCAGCGGATCTCATATTTCCGGGAAGTAATGAAGTGATCAAGTGGTCAAGTGGCCGAGTGGTCAAGGGAAGGAAGAGATCTTCTGATCTCTGACTCTCCCCCCTGTTCTCCTGAGTTTTGTTCTCTTGAGCCATGAAAAGACAGGAGGCCCATTCCGGGCCTCCTGCCGCTCTCCAGGCAGACTCGCAGGCCTGCCTGTTTTCCTGCTGAGATATTTGATCTTTTCACCTCCTTCCGTTCACAGTGTCTCCGCCTGCTCCTTTCACCTCCTTCATCCCGGTTTGTCTCAGCCTTTCAAGCCTCCTCTCTTCATTGGTCCCGGCCCGTTCTTTTCACCTCCCTGCAATCACCGATTTGATGCTGCTGTCTACTCTAACTCGATCTGCCTGTGCATGATTACGCCTGACTCTCCGTCGCCACCCACCGCATAGACGTGCCTGAAGAGGCCTGAGCGGTTCTGTGCAGCATCCGGTTTCCCTGAAGGCTCTTCGATGGCTGACCACAATGCTCTCAACGTCTGTGTCGTGCTGGTGTTCATGGCAGCCCATCTGCCCTGAGTGAAATCGCCTTCCTCACCTAGAGAGAACTTCAGAACGGTACCCTGCGAACCGGTTGCATACAGCAACTCTTCTGTCATAGGCACTCGCTCTTCTCTCATATCGAGCGGGACGAAGAGGCTCAGCAATTTCTCTGTGACAGTAGTATTCATAGGCACCCAGTAGGCTCTGGGAGAGCTTTCCTTGACGCCGCCGCTGTAGAACATGTTTCCGGCGTCGCCGCATGTGAATCTTATGGCTCCGAAGTAGTGGGTCAGGCTATAGAACCTGCCGTCAGGCCCGTCGGTGAATATGTTGCTCAGGGTGCCGTTGTATTCGAACACGCAGGCCTTTCCATCTTCTGAGCCTGCAATGTAAAGAACATCGGATGTGAAATCGTACCTCAGTGAATTGAATATCGAGCCTTCAGGGTTCTCCACCATGGTCCAGCCAGATCCATCGTGCTGCCATAGTTCATTTTCGGTGATCGCCCAGGCGTCTGCCTCTTCGAAGCCGTATCCCTTTGACGTGTCTGCTGACTTTCTCCATCCCCTCGTGGCTATATCCTTGACATCAAATCCGCTCTCGAGGGTGGCCATATCCCATGAGCCTGCTGAACAGCTGATGATAATCCCTCCCGTGCCTGCAATGTACATATTCTGCCCGTCGTCTGTGATGCCGAGCCAGTTCGTTTCAGGTGGTATCACTATTCCCGATGTCGGGAAGGGCTGCCACGTTCCGTCGGCGTTGCTGATGATGGTGTTTCTGTTCCCCACCGCATACATCGCTGTGTTTGACTGGCCGCAGATGTCGTTGAGCTGAGGTCCCTGGTATGCCATTGGAGAGAAGTCCGGAGTGGGGGATGGTGATGGAACGGGGCCAGGGCCCGGGCCTGGGTTTACAGTAGGTGTCGGTGAAGGAGATGGAGTTACTGTAGGAGCCGGCGTCGGTGAAGGCGTAGGTGTTGGAGATGGAGTCGGCGTCGGCGCCGGAGAGGGGTCATATGAAAATGACATTGAATTGCTCGATGTGCCGTCACTTTTTTTGACGATGGCGACAGGATATGATGTCGAGCGTCCCGATAGTGAAGATGACGATGGGACCTGACCTGTTATCTCGCTGTCGGTCCATCGTGAGATAGATGAAGCCGGAACAGGCTGCCCGTTCTCTTCGAATATGAACTGGAGCAGACTGCTTGCCTGTGACGTGCCGAATCCGCTCCCCTGGATCGCCACCCAGTCTCCTGTTCTGATCGGCTGCCCTGCGCTGCTTATATTAACGACAGCTGTTATTGAAGGCGAAATGGAGCGGGTCTCGACAGGCGATGTGAAGCCTGAATCTGATGATCCTCCTCCTCCGCATCCCTGCAATGCCATCAGCGCGATAAGCAGGGCGACAACAATCGTTACTTTGCTTCTGCCATCCATGATAATGCCCCTTTCTCTCTTGCCCCGAGTATGGATTTTATCTTTCAAGATGATTATATGGCGTTAATGTAAAGCTGATATTTTACAATGCAAAGAAATGTAAAGACACAGTCTCTCAGAGAATGCTCGCTCATATTTGGTGTAAACAAAGGGGATGTGGAGATGGGAGGAGATAAGGCGATTATACTATCTCCATATCCCCATTCATCACCATATCTCCCTTGTTACACTCCAGGTCTCTTATTTCGACTTGAAAAACATTCAGGATTAATTCACGGGTATTGGCAACGATTGCTATTTCTGCATTCTTACAGATACAGATGATGGAGGACTTCGAAGGAAAAGGGCAAAGAAATGTAGATGAGGCATTGAGGGAATAGAAGACAGCCATCATTTCAGCAGCAGTGCCTGGAGATTCGTGATGATGACGGAAAAAAGTGAGATCAGCTGCCTGCCGGTGAGCAGGGACGAGATGGAGCAGAGGAGATGGGATCAGCTCGATATCCTGCTGGTTACAGGAGACGCATATGTGGATCATCCTTCCTTTGGAGCCGCAGTGATCGGGAGAGTCCTGGAGGCATGCGGCTACAGGGTCGGCATCATCGCGCAGCCGGAATGGAGTGACGCATCATCGCTGAAGGCGATGGGCAGACCCAGGCTGTTCTGCGGGATTACATCAGGCAATCTGGATTCAATGCTGTCCAACTATACGGCAGCCAGGCGGAAGAGAAAGGATGACGACTACAGTGAGGGAGGCAGGGCAGGGAGGCGCCCCAATCACGCCACCGTCGTCTACGCCCAGCTTGCGAGAAAGGCTTTTCCAGGTCTTCCTGTCATAATAGGGGGCATAGAGGCCAGCCTGAGGAGAGCCGTGCACTACGACTACTGGGAAGACAGGCTCAGGCCTTCAATTCTCCTCGATTCCAAAGCAGATCTCCTGATTTACGGCATGGGAGAGCGGGCTGTAGTCGAGGCAGCGAAGCGATGCGCTGCCGGGAGCCCGGATTTCAGAGGGATCGCAGGAACTGCGGTGCTGGCTGGCGCAAAGGCTTCAAAAGAGCTGAACCTGGAGGATTTCAGGGCTCTGCCGGACTGGGATGAGTGCAGGCAGCAGAAAAACGCCCTTCTCAGACAGACGAAGATTATAGAGGCGGAGCAAAACCCGTTCTGCGCAAAGCCCCTCGTCCAGTTTCACGGCGAGAGGGCCCTTATCATGGAGCGGCCTTCACCGCCCCTTACGGAAAAGGAGATAGACGGGATCTTCGATCTGCCTTTCTCGAGAAGGCCTCATCCTTCATATCATGATGCGATCCCTGCCTGGGAGATGGTCAGAAACTCCATAACAGTAATCAGGGGATGCGCCGGAGGATGCAGCTTCTGCAGCCTGGGCCTGCATCAGGGAAAGTTCATATCGAGCAGGAGCTTGCTTTCTATTGAGAAAGAGCTGCACACTCTTGCAGATTCTGAAGGATTTGCAGGAACTGTGAGCGATCTCGGCGGCCCGACAGCAAATCTGTACGGCTGCGAGAACAACGCGGCTCCAGATTGCAGGGCCTGCCGCAGGCCGAGCTGCCTCTATCCATCTCACTGCAGGCACTTCAAAGTAGATGACAGGCGCCTGATCAGGCTTTACAGGACTGCTTCGCAGATTGACGGGATCAGGCACGTGCATATAAGCTCAGGGGTACGCATGGATGTGGCTCTCCGCACGCCGAAGTATATGAAGGAGCTGATCCGGCATCACGTTCCGGGTCATCTGAAGGTGGCGCCTGAGCATCTGCATCCTGATGTGCTGAAACGCATGAGGAAATCGCCGGCTGACGTTTTTTTAAGGTTTCTCGAGATCTTCGAATCCGAGAGCAGGGTCTGCGGCAAGGAGCAGTATGTCGTGCCGTACTTCATCTCGAGCTTTCCCGGCTGCACCGAGAAGGAGATGGCCGCAGTGGAGGACTTTCTGCGCTCGCGCCGCTGGAAGCTGAAACAGGTGCAGGATTTCATACCTCTCCCTATGACAGTCGCTGCTTCCATGTATTACTGCAGCTGTGACTATGAAACAGGGAGGCCTCTGGATGTCGTTACGGGACTCGCATCGCGGCGGAGGCAGCAGAGCCAGCTCAGGACAGAGACCAGGCCTGACGGAATACGCAGTGGCTCTGAAGGCTCGGAAAAGAGCGCAGGGAGGAGAGGCAGCAGGAGCGCCGGCCCCAGGCCTGGAAATGGAGCGAAGACGAAGGCCGGGCGTGACAGGGACGGGAGAGGCAGTAAGCGCGGCGGCGTGACAGGCCCGAAGGACAGAAAGAAGAGGAGCGGAGGCAATGAGCGGCGGAGCAGGCGCAGACAGGGAAAGGATTGAAAGGTGGGTCAGCTCGTCCAGGCTGCGGTTCCGCTCGTATGGCGCCTGGCTTGCAGGTCATGAGCCGAACGTGCAGTTTGAAGATGATTATCACGTCGCGGCTCTGAGGGTTCTGATAGTGCGGCTGACTCCATATGACACTGTTTCCTCATCGATGTCACACAGCCTGCTGGGGCAGATCTGCCGCTCCGTTCCAGGTGTGTATGCCGATTACTGCTTTATGCCGCCCCCTGAGGAGGCGGCGGCAATGGTCAGCGATGAGATACCTCCGCTTTTCGGCACCACCTCGAAGAGGCCGTTCAGCGATTTCGACATCATTGCCGTCAGCAACTCGGTGGCGCAGGAGCTGGCAAACCTTCCCTGGCTTCTCACACACTCCGGCATACTTCTCGGCAGGGAGGGCCGGAGCAAAGATTGCACACCGCTGATTATAATGGGGGGCGCCAACGCCCAGTCTGCCTTCATAGCCTGCGCTTCTCCTTCAGTATCACCGGTCAGTCTGGTCGACGCGCTGTATTTTGGAGAGGCAGAGCTGCAATGGCCTGAAGTGCTCGAATTTGTGATAGATTCAGAAGTGAGGTCCGCTCCACGAGATGTCCTGCTTTACAGGCTCTCAGAGCGTTTCGAGTCAATATACGTGCCGGCCTGCGAGCCTTCTCAGAGGCGCAGAGCAGTGGTGAGAGACCTCGACTCGGTTCCCCCTCTCATCACTGCGCCGCTTTGGTATAACGAGGAAACAGTCGGGAGAGGGAGCATCGCGATAGATGGGGGCTGCGCCTTCCTGTGCGCGTTCTGCAAGGAGGCCTGGGAAGGGCGCCCTTACAGGGTCCGCTCCGTTCAGAGCCTGATCGGCCGTTGCGATGAAGCCAGGAGATATCAGGGGCTCGACACTCTGAACCTTTTTTCTTTCAACGCCACGAGCCACGCAGGGCTGGGCCGGATTATCAGAGAAGTGCAGGATCTCGGCGTGACGCCTCAGATCAAGAGCCAGCGCTTCGATACGCTTCTTCGAAACCCTGAGTGTCTCGATTACCAGCAGATATCAGGGAAGTCGCACTATACCTTCGGGCTGGAGGGAATAAGCGCGCGGCTCAGGGCATTCCTGGCGAAAGGCATCGAGGAGTGGCAGGCGCTGGAGGCCATGGAGATGGTGCTTTCCAGGCATGTGCGCGGCATAAAGCTCTTCCTGATAATAACCGGATACGAGGATGAGCAGGACTGGAGAGAGTTCGACTCGCTTCTCTTCAAAATCAGGGTAGTGAAGGAGAGAAACAGGAGGGGAGCCGGAGAAGGCCCGCCGATTGTCCTTTCTGCCACGCCGCTGATCTCGATGCCGGGCACTCCCATGCAGTTCAATGCATTCCCTGAGTTGACCGTATTTGATGAAGCACTCAGGAGGCTGAGGGATTGTGGCAGGAGAGCCTCTATGGCTGTACGTGAGAGCATGTCTCCGTCAGAAGCCAGGGTGGCGCAGTTGATGCTCTTTTCTGCAGGCGAAGGCGCCGAAGCCCTCGTCAGAATGTCGGAATACAGCCATTACGGACACTCGCTGCCGGAGAAGGCGGCGCAGCATTTCGTGAAGGCTCTTCCTGCCGAATGGGTGAAGAGCGCGCTTGGCCCGAAGGAGCCATCAGCAGCCTTCCCCTGGGACGCGGTGATGTCATCGGAGGAAAAGGAGCGCCTGTACGCCATCTATCAGAGATGCCGCTCTGCCCTGGAGCGCGGAAAGCCTGATACGGAAAATGGAAAGGACGGCAGCCATTCCATATGCAGAGATGTCGCTCTGCATGCAGCTGTGGATGAGGGCAGCGCTTCTCTGGAGAGGGATACCGGCAGGCCCGGTATCGTGATGGCCGGTGCAGCCCGGCAGGGCTTCGTCGAATCACAGAGGGAGGGCTCAGATATGCCCTCTCTGATGTGGCTCAAAGTCTGGATTTCCAGGAGGTGCGCCGGATTTCCTGTGAGTTTTTTTCAGACTGCCGCCGTAAGAATGCTCTATCTGTCGAGCGAAGCGATGTGCTACAGTCATATCAGGCCCGGGCGGGCCTTTGGCGATCTCGAGAAGCTTCCAACGGCTGGTATCCGCATTTTTTCACTGTACTTCAGCGGATGCGCCGCAGAGATGCCTCCGCTGTCGTCATTGCAGCGGCAATGGCAGTGGGAGGTCCACGCGGTGAGGCAGAGCCCTGCCTGCGATATCCCAACAGGAGCACTGCTTCAGATCCCGTGCCCGGAAGAAGATACTGAGAAGACAGTTCGTGCCATGTCGAAATGGCTCGGCGAAGAGAAGATTGCTCATCATCTCGAAAGGCTCAAAGGCTCTGCAGTGTTTCAGATTGCGAGGCAGTCTGTCAGGAAGGCCGGGTGCCTCTATGTAAGATTCAATTATGACGGGCGGTCTGCAGAGATTGCCGCCCTCAGTTCATATGCCTGCCAGATTCTTCTTCCATCAGGAAAGGGCAAGTCCGGCCGCCAGTCGCCTCTGGCTTTGTGGCGCGAGCTCGGTGAGGATTCTGCTCCGTATGTGCTGGCGTGGTTTTTCCAGCAGGCAGGCGGCAGATGCCGGCGCTGCAGGTCTGCTCTTCTTTTCGACGCATATGATGGAAGTGCGCTGTGCGAGGGCTTGTGTCAGTTCTGCGGGAGCAGCGTGGCGTAGACTTTTTCCATTTTTGCGAAGACGCTGCTCCACCTGTAGCGCGCCAGAAGATCTGCAAGCGCAGGGTCGAATGCCTGCGCTCCTTCTCTTCTGTGCCTCCGTGCCTTTTCCATCTGCTCCCGGAGCGCTTCTCCCATGGCCTCTATGAAACCGGGGACTGCGCTGTAACAGGGAGTGTCAGGACCCTGCATCACCGGAGGCGGAATGAGCCTCACATACTTCTGCCAGCCGCCATCTGAGAATATCTCCATGAGCGATGGCAGCGCTGTAGCGGCTGTGAGGCATCCTGATGCGAGAGCCTCCAGTACCACGAGTGGAAATCCCTCGTAAAGCGATGGAAGCGTGAATATGTGAGATCTCCCCATCAGCGAGGCGAGCTCGCCGTGCGGCAGCGCGCCGTGGAATCTGACCTTTTCGCCCAGCTCTCCGGCCTTCACCCTGATCTCCTCTTCTTCGGCTCCTGTTCCGGCGCCTGCCAGGTGGAGGATATAATCGGCCTCGATGCTCTGCAGCGCCTCGAGCAGGTAGATGACGCCCTTGGCCCTGCTGAGCTTTCCTGCGTAAATCATCTCGAGAGGCCCTTCGACGCTTTTGATGCCCGGCGTGAACAGCTTCTCGTCGTAGCCCGTTCCGGTGACATGAATCCTGTTTTCTGCAATGCCGTATATGGAGCGCACCTGTTCCCTGTGGAGATCTGTAAGCACGAAAACGGCGTCGAGCGTTGAACACCCTTCCACCACTGTTTCGCGCAGATTCGGACAGAGATGATACTGGCGGATATCCGTGCCGTGACAGGTCGCCACTGCAGGGATACCTGGGAATTCCCTCCTGGCAATGCCTGTCATAATCCAGAGATGATTGCTGTGGATGATATCGGGCCTGAAATCGACGACTGCCTTCCTGAGCTCTCTGCTGAAGCACTCCCTGTACATAGAGAGCTGGCTTTCACTGAGGCAGCTGAATCTGTGGCTGCTGTACGGCATGACATCGCTCATGCCCACTATGTCGTACGGGAGGTCGCCGCCTCCGAACTCGACGAAGGTGCAGCAGGAAGATGATATGTGAGGGATTTCGGGGAGCGGTTCCCTGCAGTCCACTCCTGCCAGCAGGAAGTTCTCGTGGCCGGCCCTCGAGGCTTCTCCGATCAGGGCCCTGACAGTCATTCCGCTGCCTGTGGCTTCAGGCTTCTGAGACAGGAGATGGAGTATCTTCATTGGAAAGTCGCCTTGAGAATGTAGTTGTAGCCTTTTCTCAGCACCATCAGATCTGTTGAGCTGGCTTTCTCCCTTATATAAGACATCGGCTCAGATGACAGCGTGACGTGATTGAAGGCCAGCCATTTCTTCCAGAGCCTGAAGAGAAGGCCCTTTCCTGCAGCTCCGGGGCAGAAAAAATCTATTATGACCATAGTCCCGCCTGGCTTGAGGCTTTCGAGCGCCTTTTCGACTACCTCAGTAGAGTTTCCCATCATTGACAGTGAGTAGGAGAAGAGCATTCTGTCCGCCTTTTCAGGCGCCGTGAAGGAGCGGATGTCCTGCTCGATCAGATGGATGTTATTCCATCTGCATCTCGCCGCTTTAGCCCTGGCTATCGCCAGCATGCTCGACGAGCTGTCCAGCCCGTAGACTCGGCCGGCGCTGCCGACCTGCTCCGCCAGGCCGATCAGGTTGTACCCTGTGCCGCATCCCATCTCGAAAATTGTATCGCCGCGCTCCGCGCCCAGGATCTTCCTTGCGCGGCAGCGCTCGAACAGGAACAGCGGCCTCGTGAGATCGTAGACAGGCGCCTGCAGGTGATAATAGCGTTCGATGAGATCAGGCATCGTACCCTGGATCGAATCCAAATTTATCCGCTGCCTGTGCCGGCTGAGCCGCTTTTGCCGCCGGCTCTGTTCTGGCTGACAGCGCCTCGAGCGGGAACGTTCCTTTGCATTTCTGGCAGCGCAGGTGCACCCTGCCCTGTTTTGGAAGCCTGCTCTTCACTACAGAGAAGGGCTCGCTGCAGTTGGGGCAGCTGCCGCGGAGTTTTTCATCTTCAGACCTGAGAGGAAAGGTTTTTTTACATTTCTGGCATCTGAGCTGCACGCTTCCTTCTTTCGGAATCCTGCTCTTTGCCACTGTGTACGGGGCTCTGCATTCAGGGCAGAATCCTCTCAGCACCGAATCGTCCACTCTGGGCGGCGCTGCATGCTTTGGAGGCGCTCCGGCAGGAGAAGCCGCAGGCCCTCCTTTTCCAGGTGCGGCAGCCTGCGGTCCCGCCGCTGCGCCTGGCGAGACCGGAGGATTCTGGCCGCCGGGCCTGCCTGTCTTTCCATCGATGGTATCCAGAGTGGGCCTTATGTCCCTGGAGCGGCTCATCCTCTCAATGGCGGAGCGGTATACAGGGCCGGCCGCATATTCGTTCAGGAAGCGGATCCTTCTCGCCACATAAGGCGTGTTCTGTGACAGGAACTCGGACAGCTTTCCTATTTTGTTTTCGGCTTCCTCCTGCTGCTTCAGATATGCCTCGTGGTTGATCTCCTTGAAGAGATCGGGCGAGCGCAGCGCCTGCAGCAGCAGCACTTTTCTGGCTACATCTATGTTCCTGACGACGAGGAGTCCGGCGCAGTCTCCTGTTATCTCCGATTCCCTGATCCAGGCGAGAAGCGGTAGCTCGATGGACATGGAGAGGAGCTTCTGCATGTCCAGAAGGCCGAGTATTCCGCCGCCCATGACCCCTCGAGGCCCTGAATAGCCTGCGAATACCTTGGCGACTGTCCGGTACATTGCGTGGCCGGATTTCACATGGGCTATCTCGTGGCCCAGCACGAAAAGCAGCTCAAGGTCCGAAAGCGCTCTCGTAAGGTATGTCCCGAGCACGACAAAAGCGTCGGACTCAGAGCCGTATGTGTCTGATGTCCATCCTATGTCTCCGCTGATATAGATCTCTGGCAATCGCCTGACTCCCAGCACTCGGGCGGCCAGCACGGCGAGCCTCTGGATTCGCGGGAACTGCGACTCCGTAACCTTGATGCCCCCTCCGATGAACTGCGATTCCACCCAGGACTTGCCGAACTGCTTCGAGAGCTTGTCAATGGCCATATTCAGCGCTTTTATCGATCTCAGCGCGTTCATGGCGTCCCTGTCGTTCTTGTGCTCGTAATCATCTGTATTTACGGTGAAGTCTCTCGGGATGTCTGTCACATTCTTGCAGTCAGGGCATAGAAGCACTGACTTTTCAATGCCTCTTCCGCATCCCTGGCATACAGTATGGCTCTTTTTGTGCTCTTCGCAGAGGCAGGTCTGATCTGAAGGTCTCTGGCAGACTCTGCAGATCTGCGGGCCGGCCTGCTGCGGCGGGTAGCCCTGATAGCCTGCAGGAGGCTGAGGAGCATACTGCGGTGTGCCTGCAGGTCCGTACTGGGCCGGAGGCGCGCCATAGGGAGGCGGCGGTTGAGGAGCGCCGTAGTGTGGAGGCTGAGGCGCATACTGCAGATGAGGCGGAGCGCCGTATGGCGGTGGAGGCTGATGGGGCGTGCCGTATTGTGGAGAAGGTGTGCCATATGGAGTCGGAGTCGGAGTCGGAGGCGGAGGCGGAGGCGGGGGCGGGGGAGGCGTCCCGTATGGAGGCTGTGCAGTGTGCTGCTGCGGGTGATTATGGTGGTGGGTCGGAAGACACCGGCTGCAGAGAGGAAGATCTCCCGATGTGCCGTCTATCGAGGTTCCGCAGCGCGCGCAGAACTTTGCCCTGTGCCGCTTCTCCATCGCATGTCCGCAGAAGGGGCAGAACTTGAAATCACTTTTCACTGTCCTGTCGCATCCGGCGCAGGCCACAGTCTCAGGCTGAGGAGCAGGGACCTGTTTTCCGCAGAACACACAGAATTTGGCCTCTCTGGGGTTTTCGTGTTTGCATTCCGGACATTGCATCGCTCTGCTCCTCCGTGGAAACGTTACTTGATTACGTAAACAGGAACTGTATATGTCTTTCTGATGCAGATCTTCTGCAAGAGGCAGGGATCCACCTTCCGGAAGCCTGATGCGCAGGCATCGCCGGAGATGGGGAAGGGCAGCGAGTGTCTCTCCGGAATGGCGGCACAATTGTTAATTTTTTCGATCTGTCCCCAAATTTACAAAATGGTAACAAAATCCGGGATTTATTAATAAATAGAAAAAAATTCAATATATAGGCCTGTTTGTTTACATTCTGTTAACCTGCCGTTCATGAGCCGGACATATTTCGGATACATTACGTTAACAACCTTTCAGTATCCTTCCTGTGGAAGGGTTTTGTGGTCGGGAATCTGGTAAAAGCCCATAGCTGTTGTGAAAATGCCTGATCCTGCCGGTTGGAAGTTAAAAATACTCTGCGAAGCCATTCTTTGCCAGATTGTAAACAAATGGGGACAGACTCCTATTTCACCGAATCAAAGAAATCCGGCCTTCACTGGGTGTAAGAAAGGGGAGGTGGGGATGGAGGAGAGAGGGAGAGGAAATCCTTTTATACAGGATATTGTGTACAGGGTACTGGATCAATGGTAAGATAGACTGTTTGCAGAAAAAGCCTGTCGGAATTGCCATAACCACTGGCCGTCAACCTTGTAGTGTGATAGTCTTAATCCCTCCCCATATCACCAATCTCTCCGTCTCCCCTTTTTGCACTCCGAGTTTTGCGTTCTGTTCCCGGTTTTATGCTTCGTACAGCGGGGTGACGTAGTCCATGAAGATATCCAGCAGGTCTGGGTCGAAATGGGTTCCGCGGCCTTCGAGCATTATCTTCTTGACCTTGGGCCAGGGCATGCCCTTCTTGTATGGCCTGTCTGAGATCAGAGCGTCAAATACGTCGGCGATTGCAATGATTCTTGCCGCAACAGGGATATTCTCCCCTTCGAGGCCGTCAGGATACCCTTTCCCATCCCACTTCTCGTGATGGCCCCTCACTACAGGACAGAGATGGCGGAGCGGGTAGATCGGATACAGCATCATCGCCGAGTAAATCGGATGCATCCTCATGACGCCGAACTCCTCTCCGGTCAGTTTGCCCGGTTTATACAGGATTGAGTCGGGGATCTTTATCTTTCCTATGTCGTGCAGCACGCCGGCGAGGAGAAGGTCCTGATCGGAGAGGAATCCCTTTACCGCATCGAGCTTGCTCTCCGGAGCATCGTTGAAGACGAACTCCATCTCTCCTATGTCCACGAAGAGCGCTCCGAGCCGAAGCTGCTCCAGAACGGTCCTGTCCTTGATTCCCGCCCGCTTCGCGAGATTTAGCGAGAGGCTCTGCGTTCTCAGCGAATGTGAGAAGGTGAAATCGCCTGAGACCCTCAGCAGGAAGCACATATACCTTGTGAAATACTCTTTTTTGAAGTCGTGGAGACCGAACCGCTTTTTCAGAATGTCTTCACATATATACGATACGAACTGGTATACCCTCGACTCCATCTTGAAAGTCTTGAACGAGTCTTCATGCTCTTTTTGATATTTAATGTACTCTTCTCCAAAGTCACGCTCCTCGAGCTGCCTGCGCGGCGCGGTCTCGTCCTTTTTATCGAGGAGCTGCGCCTTGAGCGGGGGCTGCTCATGCGCCTTCTTATATGCGATGGCTCTCTCTGGCTCCTGCAGGTATATCTCTCTCCTCTCATTCTCTTTCTGCGTCTCGCTCTTACTGCGCTCGAGCTTTTCATCCCTCGATGCCGTATTGTCGGACAGGGCTCTGGAAACCTTCCCGCCGAGCTCTTTCCCGGCCGGTCCCGCCTTCTGCAGCGATACCGATTCGCTTTTGAGCAATGCGGGCTCCACGGAGATCTTCTTCACTCCGGGGATCTCTCTCTTCAGCGGCTTTGCAGATATGATTGAGATCTCCTCCTGCTTTTTATATGTATTGACAGGGAAGAGACTGGAGCAGAGCATGAAACCGCTCGAGTCCACATCGGGATTTATATGGCTGAGCGATGCTTTGAGGCGCTGTTTACCCTGCGCCGCCGTCGTGCCTTTCCCTGCGGCCCGTTCATCTGTCGGGGTGGTGTTCATCAGTCCGGGATGGACGCCCGTTCCGCCATATTCTCTGCCGAGGAATGACAGGATGACCTGCTTCGCTCTGTCTTCCGAGACTTTACCGGCCAGCAGGGCCATCAGATTCTGCCTCTGCTCGGCGGTCAGGTTCCTGTTTATCAGCAGGAACAGCAGCTGTCTCTGCTCCTGCGACATGGGCTGTGAAATCAGCGAGATTAGGAAGTTCCGCGCCTCCCCGCTGAATGACTGCGATATGATCGTCAACAGCACTTCCCTGTTTTCCCTTGAAATATTGTGGGTCAGCACGCGGATTATCATCTGTCTCATGTCTTCAGACAGCGGTCTCGAGAAGAGCGAGATCAGCCACTGTTTCTGACCGGATGTGAGGTTCTGCGATATCAGGATGTTCAGGGCCTTTCGCTGCTCCTGGAATGCCGGCTTGAGCAGATGATTTGTCAGGACCTGCTTCTGCTCTTTCGAAAAATCCAGGCTCAGGGCGTTTCTGAGGAGATCTCTCGATTCGGGATTCGGGTTTTTCGACAGGAACAGGGAAAACATGCGTCTCTCTTCGTGCCCGAGCGGATTGACGAGCAGATGCATGACCATGTCTCTTTTTTCGTCGGTTATCTTCTGGTTCAGTATGGAGAGGAAGAGCTGCTTCTGCTCCTCTGTCATTGAGTTAGCAACGTACACCGATATGTGCTGCAGGGACTCTTCTGTCAGCGGTTTCGAGAGCAGGGAATACAGTCGTTTCTCATCGTCCTGGATAGTATCGGCGATGATATATTCCTTATGCTCTGATACGGAGTGCTTCTTTGCTCCACCTGCTGTGCCTTCGGCCGGCTCCTGTTTCACAGGCTCTTTGACAGTGTCAGGGTTAATCTCCTGAATCGCATACAGCCATTCTTCGTAATGATCGTTCAGGACTTCAATATAGTCGTTTATGAGCCAGTCTCCTGATTCCGGCTCGATATACGGAAGTGGAGCAGCGGCTGCATTCAGCGGCTCCCGATAGCTGGCGCTCTGCACTGCTGAGACTGGCGCTTCCTGTGAGGCTGACAGAGGCTCGGATACAGACTCTGGCTCCGATACTGCTGCCTCTTTCTGCTGTGAATGGCTGATGACCGTCGATTCAGGGCTCAGAGGATTGGCTCTGGCTGCAAACAGCTCAAAATCATTGTCTGGCGTCTCTTTCTCCAGTTGGGAGCTGACTGCCTGAACTGCTTCTTTATCTGCCTCTGTTTTTTTCTGCATCGACTGAGCCGATATCCGGTTCTCCTGGAAGGCATCCAGGTTGGCGTTAACAGTGTCCTGGTTTGCCTGAGCTGTTTTCTGAATTGCCTGTGCCGATGTCTGGTTTTCCTGGTAAGCATCCAGGTTGGCGTTAACAGTGTCCTGGTTTGCCTGAGCTGCTTCTTTATCAGCCTGAGTTGCAATACCGTCAATCTGAGTGTGGCTCTGAGATTCCGATTCAATATCCCCGTTCATCTGAACGGCATTTTGATTTGCCGCCATTAAGGCGCTGTCAGTCTCAGGCTTCTTCCAGACAGATACCCCGTCTTCATCGTCTCTGGATGCAGACGAAGGCTGATACATCTCATCGTCATCATCGTCACCCAGAACTGCATTGATAGCTTCGAGAGTCTTAAGCGCAGCGTCTCTTCCACTTGATGGCGCCTCTTCCTGTGTATTTTCGGAATACATTGATTCTGGCAGGACAGGAGCATCAGGCTCCATATCGAGAGACATTGCAGCCAGAGTCCGGGCGGCTGCCTCTCTGCCTGTCAATTCCTCGGAATGTGGCTGTGCTGCTGATGACAGAACGACTGCAGGAACAGTAACTTTTTCGGGCTGTTGTGAGATTGCAGCCTGTGCAGGTGAAGCTACGCTCTGCCTTGAAGGCTGGGAGGGCATCGGACTTTCCGATGTTTTGGACGATTTGAGGAACCTCGAGTAGGCCTTGAACTTTTCAAGGCCCTGGGGAACCAGCACGGCAGCGGCTCTCATCTTTGTCTCAGAGTTGTGAGTGCCCTTGTTTTTACCTATTTCCCTGCAGAGAGTTTCAATGTGCCTTCCTCCATCTGTGTTTGAAACTGCCGCGACACGCTTCCTTATCTCTGACGCTGATGCGCCGGCACTCCTGCTAAGGCCGTTGTTGAGCTCTGCCAGATATTTTATCCCGTAGGGAGTCTGCAGGGCCATTGCATATTTTGCAGCTTCTGATGTGGAAGCTTCATTGCTGGTACTCAGCGAGTTGTTCAGATGCTCAATCTGAGAGAGGCCTTCAGCAGTATTGAGCGCCGATGCGTATTTTGCCAGCTCCAGGGAGGCGAGCATTGGATCTGTGCTCGTCCAGTTATTATAGTTGACCAGCTCCTTGAGGCCTGTGCCGCTGTCTGCGGCAGTTGCCGATTTTCCTATCTCGGATGCGGAGGCTGATGAGTTTTTGCTTACATAGTAGAGATACTTCGAGATGTTTCTGATCCCGTCTGATGTCTGAGCCGCAGTTGCATATTTTCTTGTTTCGGATACTGACAGCGCCTGATTCCTTATGGCGCAGTTATTATAGGCTGTTATGTGATTGATTCCCTCATGACACTGCGATGCTGCTGAATAGATTCTCAGGTCCGCGGCGGCTGATTCTATGTTTGAAGCCAGTGAGACGTTGAAGTTGACAACGTTGATTGCTCCCTCCGGGCTCTTTGCCGCCTGATTCCGCAGCGCAATATCCGCTGCAGCCATATCGGGAGCCGTACCCGCCGCCTGGCTGTATGTGCATATGTGTTTAAGGCCTTCGCTGCTCTTCGCCGCTGCGGCCATTGTTTTCATAAATGAAGCTGCCAGTTCGGTATTTCTGGCTGCCGTGCTGTTCAGATGCTTCAGCGCAGCCATGCCCTCCGGACTCTGTGACGCTTCCGCCTTTATTCTGCAGATTGTTACAGAAAGGCCGGCGCTGTTTCCCGCCGAATCCATAAGCTTTCCGAGCGCTTTGATGCCTTCGGCTGTCGCAGTCGCTGATGCAAAGTCCCTGATGATGTCTCTCGATGAAGCCGGGCTCATCGACAGCTCTTTCAATGTTGTCAGAAGCCTGTTTTTATCGCTTTCGTCATTTATGGCTTCATACTGTTCCTTCAGCCATTTAGTTGAGAACGCTCCTTCCCTGTGAAGCGCTTCTGCGCACACTTCCTTCTGCCTTGCCTGCGCAGAAGCGGATGCTTCTACCGCGACAGCGCCATTCTCTTTCTTCCCGTCTTCACCGGCAACAGGCGTGGATACCGAGGTCTGAGATGAGATCTGCACTTTCTCTGCAGAAGCGACTTCGATTCTGCCTGAAGACTCTGTTGATTGATCTTCCTGCTGTCCCTGCTGGCCTTGCTGCTGACCTTGCTGCTGTCCGCCCTGCTGCTGGCCTTGCTGCTGACCTTGCTGCTGTCCGCCCTGCTGCTGACCTTGCTGCTGTCCGCCCTGCTGCTGTCCGCCC
>Ga0302252_1000707_pt1 | contig 25538 bp, 19 predicted proteins | sample AAG_RA_Leu_MG_FD_193511 | JGI IMG/M metagenome (GOLD analysis project Ga0302252, IMG submission 193511) | Enriched activated sludge microbial communities from anaerobic digester in WTTP, New Holstein, Wisconsin, United States - AAG_RA_Leu | ecosystem: Engineered > Bioreactor > Anaerobic >... | reverse complement strand
GAACTACATAACAGATCTGAATAACGTTTCCCTTCTTCTAAACCGAGTTTTTCCATCCTTTTGGTGATGGTTTTTTCTAAAAAAGCATCATTGAATTTGGATATGTCTATCTGATGTACATCTCTCATGATCAAAACCAATGAATCGAAAAATTGGGAAATCATTTGATAATTTTGTATTTCTCCTTTTTACCCAGTGCCGTCAGCAGCTGGTTCACCTCTCGTTTTAAGTCAATCATCTTTAACTCCCGGTTGACAGTGAGTTGATTAAAACGATTTAGTGCAGTTATCCGATTTTTCAATGAGATTTCCATCTCTTTTGATTCGGTGATATCAATCGAGAAGCCGACGATATAATCTTTATCGTGGCTGATCGTAATCGGGAACTGGATAGTACGATAAAACTTCCCATCCAACTCGACTACAGACTCAACGGATCCTTGTTTGGAAAATATACTGTTATCGCTATGGATGATCGCTTCCATTAATACTTGGTTGGCGTTATAGATAGGTAGAGATGATTCTTTGGATTGGGTATGGGTGACTTCAGCAGCGATAGAATCCTCACAAACCTTCATGCTGTTGCTGAACTTCAATAAATGGTTTTGATCATCTTTAATAAAAATATGAATTGGGCTATATTGCAGTATCGAGTCAAGCATTTTTTCGCTTTCATCCAGCTTTTTCTCTGCTAAATGCAACTTGGTTATATTTTCAAAAGCGATCGCTAACCGTTCTCCGGGTAGAAGGAAGGCACGGATTCTATAAACACCGTTTGTGTAGGTATCGGTGTAATGAAACTCGTCAATGGAAAAAACCTTTCGAGTGGCAATGGATTCTAAAAAATTATGTTTTAATGCTGTTTTATATGCTTCAGGCCAGATGGCATCGAATTCTTTTCCGATATAATCCTGAATGTCATCACGAGAAAGTACTCTGGCTTCCGGATTGGCATAGATCAAAAAAAGCTTGTTCGGCTTTTTAAATTGATAAATAAAGAAACCGGATGGAATAGCCTCAATGATCTCATAAGCAGTATTTTTAGTCACTCGATAGGTATCTTCAACCGTTTTTTCCGAAGTGATATCAGATATAAAACCTTCAACATATAAAAAAAGTTTTTTCTTGCTATAAACACCGGATCCGAATTCATATACCCAGCGAATATCTCCGTTTTTGTGGAGAATCGGGTACACATCCTGAACTATATGATTTGATGGATTGATTTGCTGCCATTTGCGCCATATTTTTTCCTGATAATCAGGGTGAATCAAGCTACTATACGCGATTGTATGATTATTCGTCAGTTCGTTTGGTGAATAACCGGTAATTTCTTCGCATTTTTCACTGATAAACTGCATCGTTCTGTTTTGATCATTAGAACATCGGTAGATAAAGCCAGGAAGAGCAGCAACCACTTCATGCAATACACTCTTGTGGTGTTTGCAAGGCTCAATGTTATTTTGAAAACCATCATTTTGAGCTGGGTGATTACATTGCGTACTCACCATTCCCTCCGGGTTTCTTAACGATATCTCTCATTGTATAAAAAAACTCATTATGATGCAAAATGTTTTTTTATTTTTAAAAATAATTCATGAATCAATCTGGAAAAAAATGGTACCAACCGTTGTAAAACCAATATATAAAGTATACTTTGATGTAATAGAAAAAAATAGAGTACAATACAATCAAAAAATCAGGAAAAACGAGAAGGAATAGTTTTGAATGTGAGAGGGGACTGAAATGAGTGATACAAATGAGCAAGAAAAAAGCAATGGTATAGAACAATCACTTTTTTTAGAAACTGGTTTTTTTAAAGCAATTTCAGAGAACAGCCAATTCGGTATCATTGTGTTTGATGATAAAAACCTGCTTTATACAAACTCCTATTTTTCAAACCTATTAGAATACTCTCAAAATGAGATTTTACAGGTTCCTATCCATCATATTATCCATGAGGATTATTATGAAATAGAAACCAGAACATTAACGGATCTTTTTTCTGGAAAAGAGATTTCTCCCCACTATGAATTGAAAGTATACACGAAATCAAAAAAGATCATTTGGCTAGATGTATTTGCCTCTTCATATCGTTTGCAAGATGATAAGATCGTAGGTTATGCGACCACTTTCGATATTACCAGAAGACAAAATGCTTTTCATCAGGAAAAGCTCTTGATGAGTAGGTGGGAAAATACGTTTAATTCTGTCAATGATTTAATTTTTATTCTCAATCATGAATATACCATTACCATGGCAAATAAAGCATTTAAAGCATTCTTTAGAGACAGTCAGGAACCAGTAATCGGAAAAAAATGCTATGAATTGGTCGGTCAATCTGATAGAAAATGTGTGCCTTGTATCGCAGTGGAAGCGATAAAGGATCAAAATATTCACACTCAAGAATGGACTGATCAAAAAACCAACCGGACATTTTTAATCACGGTATTACCCATACTGGACGATATTGACAAAACAACCAGTTTTATCAATATTGCTAGAGATATAACCAACTTAAAAAAAATTGAATGTGATCTGATGGATTCTCTGAACGTGCAATCAAAAATGATCTCCGTCGTGTCACATGAACTGAGAACTCCGCTTGCAGCAATCAAAGGTGGAATTGACCTGCTAAAAATTACCCTTACAAAAAGCTTAGATGCTGATCAAAAAAATTTGCTGGATATCATACTCAGAAATATCGATAGGTTGCATATTTACATCAACGATGTGTTGGATTATGAAAAATTGCGTTCTGGTCAGGTAAAATTGAAACTCACTAAGAATGACATGAATGCTATTCTAAAAGAAGCATACGACCTGATGACGCCATTGGCTTCGGAGAAAGGAATTTCGATTCGTTTGGATTTGGATCCGGAGTTGCCATTATTGCATTTTGATAAAAATAAAGTCATCCAAGTGATTGCCAATCTATTAAACAATGCCATTAAGTTTACCTCCGAGGGTGGCATCACTATCTATTCCCGTTTTAATACAAACTATATTGAAATTACTATAGAAGATACCGGTGTTGGGATAAAGGAAAACGAATTACCTTTTATCTTTCAATCATTCGTACAGCTTTACGAGCCAGACCAACAAAACAAAGGATCGGGATTAGGACTATCCATTTCTAAAGAGATCATTGAAAAGCATGGCGGAAAGATATGGGCAGAATCAGTATTTGGAAAAGGATCTTCCTTCCATTTCACTCTCCCTGTCAATCAGGAACCATAAGCATCAAAAGATAAAGCATCCTCTTTTTCCGTGAACACCTAGCTAGGTTTCCTATTTAATCCATCCACACAATAATCTTGCATTTTTAGTACAGGGGACGGTCCTTTGTCCTAAATATTTAGGACAAAGGACCGTCCCCTGTACTAAAAATATTATCACTTTTATCCACGTTAAACACAAAGTAAATAGAAGGGATCAAGCTCTATCCAGGAATTTAATTTTATTGTTAAGGAAGAATCCTTCTCCGTATCAATAATAGGAAGGCTTTTACATGAATCCCATCCCTGTGGTGTTTCAGAACCACAAAAATTAATCGCTGCTGCAATTGCCTTGAGTCTTTCAATTCTCTCTTCATTGTTTTCTGGTAAAGGAGGTGACAATAGAGATCCTTTCGGAAAATTACATTTGATCCATTGGTGAACCATAATTCTATTTTCGAGAGTAAAGCTAAACTTATATTCAGCTATTTCTCCGCAGAGTTTTGGATTTACTTCGATCTTCAAATCTGTAATGGCTATTGCGTCTGGAGATGTTAGAAAAAAACCAAAGCAGAAGGTAGAAATAACCAGAATCAACAGATATGAGAATAACAATTTTTTCATAATTTACCTCCCAACTGCTTGAATATAACTTAATTTTAATTATCTAATGGAAATTGCAATGTTTTATGATATAAATCTCATCTTTTTTTCCTTCTAAGGATGCTAAAAAGTTGTTTCTGCATGTTAATTTCTTTTTTGTTATTCATTGTTTTTTTCATTACTGGAAAGATTAGTTTATCGGAGTCGATATTGACTTCCTTGATTCTTGATAAATATGAATATATGCATGTATAATAATTTTGTTCATTTGCTTTTTGAGAATCAAAATTGAATCGAGAAATGTGATTAAAATGTGAATTGGAGCATATATATGAAAAAAGTGATGACATTATTAATTTTTTTTATGTTCATCTCATTAGGTTGTACCGAAACGCAACATATTGAAAAATCTGATAGCCAAAAACCAAAAAGTGTTTTTTCTTATTTCACCTCTGTAAATCCACATCCCTATAATGAAAATGTGCTGATAGCAGTGTCTAAATGGAAAGAATATTTCAAGGAGGGTTATGATACCCCTTCCCAGACCCAAATATCGGAAAAACTCTACACATTTAATATGGAATCGAAGAAAACAGAACCATTCTTCGACTTTTGGCCTGGAATCATTAGATTCCCAAATGATTTTAAAAATACTGATATGATCAATTGGGATAATTTTTTAGCTGATTATATGCCTGAGGGAAATAACTATTATGAAATTGGCAGATTTATTCCCAGCAAGAAAGAATACATTCCCATGATTACCAATAACCAAACCGCGAATGCTATCATAGTGAAAGCATTCACAACACAAAACCTTGTTTTCTTTTACAAATCAAAGCGAAAAGATGAATTTCAGGATTTATGGGTGATGAACCTGGATGGAACTAATCAAATTAATATTACAAACGGTACTTATGTGATGGTTTCAGATTGTATACTGCTTGATAATGAAAGGATATTCATAGATTGTTGGTATGAAAAGGGTAATTCTTCATTTAATTACAGCATGATCTACTATCCAAAACAGAACAAAAAAGTGATTATCAACAAAGACATGAGCGATAGAGTTCATTATTGTTACCTCGGTATTTTTCAAAATCATCTGGTTATCAGTGTATATGGAATTGATACCCTAAAAGAAGAAATATGGCTGTATGATTTCAATGGGAACAAGGAAAAAGCCATTTATACTTTTGATTATTACTTTTCTGAATCTTATTCTTGGCATGAATTTCTTTTTGATGAAAAAAGGGAGTGTATTTTCTTTGTATTTGAATCAACAGGCAAAAAAGATATGGTTTCCATGCTAAATCTACGCACTTTTGAAATGAAAGATATCTTTTGCCAGGATTTGACATCATTCGACCCGGTCCTATACCTGAATCAAGAGAACAATACGCTTTACTTTACCCATTCTATCCATGAATATAAAGACGATAAACCGATATTTGAAAAAGTTCTTCATCAAATAGAGTTGAATACTTTTCAAGATAATCCCTTAGCCCTACCCGATTATGCAGAAAACTGTTTTTCAGAGGATTATCATTATGTCTTTTCGTTTTATAACAACAGCATTTCTAAAAATAATTGTATTATTGATACCAGGACAGGAACAAAAACGTTTCTAAATAAGAGATTTCATTTGGATTATGCTTATCCGATCTATCTTCCCTCTTCCAAACAGTTCTGCTTTCTTTCAGAAACCGAAAATTCAAAAACCATTTATTTTGCTGACCTTAATGGTAAGGTGACTTCGTATCCATTGTGGAAAAAGTAGTTCAAGGCACAACCCCCAGATTTTTAATACAGGGGACGGTCCTTTGTCCTAAATATTTAGGACAAAGGACCGTCCCCTGTATTAAAAATGTTTTTGGTTTATCCACGTTAAACTGAAAGTTGACTTCCACTTTATCCACGTTAAACTGAAAGCAGAACAAAACAACAGGTGGTAATTATGTTTAAAAGATGGATCGAGATAGATCCAAAAAAGAGCGCATTAATCATTGGTCCCAGACGTTGCGGTAAAACAACTTATCTAAAATATACCTTTCCAGATTATTCTTATACTACATTAGATGATTTTGATGCATTGATTTGGGCAGAAAAAGATCCAAAGGGATTGCTCACTAGTTTAGGGCAGCATTGTATAATCGACGAAGTTCAAAGAGTACCAAAATTAACCATTGCTGTAAAATATGCGATTGATAATAAGAATACCCATATTCTCATGACTGGATCGAGTTCAATCGGCTTACTAGATGCTTCTGCGGATACACTAGCCGGTAGAATCAATCATTATTCTATGACAACTGCTTGTTGGGGGGAATCAACTTCCAAACCATTACACTCTATTTTTCATGAAACTGCTTCGTTTCTCGCCATCAAAGAAGGAATGAGAACGTTTCGAGAGACTGTATCTTATGGTTTGTTTCCTGAAGTGGTTAGCTCCAATTCATCGGATGAAAAGAAGAAGATACTGAGAAATTATCGTGATACCTATTTCACAAAAGACTTGATGCAAATGGGGAATATCGAGAACTTAAGTGGATTGAACGCTATTTTTTCCAATATTTGCCGTTCTCTTGGTTCTCATTTGGAAGTCAGTAACTTTGCCCGTGAATCTTCATTAAGTGTGCCTTCCACAAAAAAATACCTAAACACATTAGGGCAGTCAGAACTTACTTTTAAGTTGTATGGGTATCAGTATGGACCAGCGAAGCGTTACATCAAAGCAGCGAAAACTTATTTTTCGGATAACGGGATCATCGAATCTTTCCACATTCCTGTCAGCGAAGGGCAATTGATTGAGAATTTTGTGATTGCTGAGTTAGAAAAGCGAAGAAAGCTAGGCTGGATCAAAACTGATCAGTTCTATTATTATAAAAGCGCTGCCGGTCGAGAAATTGATCTGGTTTTTGAGGAAGACCAATGGCTGTATGCAGTTGAGATTAAAGCTATCAGGTCACCTTCACCGAAGGATCTTACCAATCTAAAGGAATTTATCAACCAATCAAACAAGAAGGTAAAAGGATTTCTTTTCTACTTGGGTGAAGAGTATCAGGAAATCGAAGGGGTTAAGCTCATTCCGATTTACTCTCTCTTCTGCGGAAGGTAATCTGATTTGTAATTCACTGTAATAAGCTAATTACGGTGAATTTACTTCACCGAAATTTGACAATTATGGTGAAAACTATAAACTATTATCATGTTAATTCCAAGGTTCTATAACAATTTAGAGCAATATGTTCAGCCAGGCAGAGTACTGGTGATATATGGTCCCAGAAGAGTTGGTAAATCAACATTACTATTGTATTATTTTAGCCAACAGAAATGTAAAAAGACACTGGTCTCGGGCGATGATTTTCAAATACAAGAGATCTTAGGATCTCAAAGTACTACTTCAATCAGTAGATTGGTAGGTAATTCAGAATTATTTGTCATTGATGAAGCTCAACGCGTTCCACATATTGGACTGGGGTTAAAAAACATGGTCGATTCGCACCCGGATTTAAAAGTAATTGCAACAGGTTCAGCCTCGTTTGACCTGCAGAACAAAACTGGCGAACCATTAACCGGAAGAAAAACTACCTTATGTCTTTATCCTATTGCGCAATTAGAGATGCAATCGCTTTATTCAAAATGGGACATTAGCCAACAATTGGAAGAGAGATTGGTGTTTGGATCTTATCCTGAAATAATCACCGCGCAATCCAATTATGAACGGCAAAGGATCGTCACAGAAATTACTAATTCCTATTTGTTGAAAGATGTGTTGGAATTGGAAAAGGTAAAAGGAGCAAAAGTATTGTTTGATTTGCTTCGATTGCTTGCTTTCCAGGTAGGAAACGAAGTATCTATCAGTGAACTGGGAAGCTCCGTCGGACTCGATAAAAATACAGTAGCCAGATACCTGGATCTGTTTGAAAAGGCTTTTGTTCTTTACAATCTTCGTGGTTATAGCAGAAACCTGCGGAAAGAAATCACGAAAAAAAGCAAATACTATTTTTACGATAATGGCATACGCAACGCTTTGATTGCGAACTTTAATCCACTTTCAATCCGTGACGACAAAGGGAAGCTTTGGGAAAATTTCCTAGTGATGGAAAGATTGAAAAAACAAGCTTATATCCCGATTCTTGCGAATAATTTCTTTTGGAGAACTTGGGATCAGATGGAGATTGATTGGATTGAAGAGCGTGAAGGGAAACTTTTTGGGTATGAGTTCAAGTGGATGACCTCCAAACCAAATAAGGCGGGAGTTTTTTTTGTTCAAATCTATCCTGAAGCAAGCGTTACGACTGTCACCACAGATACTTACCTTGACTTTGTCGGGTGAAGAAATAAGCAGAGTAATACATCAGTTATATGCTTTTCTTGAAATTTCGAATTACTCATTTGAATTTTTAAGGATGTTTCCTTTCTTCATTTCTTCAACCATACCAGCTCATCAATATCTGCGATGGAGGAGGGTTGCTCCAGAGGATTCTCTCCGAAAGTAAAAAGCAGTTTTTGATATGAACCATCTGAACTAGCTACTTTAAATACCATTTGTCCGGAAAGCATATCGGTACCGGCATACAACACCTCCGTATCCTCCGGAGACCAGGCTGCATCAAATACATAGAAAATATCTTTAGAAACAGTAGTGAACTGCTTGGTGTTACAATCATATAGCTGGATTGTATTATTAAAATCATGACCCTCTATCCTATTCGCAAAATGATAGATTTCTTCTTTGCTAGTCGTCCATTCGAATAACATCAGTATATCCTTTGAATGAGCCCATTTAAATCTATGTATAGTAGGTTGTATCAGGTTAATACCAGAAAAATTTTTATCCCATAAACCGATATAGAAAATATCTTTAACATATCCTTCACCCATACCAGAGTTATCAACTGATTGCAGACAAGAGAAATAGTTCGATGAATAGGACCAGAAATTCTTCGCTTGAATCGATTCAAGTTGTGGTTCTCCAGGATCAATAAACATGCAATCGATTTTTGCAATGACTTTACCTTGTGGTGTTACGATCACAATCTGGTTAGTAGGACTTTTGGGAGTATTATATCTATCTTCCACCATCAATTGGTTAAAAGCAATCATCTTTCCATCCGGAGACCATGCAGGAAAATAACACTGTTTTGTAGCAATTCCATCCGAGATAATCTTTTTATTGGTTCCATCAGCATTCATGAGAGCTATTTTGCGTTCTTCTCCGGTTACATAGACTATTTGTGTGCCATCAGGACTGACCATCGAACCAAATGAGGAGCTTTTCGGATCGCTTAGTAATGTCATCTCTTTCCCATCTGCTTTGGCTCGATAGATCATAAAGCGTTTAGAGGCATCTCGTGTTACAAAGTAAATCCACTGGCTATCCTTTGACCAGCTTAAAGTTAAGAAGCCCTCGTGATTATACTCTTCATGTGGAGAGTCCTTTTCAAAATAATATAATTGAAACGAAGCCAAAGTGATTACTTTATCTGGAGAAGTGATGCTCAACAAATGAACAGAAGCTATATTGGTAGATCGATCCAATGAATAGAAAGCAACATTTTGTTGATCAGGGGATACTTCTGATCGTAGAATTGGAAACTGACCTTGAGTGAGATTGATTGGTTTGTCTTGGATAGACTTGGCATAATACAGGTCAGGAGGTTTTGATTGAAAGGTAAAGTAAAAAAAATCATCGCTTTTTAATTTATTAACTAAATCTAAAGTAACTCTAAACGGGAATTCATCTATATCTTTAATCTTTGCGATCTGATTGCCTTTCTTATCCAAAATAGTTAAAAAATGTCCATCATAAAAACAAAACAACTGTCTTTCCGGTAAAAAAAGAACGGCTAATCCAGATAACTCTTGATTAGTTAGAATTCGGTATTTATTAGAAGATAAATCATATTTAGCCAATTTTTGTTTTGTGACAAAGAAAAGGCTATTATCTAAGAATATAAAATCGGATGAACTCTCCGGCATTAATAATTTGCTTAAAGAATGGTTTGCAGGAGTGAATAAGAAAACGTCATTATTATGATCTTGAATAATACATCTCTTCTCATCATCTGGAAATAGAGAAAACCACTCATCAAATGCTTTGACCTCCTTTTTTTGTTGACTTGCAAGTTGAAAAGACCAAAGCTTTTTATCAGAGAAAAAGAGTAAGTATTTCCAGTTATCCAGAACATAATAGTTACTATAAATATCTTCTGACTCTTGAGTGATGTCAGCGATTTTTACAAAACTTTTATGAGGAATGTCGTAAAGGAAAATGTGATATGGCAAGGTCCCTTCGTAATCATAATCTGTCTCATCCACTTTAAAAATTATCTTTGAAAAATCAGGAGAACAGGTAGCGGATAATATGTTAGATTTGGGAATTGGTGTCGAACATATCTTCTTGTATTCTTTTTTCTTCCAATTAAATGTTCCTATCTCAGTTTTTTGCCAGGTTTCGGAATCAGGTTGATGCCAAACGAGATATTCCTCACCATTTGGTTGGATTGGGGCAACATCATTTTCACAATCGAGTTGTTCTTGCTGGTCGACATAGGATCGCATTGGCCAAAACAATTTATGACTTTCATCGTATTTCACGCATTTGTTCTGAGCTATATTAACGGTATAGATAGCCTTTTTGGAGAAACCATGCCACATGCTGCAACTCACGATTACTTCTTGACTATTCTGGGTAAAAAGTAGCATGAAGTCAGAAAATTCAGAAAATGGTACAAATACCATATCGAAAGTAATTCTTTTCAAATCAGATCCATCAATGTTCATAACATATAGATCATAAGCAAAATCATTTAACCTTTTATTGTAAAATTCTTTTCGTGGTGATCGTCCAAGAAAAGCAACTTTCTTTCTATTGGGAGAAAAGGTTGAGTAGGCTGTGAACGCATCCTTAACTTGATCAAATGAATAATCAAACTCTCCGATAAGTTCTTCTTTCAAAGTATCCAAATTAAATTGCTTGATCTGAAGGTTATCAGAATAAGAAGCTTTAAAAAGGTAACCATTATTACTACTTGTTTTTACCTCTTTTAGATCAATCGGACTAGTACCTTTTTGTGTATCGACCACTTCAATTTTTGGATAAGCACTTTCTGATTCTGCTTTTTTCTCTTTCTTACATGCACTGGGTAATAAAAGGATACTGATCAACACTAACACAACAATGATGGATTTTTTCATCATTCTCATTCTACTTTCTCCCTTTTTCCTTTCTTCACTCCTTCAGCCATACCAGCTCATCAATATCTGCGATGGAGGAGGGTTGTTCCAGAGGGTTCTCTCCGATCGTAAACAGCAGCTTCTGATATGAACCATCTGAACTAGCTACTTTAAATACCATTTGTCCGGAAAGCATATCGATACCGGCATACAATACTTCCGAATCCTCCGGAGACCAAGCTGCGTCTGATACATAGAAAACATCTTTAGTAACGGTGGTGAACTGCTTGGTGACGCAATCATACAATTGAATCCTGTTGTTGTGACTAATGTTTTCTCGGTTTGAATATTCTGAAATCTCGTCCCATTCAAATAACATCAATATATCTTTAGAATAAGCCCATTTAAAAGAATGAGTGATAGGCTTGATTGGTTGTTCTGCTTGAAAGGAATTTATCCATATAGAAACAAAGAATCGATTGAAAGGATTTCCTCGATATACTTCTTCGTTGTTAACTAATTTCAGACAGGAGAAATAGTTGGATGAATAGGACCAGTAATTGTTTGCTTGGATAAACTCAAGACTTGGTTTTAAAGGATGAATAAAGACACAATCGATTTTTTTGATGATTTTACCTTGAGGTGCAATAATAATGATCTGATTGGTAGAACTTTTCGTTTCATGAAGTCTATCTTCCACCATCAATTGGTTAAAAGCAATCATCTTTCCATCCGGAGACCATGCAGGAAAATAACACTGTTTTGTAGCAATCCCATCCGAAATAGTCTTTTTGTTGGATCCGTCTGCATTCATAAGAGCAATTTTACGTTCTTCTCCGGTTACATAGACTATTTGTTTTCCATCAGGACTGACCATAGAACCAAAAGAAGAGCTTTTCGGATCACTCAGCAGCGTCATCTCTTTTCCATCTGCTCTGGCTCGATATATCATAAAGCGTTTCGATGTGTCTCGTGTTACAAAGTAAATCCACTGGCTGTCTTTTGACCAGCTTAAAGTTAAGAAGTGCTCGTAAGGATACTCTTCATGCTGAGCACTATTCTCATGATAGTATAGCTGAAACGAAGCTAAAGTCGTCACCTTATCCGGAGCTTTTAAATTCAGCAGATGAGCAGAAGCTATAAAAGTAGATGTATCCAATGAATAGAAAGCAACGTTTTGTTGATCAGGGGATACTTCTGATCGTAGAATTGGAAACCGACCTTGAGTGAGATTGATTGGTTTGTCTTGGATGGACTTAGCATAATACAGATCAGAAGGTTGGGGTTGCCGGGTAAAATAATAAAAATCATCACTATGTATTCCTAATGCTGATTTATTGCCTAATCCTGGAAATGGAACATCAACATCAATAATGTTTTTGATCTTTGCGATCTGATGACCTTCTTTATCCAGGACAGTCATATTATAAGTACTATAATAGTAATGATCTAAGTTACCATAATAGTTTTTATAGTAGTTATCATAATTATCATCATAAAAACAATAGAGTTGCTTATCTGAAAAGAAAAAAACACGCGGATATTCTATTTTATACAACATCTTAACTATATTCGATATTAAGTCATAGTATCCTATTTCTTTTTCTGTATTGAAAAAAAGGTGATTACCAAGCATAACAAAATGGGATGAGTTTTCTTGTATAGGCAATTTTATTAAGGAATGATCAGAAGAAGTAAATAAATAGATATCCGTCCGATCACCTTTAATAACACATCTGGTTTCATCAAGGGGGAAAAGGGAGTAAGAATCATTAAAATTCATTATCTCGGTTTCTTTTTGATTATCGATTCGGTAGGAGCATAACTTATTATCAGAGAAAAAGAGCAAATATTTCCAGTTGTCCATAGTACAATATTCACTCCATTCATAGGCTAAATCGGCGATTTTTACAAATCTTTTTTGAAAAATATCATATAGAGATAAGAGACAAGGATTTGTTGCGGAGTATTCATATCTCGCTTTAAAGATAATTTTTGAAAAGTCGGGAGACCAGATAGCAGATATTATTGAAGCTTCAGGAATTGGTGACGAAAAAATTTTGTGATATTCCTTTTTTTCCCAATTGAACGTTCCTAACTCACTTTCCCACCAAGTTTCATAAACAGTAGAAAACCAAACAAGGTAATCCTCTCCATTGGATTGAATAGAGGGTTCTTTTCATCGTATTTCGTACATGTATTCTGAGCAAGATTGATGATATAGATAGCTGCTTCTGGAAAATCTGGCCAATAACTGCTACTTATGATGACTTCTTGGCTATCTGGCGTAAATAACATCATAAAATCATTTCCTTCTCCTCCAATAATAAGTTTCATATCAAAAGAAATCCTTCTGATGTCAGATCCGTCAACATTCATAACAAAAAGTTCAAAGGGAATATTATGTCTGTCTTTTACGTCAAAATTTTTTCTGGGTGATTCCTCCAGAAATACTACCTTTTTTTTGTTAGGAGAGAGTGTACCATAGGCATCTTCTCCGATTAGCCCTTCCTTCATTGTACTAAAATTAAATTGCTTGATTTGTGTTTTGTCAGAATAAGAAGCTTTGAAAAGATAGCCATTAGAACATTGCGTTGTTACCTCTTTCAGATCAATAGGAATAGTGTGGTTTTGTGTATTGACCAGTTCAATTTTTGGATAAACACTTTCTGGTCCTGCCTTCTTCTCTTTCTTACATGCACTGGGTAATAAAAGAATAACAACCAATAGAAATATAATCATGATTGATTTTTTCATTTCCCTACCTCTCCCTTTCTCGCAAAATCATTTTAAAAATTGGAGTTACTAACCAAGACCGTTTTCTAAGCGTAGTTAATTTGTATGGTATAGTTGCCTTCGCCATTTTCACGTCGAAATCATTTCCCAAAAACATTCTCCTGTTAAGCTATCTGTTACTAAAAGTGGGAAGCTACGATAATCTTCTGAAAGGTGAGTTATGCTGAGTATTGCTTGTTGCGTACCACTATTCAGAAATACTAAGATTGTTGGTTCAAAATTAAATTCTGTATTTTTATCTGGATAGAATGATGGATTCCTTGATAAAACTATTGTGCGATTTGCATGAAAGGAAGTGACAGATATTCTCCATTGACCTACCGTGTTTATAGGTAGTGGTAAATCGCATAAACGGTCTATAGAAACAGAAAAGGAAGGCTCAACAAGGAATTCGAGGACTGTATAATTAAAATCAGGGGAATTTAAGTCGTTGACATGAACCGAAAATCGAATCCAATCATCTTGACAAACATCCTTAATCTGCACTTCAAGACTAACAAAACGTATTTCGTTTGGTAATAATGTAAAATCATTTTGGCTAAATGAGTAGTAATCACGAGAATAATTATAAGTATTTTTGTCTAGATCTAGATGAACTGTGCCTGTATAATTTGTATTTGCAGTAATTTGTAGATAGTATGTGAAGGTTGAGCCAGAAGGTTCTCGTAAAAGGGATCTATCGGATTCGATCCAAAAACCTGGTGAAAGAATCAAAGAAACTTCTTGATTTAAGATGGACTGGTCAGCTGTATTTGTCACTTTACATGTAAAATCATAATTTATATAGTGTAGATTTGATTTCATCAGAATGGTAAACTCCACATATAACTCATCATTAGCAGGAACTACTATAAAGTTTTTATTCACAGAATACTCCATATAATATGGTACTAACTGCCCTTCCCCCTCGGTGTAATCGGATAGAATTTCCACATGATAGGTTTGTTCTATTCTTAAAAGGTTTTTAACGTAAAACTTGATAGTTTTTGGCATACTATAATAGCAATCACCTTCTATTACTTCACTCCTAATAGTAAAATCTGCTACGTCAACCATAACAGTCATTTTATTGGGTAATAAAAAAGTGCTTCCTTGCACGGATAGCTCAAGTGGATACGTTCCCTTTGGAGTAGAAGTGGTAGAATTGATAGTGATAGTTATATTTACATCATTGATGCCATCCAGTTGGACCGAACCTAGATTAAAGGAGCAGGTTAATCCCTCCGGATTATCGGGAAAAGAGTACGATAACCCAGCGGTTGTGGTATATCCCAGATTGGAATGGAATGATATAGAGAAAGTAGTGTTACTATTTTGCCTCAAACCAACACGATTTTTCTCAGTATTTATCGTTACATCCGGAGAAGATCGAATATATAGCCTGTTATGATAATTGGATGCAATCCAGGAGATGATGTGTTTCTTAAAACTCAGATGCTTTTCACCATTTTGATTATTATCTGGTGTAATCTGAGTTTTTTGTTTAGTTTCAATTTCATAAGCAATAATATTGTGGTTTGTTTGATATTTCCCTGGATTATTAATCCCGACAATTATTTGACTGTCTCCTAGAAAACATGTACGATCATAACCAGAACCAGAACCAGAATACACTTTTAATTCTTGATCCAAATCAAATACTTGCCCAGCAAAAGAACAGTAATGATTAAAATCATCTTTAAAAAAAGAAGGCATATAGTAACGTTTTGGTTTCTGGTTGGTTTTATTATTTTTAGTGTATAAATGTAATTTTTCGTTAGTATTTACATCTCTCTCCAGTTTTAATAACGGGTAATACCGATATATTGTATATTGAAAGTGCTTCGGATCCTGCTTATCGATAATCTCTGCACAAGAATACAGTACTGTATCTTCATAGATTGTGCCATAAAAGCCAAAGTCATTTTCAGTGCCTTGCGTCAGAATATGCTTGGTTTTCTTTTGCAGATCATAGGAGACTATTTTTTTTCTGCTGCATTCTAATATTGTATCGGTCGACATGGTGGTCTCATAGAGCAGAAAATCAGCTTTTGAGATTTTGTAATCCAACAAGTCATTTCTTAAAGAATAGTCATCGCAATTTTCTATGTACCAATCATTGTAGTTTGGGAAATTATTCTCTGTGACCTTGAATTGTGTATCATCATCAAGCTTGTATGCCCATAGATTGCCGGATTCGTTTGCATTCCACCAGACAACATATTTACCGTTGGTTGCTCCCCCTTTCTGAATACCTTCTTCCGCAGATATCGGTTTTATCGTTTCGGTAGAACTGTTATACACATACACATCGGTATTGGTTGGTTCTATTCTGACGTCAAATACTAAGACATCGCGACAGAAGTTAGTAATGCTTTTATTTCCGGGAATGGATGAAATCTCAGTGATGGTATCGGTTTTAATATTATACAAATTGATGACAGATGGATTGGTAAATTTCACATAAGCAATGATATTTCCATCAGATTGGTAACTTTCAATATACTCATCAACCAGAAATGCGCCTCTTTCTTTATCAAATGCTCGTTTAACATGAGAATATACATTGGAAGGAGACATCTGTTTAGAAAAATCGGCATGAAACAAAGCATTGTTGCTGAAAAGAAAAATTAAAAACATCGATACGACTAAGGTAATATATCTTTTATCAGAAATATTCATTAATTTCATTTATCTTTCCTACCTCTAAACATTTATTTTACTCCTTTCACTCCTTCAGCCATACCAGCTCATCAATATCTGCGATGGAGGAGGGTTGTTCCAAAGGATTCTCTCCAAAGGATAATAATAACTCTTCAGTAGAACCATCCGCCTTAGCTACTTTAAATACCACCTGTCCAGAAAGCATATCAGTGCCGGCATACAACACCTCCGTATCCTCCGGAGACCAGGCTGCATCAAATACATAGAAAACATCTTTAGTAACGGTAGTGAACTGCTTGGTGTTACAACCATATAGCTGGATTGTATTATTAAAATCATGACCCTCTATCCTATTCGCAAAATGATAGATTTCATCTTTGCTAGTCGCCCATTCGAATAACATCAGTATATCTTTTGAATGAGCCCATTTAAATCTATGCGTAATAGGCTGTATCAAATTACTATCAGTAAAATATTTACTCCATATACCAATATGGAAACTATCATTAACTAATCCTTCACCTGCTCCAGAGTTATCAACTGATTGCAGACAGGAGAAGTAGTTCGATGAATAGGACCAATAATTCTTCGCTTGAATCGATTCAAGTTGTGGTTCTCCAGGATCAATAAACATGCAATCGATTTTTGCAATGACTTTGCCTTGTAGGGTGATGATCATAATCTGGTTGGAAGGACTTGTATTATTATCGTATCTATCTTCTACCATCAATTGGTTAAAAGCAATCATCTTCCCATCCGGGGACCATGCAGGGAAAAAACATTGGTGGGTGGCAATCAAATCGGAGATGGTCATTTTATTGGTTCCGTCTGCATTCATAAGAGCAATTTTACGTTCTTCTCCAGTAACATAGACTATTTGTGTGCTATCAGGACTGATCATTGAACTAAATGAAGAGCTTTTCGGGTCACTCAGCAGCGTCATCTCTTTTCCATCTGACTTAGCTCGAAAGATCATAAAGTGTTTAGAGGTATCTCGTGTTACAAAGTAAATCCACTGGCTATCCTTTGACCAGCTTAAAGTTAAGAAATGCTCGTATGAATCTTGAGAATAATAATGTTCCAAATATTCTTCGTGTGAAGGATTTTCCTGATGATAGTTCAACGTAAACGAAGCCAAAGTCGTCACCTTACCCGGAGTCGCTAAGTTCAGCAGATGAACAGAAGCTATATTAGTAGAGTGATCTAACGAATAAAATGCAATGTTTTGTTGATCAGGGGATAATTCTGATCGTAGGACAGGAAACTGACCTTGAGTAAGATTGATTGGCTTGTCTTGGATGGACTTAGCATAGTACAGATCAGGGGGTTTTGATTGAAAGGTAAAGTAAAAAAAATCGTCACTTTTTCGGTTATTAGCTAAATCTAAAGTGATTTGAAATAAGACTGCATTGACCTTTGCGATCTGATGTCCTTTCGTATCCAGTATAGTTAAAATATTGGCATATTCATCATAAAAGCAAAACAATTGCCTTTCCGGTAAAAAGAAGGGATCTTGGCTAAAAGATAATTCCTGATTATTTAGAATTCGGTATTTATTTAAAGATAAATCATATTTAGCCAATTTTCCTTTTGTGACAAAGAAAAGACTATTATCCAGCAATATGAAGTTGGATGAACTCTCCGGCAATAATAATTTTTTCAAAGAATCATTTGCAGCAGTGAATAAGAAAACGTCGTTATTATGATCTTGAATAATACATCTCTTCTCATCATCTGGAAATAGAGAAAACCTCTTATCAAATGCTTTGATCTCCTTTTTTTGTTGACTTGCAAGTTGAAAAGACCAAAGCTTTTTATCAGAGAAAAAGAGCAAGTATTTCCAGTTATCCAAGACATGATATTGGCTATAAATATCTTCTGACTCTTGAGTGATATCAGCGATTTTTATAAATTTCTTATGAGGAATATCGTATAGGAAAATGTGATATGGCAAAGTTCCTTCGTAATCATAATCTCTCTCATCCACTTTAAAAATTATCTTTGAAAAATCAGGAGAACAGGTAGCAGAAATTATGTTAGATTTGGGAATTGGTGATGAACATATCTTCTTGTATTCTTTTTTCTTCCAATTAAATGTTCCTATCTCAGTTTTTTGCCAGGTTTCGGAATCAGTTTGATGCCAAACAAGATATTCCTCGCCATTGGGTAGGATCGGGGTAACTTCCTTTCTCGAAATAAAATACTGATGCTGGTCGACATAGGATCGCATAGGCCAAAGCAAAGGATTATTTTCATCGTATTTCATACATTTATTCTGAATTAGATAAATAATATAGATAGCCTTTTCCGTAAAACCAAACCAATGACTACTACTCACAATGAGTTCTTGACTATTAGGTGTAAAAAGCAACAAAAGGTCTGGACCTTCCCCAGTAGGTATTAATCCCATATCGAAAGTAATTCTTTTCAAATCAGATCCATCAATGTTCATAACATATAGATCATAATAAGTTGTTTCATTAAATTCTTTTCTTGGTGATTTCCCAAGAAAAGCAATTTTCTTTCTATCGGGTGAAAATGTTGTATAGACTGCTAAAGCATCATTAATATCTTGATCAAATGAATAATTAAACTTCCCGATAATTTCCTCTTTCAAAGTCTCAAAGTTAAATTGCTTGATCTGTATTTTGTCATTATAAGAAACTTTAAAAAAGTAACCATTCTCACATGCTGTTGTTGTTTCTTTCTGATCAATGGGAATAGTGTGGTTTTGTGTATTGACCACTTCTATTTTTGGATAAACATTTTCTGATCCTGCCTTCTTCTCTTTTTTGCAGGCAGTGGGTAATAAAAACATGATGATCAACAAAAATACAATAATAGATATCTTCATTCCCCCGCTCCTCCCTTTTTTATCCTTTTACTTCTTCAATCTTCCTAGTTCCGTAGGATTCACCCCGGTGAACAATAACAGTTTTCTGGATAGTGGCATCCAATTTGGTTACTTCTATACTAGGTTTCGACATCAGCGCAGGAATCTTGCAATTTGCTATTTTCTCAATGCTTTCAAATGGACCATATTTTATCATCGGATATTCACCCAGAGAAAGAAGTTCTACTAATCTTTCTCCATTTCGGTTGATTTCTTTTATCAGGATCACTCTCATATTCAATATTCACCGCATTTTTTTTGTCAATGAAATCGAGACCTTACAATGCTTATTAAATTTAAAAGTAACGAGAAAAATAAAAAAGTCAACAAAAATACTATGTTAAAACTTTAAACGATTTTATTCTTTTTTGATTTTAAAAGTATACATGTAAAATAGTGATGCTTCCTGTGAGGTTATAAAACTCATCATTTTATATCAGTTTTTGGTCATGATTGGGTAAAGTAATCCTGGACGATTTGTAACGCACAAAATGGTCCGCACATGGAACAACCCTCAGTTTTATTGACAGCATGATCCTCGTATCGTTTCTTTGCCAATATCGGATCTAGAGAAACCTGGAATTGGCTTTTCCAATTTAAATCTCTTCGTGCTAAAGCCATTTTTCTTTCTTGTTCCCAAGCTCGCTTGTTCATTCGGATTAGGTCAGCGACGTGAGCTGCTATCCTGGAGGCCATCACGCCCTCTTTCACATCTTGCATGTCCGGTAAGCAAAGATGTTCAGCCGGAGTGACATAGCATAAAAAATCAGCCCCTGTTGAAGCTCCCAGAGCCCCACCGATAGCTGCGACAATATGGTCATAACCGGGTGCAATATCGGTTACTACTGGTCCAAGTACAAAGAAAGGAGCTTCTTTACAAAGACTTTTTTCCAGCTGGATGTTGGTTGTGATTTTGTCAATAGGAATATGACCCGGTCCTTCCACCATCACTTGAACGTCTGCTTTCCTTGCTCGATCGACCAACTCGCTCAGGCATAACAGCTCCATAATCTGTAATGTATCCGTTCCGTCCAGAATCGATCCGGGACGTAATCCATCTCCCAAGCTCAAGGTAACATCATAGGTTCTGGCTATATCCAAAATCTCATCGAATTGGGTCAACAAAGGATTCTCACGATTATTCGTTATCATCCATCCGGCTAAGATTGATCCTCCTCTACTCACCATCTTTAAATACCGGGAAGACTTTCTCAAGTATCGAACCACTTCGCTGGTAACTCCTGCGTGTAATGTCATGAAATCAATTCCCATTTCTGCTTGTTTTCGAATCATGTCAATAAAGTCTTTTTCACTGAAATCGATCACTTTTTTCCCTTCGGCATACGCTTTTACAGCAGTCGAATAGATAGGCACACTTCCGACAGGAATGTCGGATCGTTGCATGATCGCTGCCCTGATATCATCAAGATTACCCCAAGTAGACAGATCCATTACCGCATCTGCTTTGGATTGAAGGCAAATATCGAGTTTTTTGAGTTCATTTTCCTTGTCGGAATACCCATAAGAGGTGCCAATATTCGCATTCACTTTCACTCTGTAGTTTTTTCCGATGATAACAGGTTTGGTAAGCGTTTCATGGTGAATATTTGCCGGTATCACAGCCGTACCGTCGGTCAGTGACTGATGAATTTGATCGATCGATACTCCCTCTTCTTCAGCGCATTGTCTCATAAAATCGGTGGTTATTCTGTTTTTCGCACTCTCAATTTGCGTTTTCATATTGATCCATCACCTTTCTAAGTGTTCTGGCTTTTGATTCGATATCCTGCTGCCTGGAAAGAGCGGAAATCACTGCAACTCCGCATGCACCGGCGGAAAGAACGGAAGAGACGTTGGATGTGCTGATACCTCCGATGCCGATCACCGGCAAAGAGACAGAATGGACGATCTTTTCTAACAGCTTCAATCCTACTACCGGTACGTTTTCCTTGCTTTGAGTCGCGTATAGGCTTTGAACACTGATATAATCTGCTCCGTCCGATTCGGCTTGTTTGGCTTCCTCGAGCGTGCAAACCGATACGCCAATGATAAGATTCTTTGCTAATGTGTTTCTGATGATAGATACGGGCAGATCCGATTGTCCGACATGCACACCGTCTGCTCGGACAGAGAGCGCGATATCAACTCTGTCATTGACAATCAACAGAGCATTGTGATGTACGGTTATATCTCGTAGCTTCTGTCCTATATGAAATAATTCAATCGCGTTTCTTTGTTTGGATCGAAGCTGAATGGCGGTAACGCCTCCTTTTAAGGCTAATTCAGCCTGAATTGTCTCTTCCACTCCCAGTCCGATATCCGGATCAGGTATAAAGTACAGTCGTAATGCTTTGACTAACTCCATTCGATCATCCCTCTCAAGGAAAAATCACTCTCTGAAAAGTGGAAAACTTCGTCAATCATTATTTTTGAAAACAAACCTGAGCCGAGAGACCTTTTTTCAGCTTTTTCAGCGGCTATTTTCATCATGAGAATACCAGCAATTCCAGCATAAAAAGGATCGAGTCCTGCTGCCATAAAGCAGGCTATCAAAGATCCAGCCATACAGCCCGATCCGGAGACTTTTGTCAAGAGCTCGCTTCCTCCGGATAGTACAGCCGCATGGCTCTCATTGGCGACATAATCCTGCCTTCCAGTAGCTGCAATGGTAATTGATTTCTGTTGTGAAAGCTGGACGACTATCTGCTTGATCTCATCGGACTGGCCAAGTGTTGAATCCACCCCACTCACGGCGCCTTTTTTCCCAAATAAGGTGGCAATCTCTCCGCTATTACCTTTGATGATGCTGATACCGCCCATCTGTATCAACTCGTCCACAATCTGGTTTCGGATCCGGGAAGCACCATACCCTACAGGATCAAGCATTACGGGGATCTTCCTTTCTTTCGCTTTTTCCAAAGCAAATTTCATGGAATCCATTTGGTCGCGATTGGGCATTCCGATATTCAATAACAAAGCATCAGCAATGGAGGCTAACTCTTTTGCTTCATCAGAGGAATCAGACATGATAGGCCTTGCTCCCGCTGCCAAGGTGATATGAGCTTGTTCTTCCATCGCGACAATATTGGTTAAATGGAGGATCAGCGGCTGTTTTTCTCTTAATTGAGCAAACCCTTTGATGAGTTTTTTTCTTTGGTTCATACTTTTCTCCTTATCTTTATTGCATTAGTTTCAAATAACCCTTACCTAGTGAAAGGGCTGTTTTCATTTTTTTTCTAACATACCGCCTGGATATCTTTATAGACGACATCAATGTTCTGCCTAACAAAAGATTGGCAGATATGGCACTGGCAAGCATGCAACCGGTACCATGAACACTGTCAGTTGCTAATCTTGGTGTTGAAAAATACTTGGTTTCCTTTCCGTCAAACAAGTAATCAGTACATTGATTGCCTTTTGCATGACCTCCTTTAATCAGAATATTGGCAGGCCCCATTCTTTTTAAATTCAAAAGAGTCTTCATGATGTCATATTTCTCGGTTAGTTGTAAACCGGTCAATCTCTCAGCTTCGATCAGATTGGGGGTCAACAGAAATACCCGAGAAAATAATAGCTGTATGAGGTTGGATGGGTCTTTCTCTAACCATAATGACGTACCATTTTTGGCCAATAGTACAGGGTCTGCAATGACCCGAAGAGATGGATAAGAACTCAATATCTCTACGATCGCGGAAACTTGTTCTGAATGGCATAGCATACCGATTTTTACAATACCGACCGGCAAGTCGTCAAATATTGCTTTCATCTGGGATTGGATGATTTCCGCCGAAAGCGGGAATACACTATGCACGCTGCTACAATTCTGTGAAGTAATGGCTGTCACAATGGAAAAACACTGGATCTGAAAATCCCTGAATGTCTTGATATCGGATTGGATTCCTGCTCCGCTTGTCGGATCGGAACCGCCGATTGTAACTGCTGCCAGCAATTTTTTCATCTCTTCCTTTCCTCTAAAGGGTGCCGAAAGAGACTCCCAGATTGTCATTTCCCTTCGCTGGAATTATCCAGATCAGGTTCAACGGGTTTGAGTTTTACAACTCCTCTCAGCCTACTAGCAAAAAGCTTTCAGCACCCCAAAAAACAGTATTACTCTATCATTGTAATCCCATTAACTAATTCCTGCAAATTATGGATACTTAGATCTGCTTCCTTAAGCTCCTGTCCAACAATGATACACTTCGCGTTGGCATTTTTGGCAGTTTGAACGTCCACCAGGTTGTCTCCGATATAAAGGAGAGATTCTGGTTTTTTCCCAAATTTGTTTGTGATATGGTGCAAAATATCCGGACTGGGTTTACCATGCTTTACTTCGTTTGAAGTCACTACCATGGAGATTTGTTCACGAATGTGGAATATATCAATCATTTTTTGAATGTTGTGTTGATTGTCAGAGGAAGCGATGCAGACAGGAACATGCTGGCTGAAGAGATGGATGGCTTCTATGGCTCCGGGATTTGGCTTGTATACTTTTGTTTCATCCAATATTTGATTGCTCGTTTGAATGATTGTCTCTGATAAGAGTCGGCATTCCGACCATGGTTTTCCGTATGTCAACCAGATTGCTGCAGCCAATAAGGTAATACCTTCGTTGGCATAATAAATAACCAAAGGAGAATACGGCAAAGCTTCTTGGTAGCCAAACAACCTTTTTGCTTCGTGTTGTATGTCCAGTCCCATGCCCATAGCAGTTTGCATATAGCAATCAAAAATGTACCGCCATGTTTCCACATTGCCAACCAATGTCCCATCTTTGTCAAATGCGACAATGTCTATAGCAAACGTAACATGCTTGATCTGAAATTTCATCACTTCATCCTACCGGCTCATCATCTCGCCTACATAGCTATGAGTTTTATTTGGTATGAAAAGCGATCCTTGAACGCTGAATTGTTGAAAGAGGGCGGTCAAAGCTGCTATAAATTCATTGTAATGCTTATCTTTGTTTGTGGGTGCATATGAAGAGGACAAAGTACCTCCGATAAATTCCTCCTGACTTATTAACATGTCATTATCAAACACTCTGTATTCGAATTGGTTTCTTAAGAAAAAGTGATTTTCTTCATCAGAGCTTGTTTTAGTACCCCCTGCAAAACCCGTAAAATTCGGACAGAAATTAAGCAAAATCGACTCAAGGGTTTGCATGAAAAGGTTACCGGACTCTTTTTTATTCCACACAAGAATAACTTTTCCGTTTTTTTTGAGGATTCTTTGAAACTCAATGCTGCATCTGTTTTTGTCAAACCAATGAAAAGCTTGAGCTGCAGTGATGAAATCAACCGAATTATCTGGCAAGCCTGTTTCTTCGGCGTAACCATCGATTAATTCAATATTTTGAATATTTTCGCAGAATTGTTCAAAAGCGTGTCGCATAGCTTGGTTTGGCTCTATTGCATACACTTTTTTGGCGATGGGAGCAAGTAGCTTTGTCAAAATACCCGTCCCTGCCCCAATATCAGCAATAATGCCATTCAAAAGACCTACTTCTTTCTGCAGGTAATCAATCAGTTCATTTGGATATGATGGCCGATATTTTGCGTAATTCTCTGCTTTGTCCGTAAACTTATCTTTGTTGTCCATATATAACTATTATAGTAGCACTTTGTTTTTTCATGATCACGGATTATCCGATTTTTTAGTAGAACCGATTATGACATTTACCTCTTCTAAATTCTGATCCAGACACGCTCAATTTTAAGTGCAATCAGAATCAGTTACCACCTTTAAGGTGGATTCTTCTGAATTTATGAGCATTTAATCGGTAGCATATATGACAGGGGGACGGGGAAGTTGTCACGCTTTATTGTGACAACTTCCCCGTCCCCCTGTCATACTGGATAAGCACTTACTCCATTTAAAGAGCCTAAAATGCGGAAATAAAAATTTAAAATATCTTCATCATTGATAATACGATGCCAACAAGAGATGTTATCACACAAATCAAACCAATCGTGATCGAAGCAGCATGGAAAGTATTTTTATAGTAAAGCAAGAAATAGATTCCATAACAAAATCCCAAAAGATACGTGAATAATAATAAGAAGAAGCAAAATTTGGTACTATCCCAATTGAACAACATAGGTTGATACCAACCGCTTGAAAGTAGAAAAGAAAATCCTATCCCATAAAGTAAGAGTGTTGTTAAATATAATATGTGGAAGAAATCACCATCCCCCCCTTTTTTTT
>Ga0302252_1000706_pt1 | contig 25595 bp, 21 predicted proteins | sample AAG_RA_Leu_MG_FD_193511 | JGI IMG/M metagenome (GOLD analysis project Ga0302252, IMG submission 193511) | Enriched activated sludge microbial communities from anaerobic digester in WTTP, New Holstein, Wisconsin, United States - AAG_RA_Leu | ecosystem: Engineered > Bioreactor > Anaerobic >... | reverse complement strand
AAACCTCTTCCCACAGATATGCCGTCTTGTGCCCGCCTTTGGGATTAACCGGGTTTCCTTTGCCCTTATTGCACCCCTTGTTGAATGGCAAATACTTAGTCCGACTGCCTTGCAAGCGGGTGGTCATGAAGACTTCATCTGTGTCTACTGCGAAATGAACGAGGGCCCGCTTCTTAAATTGAAACAAAAGGTCCCGCTCGTCCCTGTCATATTTGTACTGACGCTTGGCGTTATCGACCGTCTGGCCCGTGAACTGATTTTTAAGCTCGATCGTAGCGATCGACAGCCCATTGACTGCCAAGACAATATCAACCGAACGCTCATCACTCGGGCAGAAATGTACTTGTCGGGTAATGGTCAGGATATTCTGATCATAAAGTTTTTGCGTGGTTGGATTAAGCCCGCTTACCGGTTTAAAATAGGCGAGGGAGAACTTCTTGCCGTAGTCAGTAATTCCGTGCCGGAGGCAATCAAGCATGCCGCGCACTTCAAGCTCCTGATTAAGCCGATAGAGGAATTTCTTTTCGACCTCTGCGCCATGGATTCCGGCCAATGCATCCCATGTGTCTTTCTGCGTCGCCTTGATGAACCGGAACAACACACTCTGATCAAGCGAAAGCGCCCGGTCAAACTTCGCCGGATCGCCCTTTTCATAACCCCCATGATCGATCAGGCTTTGCTCAATGGCTTCTTCAAAAGCGCGTTCATTAACAATAGACATTTTTATTCCTCAAAATTTGAAACGCTTTTTAATTAACGTTTCGATTATTTGAATTACGGTTTCAAACTCCGGGGAGTTTGTCGATTCAATATCAAGACCAACGTGCAACAAGAATCCTTTTCCATACCGGACTGCGGCTACCGGGATTATACCTTCATTATCTTTCTGCTTTAGGACAGGAATATAGTCCATGGTTCCTTCAGAAATAGTGGCCGCTCGAAAACGCTTGAATTTCTTTTGGGCCACTGGCAAAGAAAACAACACGTCAGTTACTTCTACCTCTACCGGCTCTTGTCCGCCAGTAGTCAGCACCCCAAACTCTTGGAACAATAAAGTGTCTTTCAAAGATTGAACACCGATATTCCCCTGGATCTGCATCTTCATAATTGACTGCTGTGGTTCTCCGCTAACACAGGTATTCTGTTGCCAATAAAAAGCCCCGCCGGTCGCGACAAGAATTCCGCCATCAGCCATATATTTGCACAAATTGTAAAACGTCTTCCTGATTTTCAAATCTTCCTCGGGGTAGTTGTCACCAAACGGATTGATAATCATGCTGTACTTATTATCGATCGCCTTGGCAGAAATCGACTCCACCGTTTGCCCGCGCCACCAATTCATACGAGCTTTTAACGCCTTTTCCCACGCCACGGAGCTCGCGCCCGCCCAGATCATTTTACAAGGGTATTCCTTAAGCCTGCCGTTTATGCTCCCATCGAGGATGGCTACTCTGGCGAACCTTCGACGAATGAGGTTATTCCACCAAGGCAATGCCGTGATTTTGAGGAGATCCGTAATCCACACGAGACCCGCAATCACTAAAAAGAGAACGCCATATTGCCATAGAGGAGGATTGGCCCCGAGGAAGCGGTGAATAACCGCGAACGCGATTGTAATGAACAAAGATTTGCGAAGCTCTTTAAGATAACTCCCCATCAGTTCCTCACATCAATCTTCCCCGTCACTGCCTCGGAGATCAGGACAGTGCGGTATTCTTTAAGTAGCTCGATCGAGCGCTCCTCCCGGGAAATCTGGCCATCAATCTGAGCTGTTTTCTGATCTAAAAAAGACGCGATGGCTTTTTGTTCCTCTGGAGGAACATTAGGAATAAAGAAAGATCGGAATCTCTGCAAATCCACAGACGGAACCGCGCCGGGATTAGAGAACCATTCCATTTTTATAACACTCATCAAGTAGTAATAGTATTTAACACAGTGCCCCTTATCTTTGGGAGTAACTGCCATCATATTGTTATCAATAAGACAGTCTGTGTTTGTAATCTTTCGGTGGTTCTTGGCTAAAGCCGCGCCAATCTTTGCCAGCACAATAGACCCTTCCGGAATAACATTCCATCGATTCGTCTGAATATCTGAGAAAGAAACATAATTATTTGCCGCTTCAATATACAAATCCGAAGAATTAATATCGCTCACTTTGTAAAAAGGCATATCGCCTTCGGATCGGCCTTGCAAGTCATCAGGAAAGCCATTGCCAGATACTGTAACGAAAGCAAAGCGAATTTTTCCAGCCTTCCATCTACTGGGAACTTCACCCAACCAATCGACACCGGAATCTTTCATTTCAACACTTGGATCAAGGCCTTTGGTCACGGCCTGATTGATGACCGCCGCGCGCTCCTCTTTGAGCAATTCAATCATTCGCTGTTTCTTGGCGATTAGGGCATCAATCTGCGCAGTCTTGCGGTCGAGATATGTTTTAATCTGCCTTTGTTCATCTTTTCCAAAACTCGGAACACTAAAAGACCGAAACTTACTAACATCAACAGATGGCACTGCTCCCGGATTAACAAACCACTCCATGCGTATCAAGCACATCAAGTAGTAATAATATTTCAAGCGAATCACTGATTCATTTTTCAGAGCAATCGCCATCATATTATTATCAACTAAACACTCGCTATTATTAATCTTGCGATGATTTTTCTTGAGGGATTCTCCTATTTTTGCCATGATAATCGAATGACACGGAATAATACTCCATTTATTAATCTTGACATCAGACAGGCTAACATAATTATTTGCCTGCTTAATATAAACCGCGGGATTATTAATATCACTGCATTTATAAAATGGAACCTCACCCTCTTGTCTTCCCTGAAGTTCATCTGGAAAACCATTGCCTGATATAACATCAAAAATGAAACGTGCACGAATAATATTCCAGTGATTTGGAATCTCTCCAAGATAATCGATCCCAGAATTTTTATATGTCGTATAGCGTTTCATAAAAATTACCCACTCCCCTGCAAATCGTTTTTAACTATCAATGGTAAAGTTACTTCGGATAATAAAGGTACGGTAATAGTTACTGTTGACTTCTGTTCCAAGCTCTTTCCCTTTAAGAGGATCTCTGTGAGATAGCCCTTGCAAAATTCATTGATGCTATAGGAAATCACTATGGGAAGTCTTTGCAATTGCCCGATTAACTCCTCTTCAGTTCCAACGAACCCAAGCTCAGTCATTTTATTACGCAAAACAATCAGCATAACAGTATTGGAAGAAGAGAATATATCATTCCCTGAACTATCGCTTCCCATCCAATACTCAAGATCACCGACCTCTTTTATAGCGTCTTCAATATACGGTTCAATTTCAGCAAAATGCTCAAAATGAAAACCAAATTTATTTCGAATAAAACGAAAAAGCTTTCTATTTTTCTCTTCGGAAAAGAAAGCTTCGATCTCATTCCAAAGTTTTGAAAGATCATCCGAAAAATTTGCTTTTTCCTCTGATATCTTTTCGCTTTTCATAAATTGCCAAATTTCATAAACCTTGCTTATAAGTATTTTGGAAATAGAAAAAACTAAGGTTACGAGAATTGCTTCATCAAGTTCTTCATGGCCTGTCTTTTGTTTCCCGCCATAAATAAACATTTTTCTATAAAGATTCATATCCCGTATCATGCTCATTAGCATTAACAGTCGTTTTTTACTACAAGACGAAAGACTCCCCACCGCTGTCTTAGTGAAAATTAGCTGATGAAATTCTAATGTTTTCTCCATATCGATTTATAGCTCCAACACCTCGCCCATCAGCCCTTCAGTCTCTTTTTCCAACGTCAGAATATCCTTACGGATATCTTCAAGACTGCGAAGGGGCGTGTATTTGTAAAACTCCTTTGTGAAGTTGATCTCGTAGCCGACCTTATCTTTGCTCCGGTCCATCCACGCGTCCGGGACGTGGGGCAGGACTTCGCGCTTGAAATAGTCGTCGATATTATCGGAGAGAGGCACATTCTCCGCATCGCGCAACTCGGCATCGGCTTCCGGCTTGCCATCCTTATCGCAACAAATATCCGCCGTATCATCCCTCTCCGAAAGGGCCGCGAGAACCGCTTTCATCACCGGTGCCTTGAGCTTGAGGCCTGTCGATTCGACGGCTTCTATAAACTTTTCGCGGTTCTTAAAAATCTTATCCGCGCCGATATTGGCTAAAGCCTTCTTGATCTCCTTCTGAAACACCTCACCCTCTTCAATCTCCTTAAGACCTTCTTTGCCTTTTTTCTTGGATTTGGCGAGATTAAGAAAGCCAGACTGCTGATCAAGCCGGGCAATCCTCTCCGGAGAGGCCTGAAAGTTTAACCGCAAGGGCCGCTCGACCGTCACCCGGGTATAACCAAAATACTCGTTGGGGAAGATCTTGCAGAATTCGCCATTTTTGAACGCGCCGTAAATCTTCGTAACCTCCGCGATATGCTCATCGCTGATCTCGTTGCGCTTGTTGCCAAGGCTACGGGCCATCTTCTTAAAGAATCCGACCGCGTTGACAAGCTGGACCTTTCCTTTACGGTCTTTGGGCTTGCGATTGGTGACGATCCAGATATACGTTGAGATCCCCGTGTTATAGAAAAGCTGATCAGGGAGGGCAATGATCGCCTCCAGCATGTCGTTTTCAATGATCCACTTGCGGATCTCGCTTTCACCGCTACAGGCGCCACCCGAGAAAAGAGGCGAGCCGTTAAAAACGATCCCGAGTCGCGCCCCGCCATTCTCTGGACGCATCTTGGAAATCATGTGCTGAAGAAACAGAAATGAACCGTCACTGATACGCGGTAATCCGGCGCCAAACCGTCCGGACATGCCCAGCTTCTCGCTTTCCTTTTTGATGTCCTCCTCAATCTTCTTCCACTCAACACCGAAGGGAGGGTTGGACAGCATGTAATCAAACTTCTCATCCCGAAGGCCATCCTGCGTGAAGGAATTGCCGAACTTGATATGATCTGTATTCTGCCCCTTGATGAGCATGTCGGAATTGCAGATGGCATAAGATTCCGGATTAAGCTCCTGCCCAAATACCCGAAGGCTGGCATCCGGATTCAATTCCCGCAAATGCTCCTCCGCGATCGACAACATTCCACCAGTCCCGCAAGCCGGATCGTAAAGGGTCTTGACGATCCCTTTCTTGGTCAGCACATCCTTGTCATTCAAGAAAAGAATATTGACCATAAGCCGGATGACTTCGCGTGGGGTGAAATGTTCTCCGGCGGTCTCATTAGAAAGATCGGCGAACTTGCGAATCAGATCCTCGAAGATATAGCCCATTTCAATATTGGGAACAGCTTCAGGATGAAGGTCAACCTCGGCGAAACGTTTAATGATCAAAAAGAGGAGGTTTGACTTGTCGAGCCGCTCGATGTGGTCTTCGAAGTTAAAATGTTCAAGGATATCCCGTGCATTCTTTGAAAAACCCGTGATGTAATTGCGGAGGTTCGCGGCAATATCGCTCGGATCCGCAATCAGCTTCTGAAAGTCAAACTTGCTCTTGTTATAAAAGGATAACTTGGCCTTGCGTTTAAGAACAGTCTCGATCGCATCTGGCGACAGGCCTTTGGTCTGAGGGAGATAATCCAAAACCGCCTGCTTTGACGGCTCCAGCACGCAATCCAACCGGCGAAGGACGGTCAGTGGCAGGATGACCTTGCCATATTCAGACTGCTTGTAATCGCCCCGGAGCAGATCCGCAATGCTCCAGATAAAATTCGCGCGTTCTTTGAAATTATTCACCACTGACAAACTCCTTTTCTATATAACGCCTATGTATCGTTTCTATATACAACTTGCTGGGCTATGTATCTTTGATTCATAGCAATTTCAATCCGTGACATTTTGTCACGGGTTCAAATTGTCCGGACATTTTTAGAGACATTTTCCGTTTTTTAGGGACATATTTCTTTCTGACATCTTATCCGACATTTTCAGGCTTTATCCGCCATCAAATCCGCTAAATTAATCGCTCGATTTATGCGCCATTTCCGTCCCTTACGCACCACGCTGTTTTCGTGACATTTTACGTGACAAATCCTGTCCTTGCATGACAATCCGGCTATTACAGACATTATTCCGGACATCTTCCGCTTATTTCGGACATCTTTTTTAGAGACATCTTGGCCCTTTAAGGGACATCTATTTCAAGACCTCCCAATGCCCGCCTCTGTCAGGACCGACACGCTTCAAAAAACCTTCTTTCTTTAACCTGGCAATTGCATTTTCAACGGCTCGTTGTGATAGCTCCGTTCTATTAGCAATCTGATGCGTTTTTATAAAAAAGTCGTCAGAAATAATATTAAAAACTTTCTCCGCACCTTCTCTGCACTTTCTCCCTAGTTTTCTCCCCAGATACACCCTCAATCAATGGGAAGGAATGATTCCGTCTCCGAATGCTATTTCAAATGCTTTTTTGTTTTTCCCGGTAAATAATTTTGTTTTGAAACGATCTTGGTCCCGGCTTGGTTTTCAATGTCTTCCCGTGTACGACCGGCAACAGCCCCGCCGTCCTTGGCATCTTTCTGAAGGGCGGGCATGCCTGTTGAATCGCGATCCTGTGTAATACGCGTTGTCGCGGCCTCTCCGAGCATGGTAATGATCAGCTCCAGATCGGTCATGTGATCGCGGAGGTTTTCTCTTTTGAGGCCTTTATGCTTCTTGTAATCATCGACCTTGAGCTCAAAAGCGCCTTGCATAATCTCATTGGTGAGGATAGCGTAATCTATATCTGTTTCGGCACCCCGGCCGTCCCATTCATCCGTCAACTTCTGCCGGACAGCGATCCCGCGCAGGCGTTTTTCGATCCACTCTTTGGGGTAGCCCTTTTTTTCATAGAGCTCTTTTGTCCTCTGCATCCCGAGTTCGGGATTTTCAATCTCGTCCAAACGTTCCTTGCCGATGCGGGCCAGCCAGCGCTTAAACGGTTCTGCTTTAGGAGAGGGGATAGACTGGATGATCCGGAACATACCCTCGGTGTTGGCACAGTCGGTAGCGTATTTTTTACCGTCGGATGCGGTCAATTTCAGTTGTCGACAAAATGTCGACAACTCAATCTTCGCCTCGTCCTTTTCCCGAATTTTCATCTTATACCAATAATCGCGTGGGTTCTCGCTTTCGGAGAGAATGGCAACAACATCAATAACTGAAAACCACCACTGGTCATCGACCAATATCCGACGGACATGCTTGCCTTTAAAAACAGCTATTTTAGCGATTTCTTTTGTCATTTTTACGTTTTCCTCAATAATTCTGTCTCACCTTGATAAACGCTTCAAGATCCTCCGGCCGGACTTTCCATTGGCCGATCTTGACGGCGCGAAGATGTTTTTTCTTGATCAGAATGCGAACCCAGTCTGCCGAAACACCCAGTTTTTCCGCTACCTGTTAACTGTTCTTTAGGCAGATCGCCATATCCGCTCATAAGTCAATCACTCCCGATTTTAATTATTTTATGAAGCTAAAATTTCTTCTATCTCCAGCACGAAATCCTTCGCGCCTTCAATGATCCATTCGGCGTCATCGTTGGTCAAGACCTCGACGCCGTATTGCTCAACGACTCTATTCTCCTGCGCCTTTTCCAATGATTCAAAATATTTCTGCTCAAGCTGTTTGGCGCGCTTGATACAGGCGACAAACTCCGGCTTGACCTTGCCGCGTTTGACATAGTTGACCGGCACCTTCTGCAGATTTGGCCTGCCTTCCTTTGGATGAAAATACCCCTGTAGAATCCTCTCCAGATTGTCAGGCATATTATTTGCCTCCCTCTCTTATCAGTTGCCAAAATAGGAATTCGTTATATAAAACGATGCGATCGTCCCAAAGATTATCGTAAAACTCGGTCTTGGATTTATATCCATCGATGAATTTATTGGTTGTGGTGCTGACCGGTTTGATCTCCAAAAGAGGACTTACGTCTGTCTTGGCCCTGTTCAATATTTCAATAATATCGTTTTCCTTGTCTGGAACGACCGCCAGTATGTCAATAGCGCTTTCCTTGGTCCACTGGCCTCTTGCCACCGAACCGAAGAGGACAACAAGCTGGATGCATTTATTGGAAAGCTCGACGATTGTGTCCGTATATTTCTTGAGAAGACGGACGATATTCTTGTTTTTGGCATAAAATACCTTGCGGCGTTCAAGCTCCAAAAGCTCAAATATCTTTATGGTGTCTTCGTTCTCAAGATTAGGTTTAAAAAAGGTAGAGTGCAACATTTCATTACGCTTGAACATGTCGTTCTTTACAAACAAGCGCATGGAATTGTCCACGTTGGCAAGAGAGGATTTTGACAGACGGGCGATCTCGCGTAAATGGATTTCCTTAAAAGGATCCTTTAGAAATACTTCGAGTATTTTCTTCCTTCCGGACGGGATTAACATGGATTCATCTCCTGTTCTATGTGATAATACAACTGTTCGATAGTATAGAACAGGGGATGACGGTTGTCAATTGGAATTTAACGGGCGATAAGGGCTAATTAACCGCTGACATCCAAGAGATCGAATCCCAGAAAACACACCAAGAGCCGATCGTGCTTACTGATGAAGAGATACGGCCTTATGTGCTGAATCTGCAGGAAACGCTGATGAAGGATTCTTTTGTGGAGAGAAAGTCGTTTATGCGCACCTTTATCAAGGAAATCCGCATTGACTACCCAAAAGCGGAAGTCGAGTACACCATCCCCTTGCGCATCCCAAACAACACCCCGCCTTAGCGGATAGACGGGTGTGCTTCCTTAAGCAAAGAAACCCCCTCGAAAGAAGAGGTTCTCTGTATGTACCAGATTGGTAGCCCCAACCGGATTTTCAATGACGGCATACGTTACAACGCCTCTTCTCCGAAGTAACGTATCTGCCGGAATTGATCCCGCGGAGCGCGTAAAATTATCGCGGAGAATTTTACGCCTTTGCGCAGCGGGAGAACCGGAATAAGTATCTTGGCGACACTACCTTGAAGAAGTAGCCCCAACCGGATTTGAACCGGTGTTTAATGGCTGAGAACCATTCGTCCTAGACCAGGCTAGACGATGGGGCCGTTTATTCCTCTCTGTCGAACCGCGGATATTTAATGACGGGGGCCTGCATTTGCTAAAAAGACTGTATAATTTTAAGTGAATAACCGGCTTTAGTCAACAATTTTGTTGACCCTCCGACTATCTATAGTATATACTTGTTATAATTATTCGCCCGGCAGCTCCGGACGCCAACGTATAAAGCATTTCTCCAAACAAAAAATGAGCATACAAGCCGGTCTAGGCATAAGCACCGACAAGGATTCCTTGAAAGCGGTAAGGGAAGCCGCATTACAGGCGAGGCAAAGGTTTGACGGCAACGCCTCCCCGAATGTCGCCATCGTTTTCAGTTCGATAGAATTCGCCCACCTGACCATGCTTAAGACCATCTCTTCCATGTTCGGGCATATCGACGTGCTCGGCTGCAGCACGACGGCCGTGCTTTGCAATCAAGGCGTGTTTCGGCACGCCGTGGCGGTGCTGCTGTTGAACATGAGTCCCGACACCTATTACACCACAGGGAGCATAACGGACATAAAATACAAAACCGCGATCAAGGCCGGAGAGGAATTCGGGGAAAAACTTCTCGCCGGGCTCAAATCGGCGCGCAGGGACCTCGGTATAATATTCTCGGACGGCCTTATAGACAAAAGCTCCAATCTCATTTACGGTATGCAGGAGCGCCTGGGCACCAGCTTTCCCGTGGTCGGCGCGCTGGCCATGGACAACCTGCGCTACTCGAAGACTTTCGTTTACTACAACCAGTCGGTGGAAAGCGACGCCGCGTGCGGCCTGATCCTGGGAGGAGGGGTTAATTTCGGGCTGGGGATAAGGCACGGCTGGAAACCCCTGGGCAAACCGCGCTACATTACCAGGGCCAGCGGGAACATTGCCTACGAAATAGACGACATTCCGGCCGCCACGGTATACGAGGATTATCTGGACTGCGACATAAAAGAACTGCGCCTGGAACTGCGGCGCATCGGTACTTTCTATCCAATAGGCATATATCTGCAGGGAGAAGAAGAATACCTTCTGCGGAATATAACCGATATCGGAGAGGACGGTTCCCTGATACTGCAGGGGAACATCCCCGAAAACAGCCAGATAAGGCTGATGATCGGGACCAAGGAGACCTGTTTCACTGCCGCGGAACAGGCCGTGCACGAAGCAAAAGAAGCATTATCGGTGAAGGCCGGTGCCTGCCCCAAAATAAAGTTTGCTCTTGTATTCGATTCCATTTCGCGCTATATGTTATTGGGTAGAGACGCGGAAAAAGAAGTGGAAGCGGTTAAGAGAGCGGTCGGTCCCGGGGTCCCGGTAATAGGACTCTACACATACGGAGAGCAGGGCCCTCTTAAATCGATTGATTATCACGGTAAGGTCTATCTGCATAATCAAACAATAAGCGTGCTGCTGGTGGGAGAATAACCTTGGACAACGAAATACTTGTCAATATTTTATGGCTGGCATTCGCCGCGATGGCGCTGACCCTGCTTATATTGTATCTTAAAAAGAATGAAAAAATAAACAGTCTGCAGTCAGCCGTCATTAATCTCAAGACGACCCTGGAAGAGATGGACGAGCAGGCTAAACTGATCGTCAGGACGGACATCGCCCTCAACAAGACCCAGGAAGAGCTCGATAAGAAACTCACCGGCCTATACGCCCTGCAGAGGCTGTCCAGGGCGATAAGCACGACGTTGGAAGAAAAACATATATTCCGCAAGATAGAACTTTCCCACCTGGAGGATCTGGGATTCGAAAAGGCCTGCGCTTTCCTCTGGAATGCCGAAAGCGGGGAATTCATCCCTTATCTCTATATCGGCTATATGGAAGATGAGATCGACTACATAATAGCTGACCTCGCGGAGAAACGCGATTTTTATCTCGACCTTATCGGCAGGCAAAAAACCCTTTCCTCCATCTCTTTGCAGAGAGAGCTGGGGTCGCTTGAAATGAGCAAGGCATTCCACGCCAACTCTTTTGTCATTTCACCGATCATGCCAAAAGAAGGCGACAAAGGATTCATTTTCGTCGGCGCCGGCGCAGATATGCCGCTGACCGAAGGAGACGAGGAATTCATCATACTGCTGGCCAACCAGGTAAGCCAGGCGCTGGACAACGCGCGCCTCTTCGAGCACACTTGGATGGCCCAGCAGAATCTGGAACGAAAAGTCGAGGAACGGACTCAGGAACTCAGCCAGGCGCTGGAAGAAGTAAAAATCATAAGCAAACGCAAAACGGATTTCATATCGGCGGTCTCTCACGAACTGCGCACGCCGCTGACCTCGGTAAAAGGATACGCCGCCATACTGATCGAGGAAAAGCTCGGCGCCCTGCCGCCGGCGGTCAAAGAGCGGTTGGAGAAAATAAACAGACACAGCGACGAACTGGTGCGCATGGTCAACGACCTGCTCGACATCTCGCGCATCGAAGCCGGGAAAACCATAATGAGGCTTGTCCCGCAGGATATCCAGGAATTGAGCGCGTCCGTGGCGGATCTTATCAGCATCCAATGCAAAGAGAAAGAGATCGAACTGCTCACGGAGAACCCGGAAGCTCTGCCTAAAGTCATGGCCGACCGCAGCCAGATAGAGCGCGTTCTCATAAATCTGCTCGGCAACGCGGTAAAATTCACGCCCCGGCAGGGCAAGATAATCATCCGCATTTCCGAAGAACACGGGCGGGTGAAAGTAGATATTCAGGACAGCGGTATAGGTATGCCGCCGGAAGCGATAGAGCGTATTTTCGACGAGTTTTACCGCGTAGATAACGAAATCAATCAACATGTAAAAGGGACCGGCCTCGGCCTCTCGCTGGTTAAACATATCGTCGAGGCCCACCAGGGGCGTATATGGGTCACCAGCACTCAGGGAAAAGGCAGTACTTTCAGTTTTACCCTGCCCAAGATAAACTAAAATGATGAGACCACGCGTGCTCCTCGTAGACGACGATCCGGATATCCTCGACGTGCTCGAGATAACCTTATCGGAAGATAATTATGATATCAGCAAAGCCAGGGATGGAGAAGAAGCGCTCAAGGTCATCCGTTCCAGGCCTTTCGACCTGATCATACTCGACCATAACATGCCGAAGATGACGGGGAGAGAAGTCTGCGCCGAGATCAAAAAGGACATCCTTTTAAGGCATATCCCTGTCCTGATGGTCACCGGTAAAGGAGAAGTGCACGATAAGGTCTGCGGACTGGAGGCCGGAGCGGACGATTACATAGTGAAACCTTTCGAACCGAAAGAACTCCTGGCCAGGATACGCATGACCCTGAAAAGGAGCGAACGCGACCTGGACGCCAATCCTCTTACCCGCCTTCCCGGGAACATCTCCATAATCGGCGAGTTGTCGGAGCGCATAGATAAAAAAGAAAAATTCGCCGTATGCTACGTTGACCTGAATAAGTTCAAGGCTTACAACGACAGCTATGGTTTCGAACACGGCGACGATATCATAAAAGAAACCGCCCGCATCCTGATCAGGGCCGTGCAGGAGATCGGCACGGATTCGGATTTCATCGGGCATATCGGGGGGGACGACTTTGTGGTAATAACCAAAGTGGAGACTGCGGAAGCGATCAGCGGCAGGATCATCGCCGATTTCGACCTCTCGGCTCCTCACTTCTACAACGAGACGGACAGGGAGAACGGCTACATTCTGGCAAAGGACCGCGCAGGCAACATGCAGAAGGTGCCGCTGGTCTCGGTCTCCATCGGTATAGTCACTAACGAATTGCGCAAGATCGAACACGTCGCCCAAGTGGGCGAAATCGGTGCCGAATTGAAGGCTTTCGCGAAAAGCAAAGAAGGAAGTAATTACGTAAAGGACAAAAGAAAAGAAGAGTGAAGACTCCGGGGCCGGGATCGTTTGGGTTCCTGCGCTCGGAGGATTGAATTGGTGCGAGGAGAGGGAGTTGAACCCTCACAGCCTTGCGGCCAACAGCCCCTCAAACTGTCGCGTCTGCCATTCCGCCATCCTCGCAAAGAAGTTTTTTTATTCTACTGTATCCTTACCGGTTCGTCAAGATTAAAAGCGGGATCGCGTGGAATTGCGGCGCGCAAAAAGAAAGCCGCTCCGCGAGCAAAGCGGTTTTGTCCGGTTACCGGACGGGCCGGGCTAAAACTTATTGCCCTTCAAAAAGATATAAATACAAATCACGAGCAGAAACAGCGGAAATTCTATCCCTCCGATAGGATGGGACTGGCTCGGTAGAACACTCCATTGTCCCCAATGATACTTTAGCACGGCTACCAGCATTATCACCGCCAAAGGAAGAACCGCCAACCTGGTCAGCCACGGCTTATAGAACCCTCCGGCCAGCAAAAGAACCGCTCCTGCGAACTCTCCCAGCGCGACCAAAAACGCCAGCGGTAAAGGAAGCCCTGCGGCGGAAGCGAATCCTCTGAGATTCAGAAACTTACCCCAGGAGTGGTAAATAAATGTGGCGGCGATCATCAATCTGATAAGCCAGTGGGCGTACTGCGAAAAATAAAGCATCTCCCCCCCTTTCAAGATAAGGTTAAATAACCAGCTTATAATGGTTATTGTAACATTGTCTATTATGCTTGTGAAGTAAAAGATGTCGTGCCGGACCGGGTTATCTTATGCGGCCGATGAGGCGCAGCAATCCGTCAAGTATTGTGTACGGATGGGGTGGACAACCCGGTATAAAAAGATCTACCGGAAGGATAGAAGAGACCCCGCCGCAGGTTTCCGGATGCCCGTTGTAGATGCCTCCGGAAATAGCGCATGCTCCGCAGGCGATGACTATCCTGGGTTCAGGTATTGCCGCGTATGTCTCAAGAAGGGCGGAGCGCATATTAACGCTTACCGGTCCGGTCACCAAAAGGCCGTCGGCATGCCTGGGAGAAGCCGCGAATTGTATGCCGAACCTGCCGAGGTCATAAGCGAGGGTGTTCAAGACGTTAACGTCCGCTTCGCAGGCATTGCACCCGCCGGCGCTTATCTGCCTTAATTTAAGGGAACGTCCGAAAACGCGTTTTATTTCCTTGCGCGCAACGCCCCCCTCGGATAATACGCCTTCTTTCCCCAATATCAACGCCTCCCTGGAAAAAGCCGCGAGACGGTAGTCGCGGGAGAAATGAACGCCGTTGCGGCCGCAGGCCGCCGAGCAGGAAGAACAAAACACACATTTGCCGAGATCAAGAAGCATGCTCCGTCCGCTCCGCAGAATGGCCCCGGAAGGACAAACGGCGGCGCAGTCAAAGCAGTCGCCGGCGCAGCGTAAAGAATCCACGACCGGCATGCCGCGGAACCGTTCCGGTAAAGAGCTTTCCCGCGCGGGGAAAGGCAGCGTACGGTATCCTTGCCGGAATCTCTCCATCAATACCCTGAACATATTCCTCCCGTATTTACAGATCGTGCCCGCAATAGGACAGATTGAAACTTTTGTTACAAAGAGGAAAATCGAATATCTGTTCCCCTCTCATCGCCACCGCCAAGCCGAACCAGTTATGGAAAGACGGATCGGTTATTTTATAGCCGGCAAATCCCCCTCCGGAATCAGTCAGCGCCACATGACAGATCTCTCCCCTCCATCCTTCAACCAGAGACACCGTCAGGCTCTCCGGGGCGAGAATACCCGCTCTCTGGAACGTGACCCCTCCAGGCATCGACTCCAACTGAGAGCGTATAAAATCAACCGACCTCTCGCATTCCAACCAGCGCACGTAGGCCCTGGCAAAAACGTCTCCGGAAGGATAGGTGGCCACCGGGATCTGCTCGAACCGGTAGATCCCATAAGGAAAATCGAAACGGACATCGCGCTCGATCCCACAGGCCCGGCAGGCCGGCCCGACAAGCCCGAGGGCAAAGCACTGCTCCGCCGAAAGTCTGCCCGTGCCTTCAAAACGGTCAAGCACAGACGGGGTTTCCCAAAGCAGGCCTACCGCTCCCTTCAGAGCGGCGAAAGACGCTTCCAGTTTCTCCCGCAAGAGAAAAACCAGGCCGGTATCCATATCGAAATTAACTCCCCCCCGACATATCAGGGACCGGCCGAAACGGCTGCCGCAAAGCAGCGCGGTCATATTAAGAAAATCTCCCCTCAGCCTGCCGCAATAAGACGCGGTGGGCAGATACGCGACGTCTCCGGACAGGGCTCCGAGATCTCCGCTGTGATTGGCCAGCCTTTCCAGTTCCAGCGCTATGCCGCGCAGGCACTGCGCCCTGGCAGGTATGTGCATCCCGGACAAAGCCTCGCAGGCGCGGCAATACGCCAGCGCGTGCCCTATGGAAGTGTCGCCTGCCACCGTCTCCATATACGCGAGCGCCCTGGCAGGCGGAGCCGATACCAGCGCGCGTTCGATGCCGCGGTGCTGATAACCCAACTCCATTTCGAGATGCAGGACGTCTTCTCCCAGGCACTGAAACCTGAAATGTCCCGGCTCTATTATCCCGGCATGCACCGGCCCCACTGCCACCTCATGGCAGCGCCGGTCCGGCACGCGCCAGAACTCTCTCCTTACTCCCCCGCCGGTATTCCTGCGCACCGGCTTAAGCCAGGGGTGGCCGCGCGGGATAATCCCGTGTTCTTCGAATATCTCCCGCTCGAAAAGCTCCGCCTGCGGACAATCCGGGGTGAGCGAATCATACCCGTCCTTCACCGCGGCGGAGGCCAGTGAAAGCCGCCCGCTTTTATCATGCGCCGTCACAGCGAAGATATCCGTCCCGCCTTCGCGGCCTGAATGGCCGAACAGGGAAACGATCCTGGAACCGGAAGAAACTTCCCGCAGTATGAAACCGCGCAAATCTTCGATGCGCATGCGCGGGATATCTTCCAGCTTGAGGGTTCCGTTGTTCTGTATAGAGACTCCGGAAGACATCATCCCTGCCCTCCCAGCAATGCCGCGGCGCCGGAAACCGCTACGTCCAATGCCGCCGGCATGTATATACCCAGAAACAGCGATAGCAAAAGCAGTAGCAGCGCCGGAAGTAAAGACAGAAAAGATTTTTTCCCTCCCGGGATGGACGGAACGCCGAAAGTCATGCGTATCCCCGTCCCGGTCATCCCGATGAAAATTACCCCCAGCAGAAAGAGATAGACGGCCGGGAGCCAAAGATTGCCGAAGGAGAACGCCGCTTTAAGAATGATCCATTCGCTCAGGAACGCGCCGAAAGGCGGCATCCCGCAAATGGCTAATATGCCGGCAAACCAAAGGACGCCGGCCCAGGGCATAATATGCGCTATCCCCCGCACGTCCGCTATCTTTTTGCTTCTAAAACCGGCCAGAATATTCCCCGCGCAGATGAACAGGGCCCCTTTAAGAAAAGAATGGTTGGCTGCCTGCAGCATTGAACCGTATGCCGTGCCCACGGCCACGGCGAAACAAAGGATACCCATATGTTCGACGCTGGAATAAGCCAGCAGGCGTTTGTAATCCGACTGCCCGATGATAAAGACGGCGGCGACCGCCATGGAAAGGATCCCGAAAATAAGAAACAGTTCCCGGCAGAAGGGTCCCAGGCCGTTGGCCAGGCAAAGCTGGTAGAAACGCAGGATGGCCAGAAAAGCGCAGTTCAGCAGCGCGCCTGACAACAGCGCAGAGGCCACCGAGGGGGCTTCGCTGTGCGCGTCGGGAAGCCAGGTATGCATTGGGGCCAGCCCCATTTTGGTGCCGTAACCGACCAGGACAAAAATGAACCCGGCTTTCAGCCAGAGCGGATCGAGCCTGACTCCCGGGCCAAGCAGCCTGTCGATCGATATCTCCGTTCCCGGACCCTGTCCTGAAGCGGAAACCGCCAAAAACAGGTTGCCGAAGAGCGCCAGCGCTATGCCTACCGAACAGATCAAAAGATATTTCCAGGTAGCTTCCAGGGAACTCCGCTGCCTGTGAAAATAGATCAAAGGCGCGCTCACCAACGTGGTGGCCTCCATGGCTATCCATATCAACCCGAAATGCCTGCTTAGCGCCAGCAGGCTCATAGAGGCGAGGAACACGAGCAGGCAGCCGGTAAAGGCCGCCTCAGGAGCGTTATTGAACAACAATCCTTCCTCTTTCTTCTCGCGCGGCCTGCTTTTTTCCTCTTTAAGATAGATCACGGCATAAAAAGAAGCGCAGAGGAACAACAAGCTGAAGACCGCCGTGAAATAACGGCCGAGCGCGTCAAGGCCGAACCAGAGCCAACGGTAATCCTCCCCTCCCGAAGGGAACAAGCATAGATAGAGAGAGAATACCGCGTGCGCGCAAGCCACGCTAAAAAGAAGCCGGCGGCGGAACCGGTCGCTCTTTATCACAAAAGCGGCAAGTCCCGCGGCGAAGGGCGCCAGAAAAAGAAGAATTGCCATTTATTCGCTCCTCTTCACTTCCGGCAGCCAGTCGGCCAATCCGGAAAGACGGGAGGTATCCGTATGCTCGAACTCCCGGCTGATGTGAAAAACCGTTATCCCCATCACGAATATCCCGACGAAAACGTCGAGCAGCATCCCGAGCTCCACCAGCAAAGGCTGTTCCAAAAGCAGGGCGATGCCGAACAGATAGATGCCGTTCTCCAGTATCAGGTACCCGATAACCTGGCTGAGCGCCTCCGCCCTGCTGATAATGATAAAAAAACCCGTCAGGGAAACCGAAAGCGCCACCGGCACGATGAAAGGCGAGGCGACGGCAAACGGTATAGGCAGTCTCGAACTGATGAAAAATGCCGTTCCCAGCGCGGCCACTCCGGACAGTATAGAGGCAGAGGCGCCGACGAAAGGCTTTTCTTCGCGCCTGACATTCACCCTTTTTTGCGCGTAACGCAGGAACCACGGCAGTATTCCCGCCTTGATCAGCAGGGTAACTAAAACGATGGTTACCAGAATCCCTCCCGGTATCTTCCCCGGAAGGAACAGCGGGACCACCCCGATTGCGGCTCCCTGATACGCGACGACCCTGATACTCGCCGATATCCTCGTCGAACCCAGGGAGAAAAGATTAAAAAGAACCAGCAGCATCAATATACCGTCGAGCATCGTGTCCTCACTTTGCCAGAAAAATAAGCGCCACCACGGAAAGTGCCGCGGCGGCGGTCAGCATCTGCGGAACCTTCACCAGCCGCAAACGCGCCGCGCATGACTCCAGCGCGCCGGTAAGCGCGGCCGTCAGCGCGATCAGCCCCAGGAATAACGCGGCGTTGCCGAAGAAATCCGGTTTCATCCCGTGTGGGAATAGCAGCCCGGCGGGCAGCGACGCCAGTATCCAGAACTTCAACGCCGCGGCATACTCGAGCATGGCAAGATCCGGCCCCCCGTGGTCGAGCGCCATCACCTCGTGTATCATCGTCAGTTCCAGGTGCGTATTGGGATCGTCGAACGGCACGCGGTAATTCTCCGCCAGCAGTACGATGTAGAGAACAAAAACCACGACTATCAAAACGGGGGGAGACACCTGCCATATCCTGCCTCCCGCCGTAAAAAGCATCCCGTTGAGGGAAACGCTCCCGGAGGCAGCGGACATCGCAGCCAGACAGAGAAACAGCACCGCTTCAGAGAAAACCGAGAAATGCGCGTCGCGGCCGGCTCCCATGCCTTCGAAACTGGAACCGGTATCCAGCGCGGCCAAAAGCATACAAAAACGCTGCGCGCCCAGGAGATAAACGACCAGCACCATATCCCCCGGGAAAAATAAAACGGCAGGATACGCGCCGCAAGGGATGAATAATAACGCCGTAAGGACGGCAATCAAGCCGGCCGACGGAGCAAGACGAAAAAAAACCCCCGTCGTCCTGCTGTATACCGCGCCTTTACGCAGCAGCTTCCCAATATCGAAATACAGCTGTAAAAGAGGCGGCCCTTTCCTTCCGGAAAAGAAAGCCTTGATCCGGTTGATCACCCCGAACATCAGCGGAGCCGCCGCCAGCGCGATAATAACATTGAATAAAGGATAAAGATTATTCATCTGATCTTCCAAAGCAACAGCGCCAGCAGCGCAGCCATTATGTACATGATATAAATATGCAGCCGGCCCTGTTGCAGCCAGCGCAGACACGACAAGCTGACTTCAAGTTTTGCGGCAATACCGGAAAGAAACGTCCGGAACGCGCCTATCCGGCGGGAATCGTCTCCTTCATACTCCCCTGGGAAAAAAATAGTCCTGGGAACTGCTGCGGGACTTCTCCTGGAGTTAAAAAAGGTGAATGTCCTTCTCAACGGGTAGAAAAAGGAAGCCGATGTGTATTGCATTCTCGCGTCCGCCGCCGCGTAAGCGCAATTCCAGGTTTCTCCGAAAGAAACCTTTCTTCTTCTCAACAGCAGGCGCTTGGCCGCCAGCGCCGCCGCGATCAAGGCGAAGGCCCAGGCGGACGCGCAGCTGAGAGGCGCGAGCCTGTCGGCCAGCCCCGGCGCCGACGCTGTATCGGTGGAAGCGAAAACCGCCGAGACCGCCCCGCAAAGAGAAAAAGACAATAAAGGCGCCGCGAAAGTCAGGAACAAACAGGCCGCCGCCGCGGATATCATCGCCGTTCCCATTAACGAGCTGTATTCCTCCGGCCGGTCAAGGCGGGAACGCGGTTTCCCGAGAAAAACAATCCCGGACAATCCCGTGAAACAGGCGAGGCTGAGGCACCCAGACAAAGACAATCCGGCGATGACCGCCGTTGAAGGCAGCAATAATCCGGACCCTTTCAACTGCAGCCCGCAGAACGCCGCAAGATATATGAGAAATTTGCCGGGGAATCCGTTCAACAACGGAACACCGGATGCCGCGGCCGCTCCCAGAAAGAACGCGGATGACGTCACCGGTAATGCCTTCGCGCAGCCGCCGAGCGCGTCCGGGTCGCGGCTTCCGCAGGACTTGCCGGCGGCGCCGGCTGCCATGAACAACAATCCCTTGAAAAAAGCGTGATTGAAAAGATGCAAGAGGGCCCCGGACAGCGCCAGCAGACAGACAAGGGTGCCGCCGCAGGACGCGGCGTAAACCGCCAGCCCGGTCCCCATGCAGATTATCCCGATGTTTTCTATACTGCTGTATGCCAGCACGCTTTTCGTATCGCGCCGGTTAAGGGCGGAAAGCATCGCCAGGATGCCGGAACAAATACCAGCGATAATGAGGGCCGCCCCGCACCAGGCATCTCCTCCGCCGGCGACGGAAAACATGCGCAGGATGCCGTATATTCCAGCCTTTATCATTATCCCGGACATCAAAGCGGAAACGTGGCTGGGAGCCGCCGGGTGGGCTCTGGGAAGCCAGAAATGGAACGGCATAAATCCTGCTTTCATACCGAACCCGAATATTCCCAGGGACAGAAGTAAGACCCGCAGGACACCGGCCCCTGGGCCGGGGAATGCCGCCGAATTCCAGAACCCGCCGGAATTCCCGGCCGCCGATAAGAAAGCGAACACAACGAACAGCGCGGCTGTGCCGGCGTGCGATGCCGCAAGATAAATGAAACCGGCGCGGCGGACGCTTCCTTCCTCGTCGCGCGAGACCACCAGAAAGAATGAAGAAAGGGCCATCGTCTCCCAGCAAAGAAGAAAGAACAACCCGTCGGCGGCCAGAAAAACGGAGAGCAGCGAAGCGACGAGCATGTTAAAAAAGAACCACTGCCTGCCGCAGGACTCGGAGTTCCTTTCCCTGCGCAGATAGCCCCATCCGTAAAGAGCCGCCAGCGCGGAAAGCAAAAGCATCGGCACGAGAAAAAAAGCGGAGAGCCTGTCGAGCGTAAAGAACACCCTTAAACCCCCGGCCGCCGGCCAGAGGAGGTCAAAAGACATTTCCTGTCCGGAAAAAAATACCGCGAACACCGGGAACAAAGCCGCTAAACAACTCGCGATACAGGCCGGGGCGCAGAGCGCCGCGGCAGTTGCGGGACGATTATTCAAGAACAGGGCGCAGAGCCCGCTTAATAAAAGCAGGAGCAACGCCGCAGCTATAAATACCATATCAGGTTTTACCTTTCTTCATATCAAGCGTTGCCTCGGCCTTTTGCAACGCGGAAAATATCTCCTCCCGCGGGCGCTGCCGCAGGATCGCATCCTTGAAATCCTTCTGCTGAAGGACAAAGGCCAGGCGGGATAATAATTGAAGATGCACGCGGGCCGTGGGGCTGACCAGCGTGAACAAAGCATGCACCGGTTTCCCGTCAACCGCGCCGAAATCCACCGCTTTTTCCGGGAAGCAGAGAGCTATCATGGAAGCGCAGATATTCAAAACGATAGGGTTCCTCACGTGCGGGATGGCGATGCCGCCGCCGACGGCGGTAGAAGCCAGTTCCTCCCTTGCCAGGAGCACCTTAAAAAGAAACTCCCTGTCCGTTTTCTCCGGCAGACGCAGCAGACCCACTACCTCCTTCAAGACATCTTGCTTATCATTGCCGCCTACGCGGTAAAAAATCCCACCTCTTTGCAACGCCTCCCCTAAAGAAGGCGTTTCTTCCTCTCCTCCGGAAGAAGAAAATATCTCCGGGGAAACGTTGATACGCCGGCTATTGACCCACTCCAACAGTTCAGCGCGGTCAAAACGGTATTGATCAAGGATGCGGTAAGCGGGAATGATCTTTTTGTTTATCCAGCGGTAGATCGTTCTCTCGGAAACATTCAGGAGACGGGAAACTTCTTTAATGGTAAGCTGCATTTATAAACACTCCTTGAGATAAATTTACTTCGACATTATATGACATCGGCATAACAGTGTCAATATATGTCAATAGCCGGGGTGGAGCGAAAGAAGCGGAGTGTTATATAATATCTGCGGCAGGAAAACCGCTTACGCTTGTTCTGCGTCTGTCAAAGTATCGATCAACGGAGTTTCATATGTCGAGATTCATACTCCCCTGTCTGTATCCCTGCAGGTCGAGAGTTATGTGGCGGTATCCGGCCCGTTTCAGTATGGAAACCACGCGTTCCCTTTTTTTTAGGATGGTCTTGAAATAAGAGGTGTCGGTCTCAATGCGGCAGAGGCTGCCGTAATGCCTCAACCGCGCTCCCGGCAACCCCATCCCGGCCAGCGCCTGTTCAGCCCTGTTTATGCGCTTGAGCAACCCGGGCTCCAACGGCGTACCGTAAGGCACACGGGAAGCCAAACAAGCCATCGCCGGCTTGTTCCATGTAGGCAAACCCATCCTGCGGCTTTCTTTCCGTATATCCTCCTTATCAAATCCGGCTTCCTGCAGGGGAGAGCGCACCCCGAATTCCTTCTTAGCCCTGCTGCCGGGACGGTAATCTTTTTTATCAGATAGGCTGCTTGCGTCTATTACGCAGGACATGCCGCGTTTATCCGCTATACCGCGCAGCGCGGCGAAAAGCGCGCGTTTGCAGTAATAACACCTGTCCGGCGGATTGGAGAAGAACTTCCCGTTCTCCACCTCCCGTGTCTTTATCACCAGGTGCTTCAATCCCAGCCGCGCGGCCATCGAGCGCGCGAAACGCAATTCCTCCGGCGGATAAGTCGGGGAATCCGCGGTAACTGCCAGCAGACGGTCTTTCAGCGCCTCGCCGGCTACGGCGGCCAGGAACACGCTGTCCGTACCTCCGGAATAAGCCAGCACGGCGGAGTTCATTCCGGATAAAATGCGCTTTAATTTGAATAGATGAGCCAATGCGCTCCCCCGATAATCCCATGGTTGTCTTAATACTTCCAGCGCCAGTTCTTCACTTCCGGCAGGTCATCGCCGACTTTGTCTATGTAACAACGGTGCTCGGTCAATTTGTCCTTCATCATCTGTTTAAAATACCCGGCCGACCCTGCCGGAATAGAAAGCCTGTCCACAACATCCATCGCCAGATGGAATCTGTCCATCTGATTTAAAACCACCATATCGAAAGGCGTGGTGGTAGTCCCTTCCTCTTTATATCCGCGCACATGTATATTATCGTGATTGGTGCGGCGGTAGGTAAGGCGGTGTATCAGCCAGGGGTAACCGTGGAATGCGAAGATGACCGGTTTGTCCCCGGTGAACATGGCGTCAAAATCCTTGTCGCTTAACCCGTGCGGGTGCTCCGACGGCGGCAACAGGGACATCAAGTCAACAATATTAACCACCCGCAGTTTCAATTTGGGAAAGTTCCTGCGCAGAATATCAACCGCGGCGAGCGTCTCCAGCGTTGGAACGTCCCCGGCGCAGGCGAGCACCGCGTCCGGTTCTCCTGAACGGTCGTTGCTCGCCCAACCCCAGATGCCGGCTCCGGCCGCGCAATGCTTCACCGCTTCCTCCATACCCAGGTACTGCGGCGCGGGATGCTTGCCGGCGATTATCACGTTCACGTAATTCCGGCTGCGCAGGCAATGGTCGGCTACGGAAAGTAAAGTGTTGGCGTCCGGGGGCAGATAAACGCGGATCACCTCCGCTTTCTTGTTGACCACGTGGTCTATAAACCCCGGGTCCTGGTGTGAAAAACCGTTATGGTCCTGCCTCCAGACGTGCGAAGTAAGCAGGTAATTCAAGGAAGCCACCGGGTGCCTCCAGGGTATCCTGCGCGACACCTTCAGCCATTTGGCGTGCTGGTTAAACATCGAATCCACCACGTGGATGAACGCCTCGTAACAGGGAAAGAAACCGTGCCTGCCGGTCAGCAGGTATCCCTCCAGCCACCCCTGGCAGAGATGCTCGCTCAACACCTCCATTACCCTGCCGCCGCGGCGAAGATTGTCGTCGCTTTTCAGGGTCTCCGCCTCCCAGGCCCGGCCGGTGGCCTCGAAAATCGCGTCCAGGCGGTTGGAGGAGGTCTCGTCCGGACACATCACGCGAAAATTGCGCGCAGCTGAATTTGCCGACATCACGTCGCGCAAGAATTTCCCCAGCACCTTTGTCGCCTCCCCTTCCTGCCTGCCCGGCCTGTTTATCTTCACCGCGTAGGCCCGGAAATCCGGCAGAACAAGATCCCTGAGTATCTCTCCGCCGTTGGCGTGCGGGTTATCTCCCATGCGGCGTCTGCCTTCCGGCGCGAGCGCCGCGAGCTCCGGCAGCAGGACGCCGTTCTTATCGAATAACTCGCGGGGACGGTAGCTTTTCATCCACTTCTCCAGTATCCTGATATGCCGCGGCTTGGAGAACATCTCGGACAACGGCACCTGGTGCGACCGCCAGGATCCCTCGACCATCTTACCGTCTATGAATTTAGGGCAAGTCCAGCCCTTGGGCGTGCGCAAAATGATCATCGGCCACGCGGGCCTGGCGGTTTTTTTACGCCCGCGCGCCTCCGAACGTATCCTCTGGATCTCAAGACACACCTTGTCCAGTGTCCCGGACATCAACCGGTGCATCTTCGCCGGATCTTTCCCCTCGACGAAATAAGGCTTATAACCGTATCCCTGGAAAAGCGCTTTTAATTCGCTCTCCGGGATGCGCGCGAGCAAAGAGGGATTGGATATTTTATAACCGTTCAGATGCAGGATCGGCAAGACTGTGCCGTCGGAGACCGGATTTAGGAATTTGTTGAAATGCCAGCTCGCCGCAAGCGGCCCTGTCTCCGCTTCCCCGTCCCCCACCACGCAGGCGACCACCAGCTCAGGGTTATCCAGCGCGGCGCCGCAGGCATGAGCCAGGGAATAACCAAGCTCTCCCCCCTCATGTATGGAACCCGGGATATCGGCTGAGACGTGGCTGGGGATGCCGCCGGGAAAAGAGAACTGCCGGAAAAGACGCCGCATCCCGGCTTCATCGCGGGATACAAGCGGATAATGTTCGCTGTATGTCCCTTCCAGATAACAGTTGGCGGCGATAGCCGGTCCGCCGTGGCCTGGGCCAATGACGTAGATCATGTCCAGATCGTAAACTTTGATGACGCGGTTGAGGTGCGCGTAGATGAAATTCAGGCCGGGCGTGGTGCCCCAGTGCCCGAGCAGGCGCGGCTTGATATGCTCCTTGCGCAAAGGTTTTTTAAGTAACGGATTGTCGAGAAGATATATCTGCCCAACGGAAAGATAATTGGCGGCCCTCCAGTAGGCGTCTATCTTGCGGAGTTCCGCGGCGGCTGCCGGTTTAGCGGTACGTATATTTTTCATCTCGCGCCTCCTTTCAAGAACGGCTGTCTTCAGGGGGAGGAATCTCCCCGGGTTGATCTCCTTCGACAGTCCTTTACAGAGGGTTCCTACTCGATCAATCCCGTGTCGAAAGATACCGGGAGTGTTTTCATTTTACCACCGCAAAGGCTGACAGACCAGAAAGAAAAAGACGCCCAAAAAACCATTCGGGTCCGGGGAAGCCGGGGATTTCTGGACGAGGGGATTAAACCGGAGAGACGACGTAAACGTATCTAAGAAGTGATTTGCCGCGGTTGCGGACGTTATGAAAGGTCCGCGCCGGGATATATGCAGCGCCCGGGGCTTTGACCTGGAGACGGCAACGGCCGTCCAGATAGAAGACCGACGCTGTGCCCTCGAGAATTATCAATATCTCTTCCCTGCGTCCGGTATCATGCCCGCCTATTTCCTCTCCCGGAGAAAGCCTCACCTGCCCTGATTTCATGCCGGAAGTCTGCGGCCGGCCTTTCAGCAGGCGCTGAAACCGGCCCCTTTTTCGCAACGCTACTTTGAATATAGCGGGATTATCCATGACTCACTGCTTATAACACAAAGGAAGACGGCTGTCAATCCGGGGACACAATACTTAATCAAGCCGCATTTACCTTGACCAATTG
>Ga0302252_1000704_pt1 | contig 25651 bp, 24 predicted proteins | sample AAG_RA_Leu_MG_FD_193511 | JGI IMG/M metagenome (GOLD analysis project Ga0302252, IMG submission 193511) | Enriched activated sludge microbial communities from anaerobic digester in WTTP, New Holstein, Wisconsin, United States - AAG_RA_Leu | ecosystem: Engineered > Bioreactor > Anaerobic >... | reverse complement strand
GCTTGAACGCCGCCCCAGCAGCAAATAGAATGGTCTTGTATTCAAATTCCACTTCGACATCCTTGCCGGCAAAAGCTGTTTCCCGGATCCGGTCCACCATCGACTGCAAGTTGTCGGTGTCCCACGGTACTCTGGCGGTGGTAATTTCCATGTAATTATCGGGATAATCTTTTTGGCTGATGGTTACGGTGAATTGACGAACAAATGTCTCCGGCAGCTGTTTCAGCTTGGCAAATTCGGCATAAGTCTTTTCCGTATCGCCGCACTTCCTCTGTGTATTCAGCGTATATTCCAGCGGAGCCGTCTCGTTAATCTCCGGCTTTTTCCCCGGGGGCGCAGCGGTTACGTTGATGGTTTCTTCCTGGACCAGCGTGTCTTTATAATACACGGCAACAAGGACAAAGCGGCAATCAGCCGGCAGGACGATCTCGCCACTGTAGAGTCCGCCGTTCTCCTTGGGATTTGAACCGTCAGTCGTGTAGCGAATGGTAAAGTCCTTATGGGTTTTCAGCATCAGGACACTGTTTCCGTCGGCGCTTTGCCGTTGTTCCCGTTTCAGCGGCACATTGCCGAGCCACTTCTTCGCCTTGCCGGTCGGGTGCGGGTTTTCGCTTCCGTTTGAGTCATGGCAAACAAAATTGGCACTGGGCTCCTTGAGCAGTAAAACCTGCTGATGAACTTCGCTGGACGCTCTGGTCGGTTCCGCGCCAAAATCATAATAGACCCGGTCCCCACGAACTGGCTTTACCTTTAATGTAAATTCACCGGTCTGCTCGTTGTAGTCGGTCTGCTCAATAATTACATCGGTAGGCTCTTTGGCAAACGGACCCTTAACGAGGTAGCCGCCTATCTCCCGCCAGGTGTCATTGTTGAGGCACTTTTTCTTTAGCTCGTCCATCTGCTTGGGATGATACCACTGCCAAGACGGTTCAGTCGCCGCTCTTTCTAAGATTTGGCTCCAGGGCATCTCTTTTTGGGTGAAGATACGGGTTTCGGCCTTCTTGCGCAGAGCGTCAAGAAATTGTTCTTCCGACTGGAAATCATCAAACTTCATTGTCTCTTTGAGCGCTTTGATGATCTGCTCTTCTCCGTCAAACTTGTTGCCGACGAACTCCAGTTTGAAGTCATCGCGGATCAGCCCGTTTTTGGTAGGATAGAAGATGGTGATGAATGTTTCGCGGATAGTCTGGAGCAATGCGGTTGTCGCCTTGTCCTGTTGGGATTCGGCTTCCTTGTATTGCTGATCGGTTTCGGGTACGTGTTCTGTTTTCATGTTGACGAGTATCTGCCGGATTGCCATCAGCCGTTTGGCGTTGCCGTAGAGCTTCTCCATCAGATTCCGCTGCCCCGACAAGAAGAAGACGCGGTTTTTATAGGCGCAGTTGTCATAGAAACTCTGTAAGTCGGGGTGCAACCCGGTACCAGCATACGGCTCGAATATAACGAGCGACACCTTGTTTTGTTCGATAACTATCTCATCTATTGCCGGCAGGATGTACAGCTGCTCGTAGCACTTTTTCAGTTTGGGTTCAAAATTGGCCTCCAAAATTTTGCGAAGTTCTTTCTTTGCACTCTCGATGGAGTACGAGTCCACAAGGGTGTTCATCTCAGCGATCATGTTCTTGGTGTTTTGGAAATAGAACCGGCCGCGATTGTCGGTTTTCAAATACCAGCACTGCGAAACAATTTCGTCCAAAGCCTGCTTAAAACTGTTGAGATCGACACCCGGTTCGCAGAGAAAGCCAAGAACGTCCGATTCGGTCAACCCCAGCACACCGTTCGGGGTTTCATTGAGCGACGACATCAACAGCAGTTTGGCCACATCCTGAGCGTACCGTTCTTTCTTTTCACCATTTTGTTGGTCAATTACCTCAGCGATGGCCCTTCCCCCTTGAGCAAGATCGTGGCTGATCGCAGCTTCCAGGGAGGGTTTTATCTGCTTGATAAGCGAAAGCATGTTGCGCTCGTTCAGGTCAATATCAAATACATTGATGAGGTTTCGTTGCTCCGCTCGACCGCTGTCGTAAAAACCACGCATCACTTGGCGCACCAGCCGGATCAGCCCGCGCGTTTGCTGAAATCCGGGGTTCTCCTTGAAACGGGCATAGAGTTCCTTAATGGAGGGATGGAACGGGTAGGAATCTTTGATGCCAAGGTACACCGAGTCTCCGGCATGCCCAGTCAATCCGGACTTCCCAGCAGCAACCAGGGCTTCTTTGTAAGCTATCGCTATTTCATTCACCGCCGACGCATTGGCCGGGGGGTATTGCTCAAACAGGCGCTTACGGAGAATGTCGTAAACCTCATCGGTGTTCAGGGCGACCGGCTCCAAGTTCAGCGCCGTGCGGTTGGCTTCATTCTCCAAGTCCTTAAAACTCGCCGAGAGCAGTTGACTCCCGGATTCGTAAGTAGCGCGGAGGTCGGAGAACACCAGGCAGACGTGAGCCAGCTGCCCTTTACCGATCGCGGTAAAGAGGTTGGAGAGAGCGGTTATGGTCACGGTGCAGAGGTCTGATTTGCCGATTTCAATCGACCTGGCATTCACCAGATAGGGCGGCAGCTCGTCGAGCAGGATCAGCACCTTCTGGTCTTTGAGCAAGTTGACCCAGGCGCTTTCACCTGGGGCTTTCAGCGGTGAGTAATGATCGGCAAAGAACGCTTTTCGGCCAAGCTGTTCCGCGATACTGCCCCAGATCCCGAACTCCGCATCGCTTTCGCGCCCGGAGAACGCAACAACCTTGATTTCACCGATGTCGTCATATTCATTGCCAACGAGTTTTCGGCGCCAGTCCGGGTTTTGGGCCAGAAGAGCAAGGGCCAGCATATTATGGGTCTTGCCGCCGCCCATGGCCTGGGTCAGCTTAATCACACCGGTATCGGACTTGCCGGAGAAACGTTTGAATGCTGTTTCAAACAGGATTTCCATGCCCTTAGTCTTGAAGTTCTCGTCAAAAAACTTTGAGGCATCTATCTTGCACTCATTCAGGTCGCTGAGATTCAGAACGTCATCGCGCGTGGTGTCGGAGAACACGCTCTCTCGCGGTTTACACAATGCCGAAACAGTCTGCATTTCTTTACCTCCATGAACCATTCTATTTGAAATAGTAATCAATAATTTCAGAGATGTCCTTCACTACCTCAAGATTATTATGCGTTTTTGCTTGAATGTCCTTCTTTAAACTAAAATAGAGGACGCGGCAGTGCATATTCAGTTGCCTTTGGTTCCATTGCTTATTTCTTTTTTGCAATTTTTGAATAGCGGGCAACTACTTCAATAAAACAATGAATACTCCTGCCGCAATTTCCGAAAAAATGATACCACGACATTCTTAGCTCCCTCTTTTCTGCTAGTTGCAGCAAAACGATAAATTAAAAAGCCCCGCGCGTGCGCGGGGCTGGAATCTACATGGTGGGCGATAACGGAGTTGAACCGCTGACATCTTGCACGTGAGTATTATTGTAGTATTGAAACTACTTTTTGCTAAAGTCCTACAGTATTATTGCAAATGCTTAAGTGCTCCTCTTATTTTGGAAACCGCGCTCCCGCATCAGCGCTAATATTTCTTCTATGGTAATCGAAGGAATGTCCGGATCATATGCCGGCGCATTTCGGTTTATTTTTTCCAAGAATCGCTCCCCTACATCGTTCACATCTATCTGTTCAGTTTGCCAAACTTCTTCCAATCGCTCCATACTTTTTTCAGCTTCTTCAGGTCCATGAGTTTGTCTCCTGCTCGGCATCACGACCTTATCCGATTGCTGTAATATTGCTGTATTTGGCACGCAAAAAGGGCTCCGATCAACTCGGAGCCCTTGAGTTTGCTGGTCGGGCAGACAGGATTTGAACCTGCGGCCTCTTGGTCCCGAACCAAGCGCGCTACCAAACTGCGCTACTGCCCGACACTTGGACATTTTATCAATAGTCGACTGATCCGTCAAGGAATTCTGTTGCAATTACTTTTGAGTTTTGGCGAATTCTTCGATTTCCTGCAGTTTCTTGGCCGCCATTTCCCGTCCGCCAAGACCGAAGGCGATGGCCGCCGCCACCGCTAGCGCTCCCAGCAGCAAGCCGAAGGCGAGATTAATGATCTCATTAGCCAGGCCCATTTGCCGCAAACCCATGGCTAAAGCCAGCCCGACGATCGATACCCGGGCGATCAGCGATAACAGCCGGGGGTAGGCGGAACTCCGGTTGCTGATCACGTCTCCGATGATCCGGGCAAGGTAGAGACCCACGGCAATAATGACCAGCCCCAGCAGGATATGACCGAATAGAACCAGGAACTGGTCGGCTAGACCAGCGATCATGGTGAAGCCCAGAATGTTGGCGGCTTCGAGGCTGGCCAGAAAGACGATCAGGATCGTCACCAGATTGCCGAGCACCGCCGACAGCGAGGTTTTCGAGCTTTTTTCAGCGGCCAGGCCGAGGATCACCAGCAGATTATCGAAGCCAAACTTGGACAGGATGCCGGCCGCCAGATTGCCGATGATTCTGCCGAGCAGGTAGGCAATGTAGACAATAATCAGAGCAGAGAACAGTTTGGGCAGGTAGACAAAAATGCTGTTGAGCATCGCCACCGCCGGGTCGCTGATCGCGGTCAGGCCGATCAGCCGCAGTCCGGTGATCAGCACTGGAATCAAGATCAGGACATAGACGGTGGTACCAATGATGCCCGATAGTTTCGGTGATTCTTCGTCGGCCTTTACGCCCAGTTTATCCACCCCCAGGGATTGCGTCAGCCGGGCGGCCAGCTCGCCGACTCGGGAAGCAATGAACCAGCCGATCCCGACCACGATCGCTGCGCCGAGCAGATTGGGCAGAAAGGCAACCAGCTGATCGACTAGATGCTGGATCGGAGCCAGGATCCCCTGCAAGGCCAAGGTGCCCAAAATTGCCGGCAGAAACATCAGAATCACCAGCCAGAAGGCGATCTCTCCGGCGGTCTTAACCATACAAGCTTTGTCTTCTCCGGTCTTCAGGATTCGCTCGTCAATTTTGAGCGCGGTCAGCCCCCGGACAACCAGTGTCCGCAGAAGAGAAGCAATGATCCAAGCCAGGGCAGCCAGGATGAATGCCCCCAGGATTTGGGGCAGATAGCCGAAAATCATGTTCAGGAAATTGCGCAGCGGATCGGTGATAATCGTCAGATCCAGAATCTGAAAGACGGCGATCAGTACAAAGATCATGATGATGTAGTAAACGATCCGGACTATCGTTTTAGTCGCAGTTGCACTGCTGGTCTCGCCAAATATTTTCCCGACTTTTTCATTCATCGTTTTGCATTTGTTGATTGCTCCGCCGACCGCATTGGCAAGCAGATGAGCGATCATCCAGCCGATCACCAGCACCAACAGTGCCCCCAGAATTTTGGGCAGATTCAACAGTAGCAGGCTAAGTGTTCGTTCCAGCATTTCAATTCCCCCTTTCGTTCCGATCATGCCGAATGAGTTCAGAGCACCGGTAATTCCCAACCACCTCCGTTCACCACAGTCACAGCATAATCGAATTGTTACACGTTCCCATAATATCCTGATATTATCATCTTAGCTGGATCATTTCGGCCCAGCAAGTAAAACCGAGGGCAAGGATTCCCTAATCCTCGACAACTTTTTCGAAAATGTTTTTCAAGCGGTTGGATAGTCGCTATAATGGTTTTATGATAGGGAAACAGAAAGGAGGTTTTTCGTTTGTCAGCTGCACACGGTCATGCGGAATCTGAACACGAAGCCCACGGTTCCGCCAAGTATGACTCTTCATATGGTCGCGGCACTTTGATCGGCATCGGGATTTTTGTTCTGATCTTCGCTCTCCTTCTGGTTTATGCCGACAGCAAACTCCAGGCTGGAAAGAGTGCTGAACCCAGCAAATCGCACTCTTCAGCCCCGGCGGAACCTCATAAATAAGAATGGCTTTGTTCCGTTCTCATCTCATCGCCCAAGCAATAACGGTGTGCCAGATTGGCACACCGTTCATTTCCTTGGTTAGTTACTTCCGAAAGGAGGATTTCATTCATGCGCAACCTGGAGCTAATCGAATATCTGAAGTCCGCTATCGAGCATGAAAAGCGGGCTATGGAACATTATCAAAAAATGGCGCTGGAGGCCGAGGATCCGGAAACCCGCTTGATGCTGGAACAGCTGGCCCGAGACGAGGAGTCGCATTACCATCAATTGAACAAACGGATGAAGGCGCTGAAATTGATGGCCTGATCAATGCCCGGCCAGAATCGTGAGTATTGCCATGATTGCCAGGATCAAGGCCAAGGCACCCCCAGCCAGCCAGAGGTGTGAAGATTCCACTTCCTCGCCCTGTTTCTTTTCAGCCAGCAGATGTGTCAGGTAGACGACCACCGCCGCGGTCGAAGTGGTGAGCAAAAAGCTGATTAACGCCGGAATGGCGTGGAGTGCATCGGCGGCCACCGCCTTCCAGAGCGCCATCACGTAGTAGTCGATAATAATAAATTCGATAAATCCGGCAGCGAATTGCATGGTCAGGCTTTGCCCCTGGAGCTCGACGCTTTTTTTACTCAGCACCAAGTCGATCCGACTCCGGACCACATTCAATCCCGCCTGATAATTGCTCAACGAATAGCGCAAATCGGTTTCCAGATTGCGCAGCTTTTGGATATGCCGGGTCGGTTGCTGGATCATTTCCCCAAATTTCTGGGTACTGACTGCCATCCCGGGATTTTTGAGCAACTGTCGCCGTAGAGTTTGAATTTCATCGGCCAGCGTCAAATGCCCTTCCCGCACCAACCGATAATTTCCCGCCAGTTTGCCGTAGGAACTGGACAATTCCTCCACCGCCAGTTCCAGTTGGCCCATTGCCTCTCGCTCGTTTTTGCGGGGGACAAATCGTTCATGCAAAGTTCCGGAAAGCTTGATGTCCAGTTCCCGCTTTTCGGTATTGATGGCCCGGCCTTGATCAGCATAGTACTCGGCCAGATTGTCAACCCGGGACCATTGCGCCTCAATTTTCGGAAATTCCTTGAGCAGGAAGATTTGATCCTCTGTCGCCAGCTCCCCGCCCACCCCCGCCTGATAAAAATACCAGGCACGATCCCACTCCCGACAATCTCCCAGCCGTGACAGCCGTCCCCCTGTCAGTTCAAAATCGAATGCCGCACTCCGGCCACTGACTTCCTCCGCCGCCCGGAGAGCATCTTCCCCGCCGGCTGCCGGCCCCAGCAGGATCACTGCCGAACCAAAGAGGGCTTCTTCCAGTGTGGCGCCGGGCCGGAGATATTGCTGCAGAAAATCGGGCTGGAGCGGGATCTGATCTGGCCAGACGCCGACAAAGATCACCAGCCGTTCTGTGACCGTGATTGAAAACCGCTCAATCCCGAGCGGTGGAAGCGGCTGACTCGGCGGATCGATTTCATCCAGCAACAGATAGAAATAGCCGATTGCCTTCATTCCTCGATGTCTTCCTTTCTTCCGGCTGCACTCAGCCGATTCGGCAGAGGCCGATTTCCGGCCGCACGTTCGATCGCAGCAGTTTTATCATCGGCCGCGGATAGCGGACCCAGCCGCCACTGCTGACGGCAGCGAAACCGCATTTCTGCCAGAATTCTTCGCACCCCAGCATCGCATTTAAGGTAAGTGCAGTATATCCTAAACTTTTCGAAAAATCTTCTAGTTTACTGATTGTTTTTACCCCCAGCCCTTTGTTTCGATCACATTCCGGGAGGCAGAAAAAGCCGATGGTGATCAATCCGAAGGCCGGCGTCAGCATCAACTGCAGCTGCAGCGGAGCCAGGAAATGGCAGCGGTGGCGAAGCGCAACGTTTTCGTCGCGGCACAAATTATAGGTCCGGCTCAGCACTCCGTTGCGGTCCTGCTCTTCCTCTTTGCTCCAAGCAATGCCTTCATCCAGCTCTTCCTCGAGCAGCCGGCTGATCATCGCCAGTTGCTTTGCTTTCGGCCAGCTTGCCATGTTCGCAGCACCTCCTAAAAAAGAAAAAGCCGGGGAAGCCATTCCCGGCGGGTAAAGCGAATTAACGGCAAATCCGAATCGGCTTCAAATTCAGCTTAGCTGACCAAATTCATTGCTGTCAATTTCTTCCGTTCGACCGATATCTTGTTTTTCTTCTCCATGGCTTCAATAACTGACATGGACGGATTGAGCTTGGGCATCCCAGCTCACCTTGGCCCCCAGCGCCTGACTCAGAAATCGGACCGGAACCACCACCCGGTTATTGATGATTTGGGCTTCCGCTTCCAGTTTGACTGTTTTCCCATTGACCACCGCCGATTTCTTATCTAGTGGGAGTTCGACTTTGGTCTTGCCTTTAGCAATCAAGACTGCCCGTTTTTTCTCATCCCAGGTTACTTTCGCCCCCATCGTTTCAAACATTTGCCGTCCCGGTACCAGCACCCGACCCTGCCGGATAACCGGGGAAAATTCAAAATAGAGGCGCTGTCCGTTGAGATAGACCGGCATTTGGGAGATCACCAGCAAGGCGTTGTTAATCCGACGCTCGGTGCCGTCGGATGGTTCATTGACTACTTTGCCTTCGACCAGCATTGTAGTCGAGCCGCCGCCGTCCAGAGCCATCGCTTCCTGCGCCCCCAGCTCAATCAGCCAGCTCGCCAGTTCCTCAAAGGTGCAGCCGACACTGTGGCTGTTGCGGCCATCGACAGTCAAAAGCAGCACTTTGCCTTCCTTGGTCAGGCCGACCGCAGTCCGGGGATTGCGGTTCCAGAGCGCGCTCTCCAGTCCCTCGCCCGGGATCGGCACCACCGAGCAGCCTTGATGGACCAGCAGCGGACCGTTGGCCAACAGGTGACGGACATCTTCGTAACCGCGGTAATCGACGCTCCAGCCGACCCGGTCGCCAATGGCAAAATACTCCTGATTGCTCTTCTTCTCCCCCTGGAAGGAGACGACGAATCCACCCGCCGGAATGGCGGCATTGCCCGCGGCGGTCGCGGTTACTTCAGTCAACCCGCCGTTCCCCGGCTGGCAAATGTATTCAACTGCGTTTTCGTCGGTGCCGGTGGTGCTGCCGAACAGCGGAGTATAGAGCGCGATTCCCTGGCTGCAGGGACGATTGAAGGTGCTGACTGTGAAAATCATCTTTTTCGCCGGTAACTTCACATATACTTGCGGGATCACTTGGTCCAGTTTGATCTTCCGGTCGTCGCCCCAGATCAGGGCAGTCGCCTCCCGCTCACTTTTCACATACAATTGGCGGTCAATAACGGTGGTATCGAGGGGAATCAGATTGTCATTCCGGCTGAAAAAACTGCCGTTCACCGCCGCTGCCGCCCCGAATTCCCGGGCCATCCCGGAAAGGTTAGCCAGCTCGCCCAGCTTGCCTCCGGCCAATACCGGTTTGATCTCGACCCAGGGCTGGGCCGGATCGGCGATAACATAGTGGAGGACAGCCTGTTTGTCCTCGGCCAGTGATTTTACCAAAGTCCCGTACTTAACTCCTTCGCCAATCGAGGTCAGGTCCGAAGTCGCCGCCAGCGCCGATCCAGCCCCTCCGATCGCACCCAGACAAATGACAATCGCCAGCACCAGCGCCTGCCAGCGCCTGGCTTTAGGCATGCTTTTCATGGTGTTCCTCCTTAGTCTACCTTGTAGTCCCGTAATTTCCGCTGCAATGTGCTCAGCCCAATCCCCAGAATGCGCGCCGCCTGGGCTTTATTACCCCCGGTTGCGGTATAGACCTGCATAATATGCTCCCGCTCCACAACCGCCAGTGGCAGCAACTCCTCCCCGCCAGGCGAAAGTACCGCCGGCCGTTGAGGTTTGAGCGCCCGCACCTCTCGAGGCAGATGTTCCGGACGGATGCTCTGCCCCTGCGCCAGGTTGTTGGCCGCCTGCAAAATTGAATACAGTTCGCGGACGTTGCCCGGATATTGATAAGCGGACAAACGTTCCAAGGCCTGGGGGCTGATGCGGGGTGTCCGGTCCGGCATCGCCAGCTGGCGGAGGATATAATCGACCAGCACTGGGATGTCCTCCAGCCGTTCCCGGAGAGGGGGGATGTGCAGCCAGGCCACTTTCAACCGGTAATAGAGATCCTTGCGGAACTTGCCCCCGGTAACCATACGGTCCAGGTCGCAATTGGTGGCGGCCACAAACCGGACTTCGATCCTCTTCACCCGGCTGGTGCCGACTTTGACGAATTCCTTTTCCTGCAACACCCGGAGCAGCTTGCCCTGCAGCTCCAAGGAGAGGTCGCCGATTTCGTCCAAGAACAGAGTCCCCCCGGACGCCACTTCAAGATAGCCTTCCCGATCGCGATCGGCTCCGGTAAACGCCCCTCGGATATGTCCGAAAAATTCCGATTCGAACAAGGTGCTGGACAGCGAAGCCATATTTACCGCTACAAAGGGGTGCCCCGCCCGCTCGCTCGCCTCATGGATAGCCCGGGCCAGCAATTCCTTGCCGGTGCCGCTCTCCCCGGTGATCAGCACCGGCACGGTGCTGCGGGCGTGCAATTCCGCTTCCCGCAGCATTCTCAGCATAAGCGGCGATACCGTGACAATCCCGGCAAAGGGGCCGGCATTGAGAAATTCGGCGGCCATTTGTTGACGCTGCAAGTCGAGCAGATGGAGCAGCCGCTTCCGTTCCAGGGCCCGCTCCATTGAGATCAGCAATTTATCCCGGCTGACCGGCTTGACTAGATAATCGTAGGCGCCCAGCCGCATGGCTTTTACCGCCAGTTCTACTTCTTCCATCCCGGTCAGCATCAAGCACTCGGTTTCCGGGCTGATTTGCTTGATCTCCGCCAGCAATTCCAATCCGGTCATTTCCGGCATCGACATATCAATCACCGCCGCGTCGAATTGGCTGCGCTCAAATAAAGCCAGCGCAGCCCGGGGCCGGTTGACGGCAGTGATCCGGGTGTAGCCGGCCAGACTCAGAACCCGCTGCACACTTTCCAAAAAATGCGGTTCATCATCAACCAAGAGAATATGATTTTCATTCATGTGGCGAACAGCCTCCCCCGGCAGGTATCAACCCGGATGCGGCGAATAGAAAGGAAGGTAAGGAGTGATTCAGAAGGTATGCCCAAATCGGACAGTTTTTTTCTGGTTGAAGCGGCCTGGCTGCGGGCCGCCGCCTGTTTGTGCGTGGTCTTGATCCACGTTACCGCCAATCCCCTCTATTTCTCGGCTCCGGGGTCCGCCGCCCAACTTGGCTTCCTGATTGCCAATCAGTTCACCCGGTTTGCGGTACCGGCCTTTATATTCTTGTCGGGACTGACCCTGGGCTGGCGCTACCTGGGGCAAAATGCGGATTTTTTTTACCGCACTTTCCTGGTTCGCCGATTCTATACCGTGTTTCTGCCCTACGCTGCCTGGAGCACGATCTATACCCTGTCCACCCTCTCCGCCCTTGGCGGCCCCTGGGAGCTGACGACGGTGTTGAAACGGATCGGGTATGAGCTGCTGGTTGGCGACGCTTCATATCATCTCTATTTTGTGGTGTTGATCTGCCAGTTTTATCTGCTCTTTCCTTTGTTCCTGTACCCGTTGCGAAAACTGCCCTTTTGGAATTGGTGGCTGGGCTTCGGCCTCTTCTACCAACTGCTGGCCTGCATCCTCAATTACTATTACATCTCCGCCACCGGAAATCCTTACATCGATCTGATCATTGGGCGGCTGGATCGTAATTTTCTGCTGTGGTCCGGGTACTTCCTCTGTGGTCTGGCGTTCGGCGCAAACTGGCTGCGCATTCAACCCTGGATCAGCCGAAACGGGAAATATCTGCTCGGCCCAGCCCTGTTGGCCTGGCTGCTGCTGGTGATCGAGTTTCTACACGCGCTCGCCGCCGGCCGTCCCTTCGGCGGGGCCGTCAGCTCAATGAAGCCGTTGGTGGCCGTCTACACCTTTACCGCCATCCCGTTTATCCTCTGGTGCGGCGCCCGCTGCCGGTCACATGCGTCTCTAAATAAGCTGCTGCTTGGTCTCTCTCGTCATTCTTACGGCATTTTTCTCAGTCATCCGGTGGTTATCGCCGCTTTGCAGCGAATCCCCTTCTGGTCTGAAAATATGTTCAGCCCGGCGGCGGCGATACTCATGTATCTGGCGGCTGTTTTCCTGCCCTACCTGCTGCTGACCGGCTTTGACCGGATTCGGGTCGCCCGCTCTAGCCCCTGAGCTGTTCCATGTGCTGCCAGAATTCCGGATAGGAAACCGCCACCGCCTCCGAACCGGAAATCCGAACTTCCGCCTGAGCCGCAAGGGCGGCAACGGCCATCGCCATTGCAATTCGATGATCCCCCCCGGACTCGACCCTGCCTCCGGTAATCGCTTGGCCACCGCTAATGACAAAGCCGTCCTCCCGCTCCTGAATTTGTATCCCCAAGTTTTCCAGATTGCAGCAAACCGCCCGAATCCGGTCGCTTTCCTTAACTCGCAGTTCCCCTGCTCCCGAAACTTTCGATTCTCCCGCCGCCACTGCCATAGCCACCGCCAATACCGGGATTTCATCGATCAAAAGCGGTACCTGCTCAGCAGCGATCGAAACCGCCGAGAGCGTCGCACTGGCGACAATCAGATCAGCCACCGGTTCTCCGCCCTCCAGCCGCTGATTACGAATCTCAATTCGGCCGCCCATTGCCCGCAGGATTTCGATGATGCCCGACCGGGTGGGATTGATCCCTACCTCCCGCAATTCGATCCGGGAATCAGGCACAATTGAAGCCGCCACCAGCCAGAAGGCAGCCGACGAGATATCGCTCGGCACCTGCAGCTGCAGCGGTTGCAATTCCTGCCCCGGAGTCAGCTCAATTCGATTGCCCTGGGCGGAGATTTTAGCCCCCATGGCCGCCAGCAGTCGCTCGCTGTGGTCTCGGGTTGGCAGCGGCTCAGTGACCAGCAGCGGCTCCCGGGCGTGCAGCCCGGCCAACAGCAGCGCCGATTTGACCTGAGCGCTGGCCACTCCGCTGTTGATTGCTCCCCCCTGCAGCCGGTTGCCGCGGATCCCCAGCGGGGCAAAACGCCCCTGAGCCCGGCCGTCAATCTGGGCTCCCAATCGGCTCAGCGGCACTGCCACCCGGGCCATCGGCCGGCTGCGCAAAGAAGCGTCCCCGGTCAGCACCGAATAAAAGGGAATTCCGGCCAGAGCCCCGCAGAGCAGGCGCATCGTGGTCCCCGAATTGCCGCAATCCAGGATATTAGCCGGTTCTTGCCAACCGTCCAATCCCCGGCCCTCGATCACCGCCTCCGCCCGTTCCACATTGATATCCAGTCCGACGCCTAAATCCTGCAGGCACTTCCCGGTGGAAAGAGTGTCTTCAGCCAGCAGCAGATTACGGACTACACTTTTCCCCTGAGCAAGCCCGCCAAACATGAGAGCGCGGTGGGAAATTGATTTATCGGAAGGCACCCGCAGGATCCCGTTGAGTCCCTGGCGAGCGGGATGAATAGTAGTTTCCACAGATGTCACCTCGCAATGAATTGACAGCATCATACCACAAAAAAAGGACAAAAGTGTAAGGGTAGGCATCTTTGATTCCGCTGCTTGTGCTTTGGAATCTGCCTACCCTTGCGAGGTGTACTGCAAGAGTACTACCCCCCTTTTTAGTTTCCTCTAAAGCCCTTTCAGTCGAGTACTCCTGTGAGTTCTGCTCTTCTGACCGGTTGGTCCTGTTTCCCCGCCTTTTCCTTTTCCTGTCCGGATTACCCTGGGGTTCCTTTTGGTTGCTGGGGCGGGTTGGTTTTTGGTTTTCAGTTCCTTTTTTCCGTTGGGTTGAATTCTTCTGACTTCCGCTTCTCCTCGGCTCTGATTTCTCCTTGCCGTGGATTTACTTTCTGTCATTCCAGGATTCTTACTAGTTGCTTCTTCGGAATCCTGTTTTCCTCCTCCCCTCCGGATTTTTGGTTTCTGTCTGCCAAAACCGTTGGACCCTTTAGAGGTTTTTTTCTAGTACTTTAACCGGTGGGTTATTTCCTAGTTGCCTTTATTATAGAAATGGCAGTACAGGTTGTCAATATGTATTCTGAAAATTTTTAAACTTGTGAATTATTATTCTATTGTGCGTATTGTATACATCAATTCAGAACCAGCAGTACTCCGGTAATAACGACGTGCAGGATGTAGAGCTGAGCGCTGGCCCGCTCCCAGCGCCAGTCGATCGTTTCTTCCTCGATTCCCTGACCGTTGATCATGGCCCGGAGCAAGGGAAAGACTCTCACCCCGTGGACAACTTCAAACAGAATGAATACTCCGGTGAAGATTTGATAAGAGGGGATGTTCAGAGCCAGCAGGCAAAGCGCAAAATACCCCGCTTCCAGCAGCAGGGCGACCCCCAGCATCGTCATGATATAACTCGGGGAAGGTTGGGGGATGCTCGGATTCATGTCATGAAGGCGAAAGGCCTGGATCAGCATTGCTTCAAACTCCTCCGGCCGTCCGCGCAGAATGTGGTAAAAGTAGACGGAATAAAAGGAGAGAATGATCAGTCCAAAAGCAACCAGCCAACCGTCGAGCACTGCACGGCACCCCTTTTCATTTTCTGCAGCCTTGCTGCTGCTATTGTGGCATTTGGGGACCTCTCCGGCAAGAGCAATCGGTCAACCCGCCCGGATCAACCGGCGCCGCCGCTCGGCCGCCGCCTCCTTGACTGCTCGACAGCGAGCGGGATCCAGCACCTGTTCCTGATAGCGCAGCGCCGCCAGTTTAAAGCCATGCTTGAGCGCCAATTGGTAAATTTCCGCAACCTTTTCCGGATCGAGCTCGCGGCCCAGGCTGAAATTCTGATAGCGTTGCTCCAGGGTCAAGATCATGGTTTCAGCCATGCAAGCATAGGTCAAACCCGGAGGCAAACCGTAATTGAGGGAAGTTGCGAAATCCCCCGGCACCTCCAACAAGCCGCCGTCAAAGACCAGCACGTCTTCCCGCTCCCGGGCCACCCGTTCAGATGTATCTCGGGGCCGAGCGATGTCACATACCACCGCTCCCGGCTTCAGGTCTTCCGGATGAATTAGCGCTTCCGGGGCACTGGAGGTGGCCAGTACAACGTCGGCCTGGCGCAGGGCCTGGCGCAGATCGGTGGTGAAATCGACATCAACCGCGTTGCCCGCCAGTTGACGCAGCCGGCCGGCGGTCTCTTCCAGGATTCGCTGATCACGGGCTACCAAGCGGATATGCCGCACCTCGCCGGCTAAAATCGAGCAGACCGCCCGGCCGATTGAGCCGGTTGCTCCCACCACCACCACCGCCGCCTGATCGAGATTTATATCCATCAGCCGAGCCGCCTCCCGAGTGCCGGCGATGGCGGCAGCCGCCGTCAGGCTGTTGCCGGTGGTCACCGCGATGCCAAGCTGCCGGGCGACGGTTATTCCGGCATCGCCGACCACTGAAGTATACGCTCCCAAACCCAGAATCCTGGCGCCCAGTTTCTCGGCCAAGCGGCCGGCCTGAATGATCCGCTTCAGCACAAATTGCGGAGGCAGTTCCAACATTTGACGGGTGGTCAGCATGACGCTGATAAAATGCCCGCCGATACCTGCTCCCGTATTGCCGATGCCGCTCATTTCCCCCATCCGCAGCGGCGGACACCAGGTTATCATCCGTTCGCACCAGGCTGCCGGTAGCAAACGGGTCATCCGAATCCGCTGTGTAACATCGCCGATACTCATGGGGTGAACTAAAAAAGCGAAGGATTCCATTTACGTGTTTCTCTCCTTAATCATCATCGCAAAACGCCCTTGATGGCGGTCTTCAAGCCGCCGAAAGCAATGCCGGCGAAACTCCGGCTGGCCAGCACCTGCTGCAGGGCCGAGATCGTGTAGTCCATGTCCGCCGGGGCGATCGTCAGGGGCGGCTCGATCCGGATCACGTTGGGATTGTTCAGCGTATAGGCGGTGATAATCCGGTGCTGATTCAATAGCTCCCCGGCCACCACCGACGCAAAATACTCTTCGCCGGCCGAGCGAACCGCTCCGCCGGTCAGTTTGTTCAGCAACCTGGCTTCCGGCTGCTGAAATTCAATACCGATCATCAGTCCCCGGCCTCGGACTTCCTTGATCACGTCCTGGCTGGCGGCCAATTCCTGCAGCCGCCGGAGAAAGTATTCCCCTTTTTCCCGAGCCTGAGCGGCCAGATTTTCTTCCACCAACAACTGCAGCGAGGCAATTCCCGCCGCCGCCGCCAGAGTATTGCCGCCAAAGGTTGACGTGTGCAGGGTCGCCCGGTCCATTTGTCCGTACGCCTGTTTCCAGATTCGTTCCGTGGTGATATAAGCGCTGAGCGGCATCACTCCGCCGCCCAATGATTTGCCCAGACACATGATGTCGGGATTAATCAGCTCTTCCTGACAGGCAAAATTCCGGCCGGTTCTGCCCATCCCGGTTTGAATCTCATCCATGATTAGCAGCGCGCCGTGGCGAGTGCAGAGAGCTCGAACCTGCTGCAGGTAGCCGGCCGGAGGGAGGATGATTCCCCCTTCTCCCTGAACCGGTTCCAAAATGACCGCAGCAACATCCTCCGCCCGGATACGCTCGGCTAGCGCCTGCTCGTCGCCGAAGGGCACGGCGCAAGTGTAGGGCAGCAGGGGCCGAAAAGGATCCTGATACTTGCGGCGGCCGGTTACGGAAAGGGCCCCGAAGGTTTTTCCGTGAAATGAGTTTTCAGCGTGAATAAAAACATTTTTACCGGTGGCAATTCGGGCCAGCTTGAGGGCGCCTTCGACCGCTTCAGCTCCGCTGTTGCCGAAAAAGCTGCGGGTCAGGAGCCCAGGCGCCAGACGGGCCAGGTTGGCGGCCAGCAGGCTGGCCATTACCCCAATTGCCGCTTGGAGAAGGTTAGGCATGCCCATCACTCTCTGCACCGCATCCAGAATCCGGGGATGATTGTGTCCAAAATTAACTGCCCCGTAGGCACCCAGCAGATCGAGATAGCGGTTGCCGGCGTCATCCCAGACATAGCACCCTTCCGCCCGCTGGTATTTGCGATGGAAGTTTATCAGTTTGATCAGGTTGAGGAGTTCGGGATTGATATGCGCCGAATAAAGGTTGGAGATTTCGTCAAGAGAGAGCTGTTCGGCGTCTTCAATCGTATAGAGGATCGGATCCGACATACTCGCTCCCTTCTGTGCACACTATTGTGCACACGTTCCTAATAGTATAGAGCTTTGCCCCAAACTGTCGCAAGTTCTGTCTTGGCCTCAGTCCGGTTCCCGGCTTCAAACCATTTTATAACCGATTCCGCGGACGGTTTTGATCAATTCCGGCCGGCGAGGATCCTGCTCGACTTTCTCCCGGAGATGACTGATGTGGACATCAACAACCCGGGTATCGCCTTCGTAAGCATAGTCCCACACCCGATCCAGCAAGACTTCCCGGGTGATCACCCGGCCTCGGTTTTTGGCCAGGAACACCAAAAGCTCAAATTCCTTTCGGGTCAGGTTCAAAACGTTGCCAGCCAGTGCCGCCTCATGGCGATCAAGGTCGATGACCAGGTTTCCGACCACCAGCTGACTGGATTCGACCAGATCCCCATCCTGCGTCCGCCGCAACACTGCGTTGATCCGGGCCACCAGCTCCCGGGGGCTGAAGGGTTTGGTCACATAGTCGTCACATCCCAGTTCCAGGCTGAGCACTCGATCGATTTCCTCTCCCCGGGCGGTCAGCATAATAACCGGCACCCGGATGCCTTCCTTCCGCCACTTCTTGAGCAAGGTCAAGCCATCGATTTCCGGCAGCATCATGTCCAACACCACCAGCTCCGGCTGCAGACGGCGCACGCTCTCATCCGCTTCCAGGCCATTGAATGCGGTTCGTACTTCAAATCCCGCCTGTTGCAAATTGTAGCTGACCAATCGGACTATGGTTTCTTCATCGTCGACCACGAGAATTCGGGATGGCATTGCCTTCACCTGCTTTCGCCGACAGCAGCGCTCCGGATCTCTCCGGTTCAGGAAAAGCCCGGGAATCCTTGCTGCCGCAGTGCTTCAAAGACTACTATCGCAACTGAATTAGAAAGATTCAGAGAACGAACCGTGCCCAGCATGGGAATCCGGCATGATGTTTCGGGATGGTTGAGCAGCAGCTGTTGCGGCAGGCCGGCCGTCTCTTTACCAAAAATCAGAAAACTATCGGGATGGTACTCGACCTGAGTATACCATTGGGATCCGTGGGTACTGAAAAAGTACAATTTGGCATCGCCGTGAGCCGCCAGGAAATCAGCTAGAGAGTCATGATAACGGATGTCCAGCAGATGCCAGTAATCCAGCCCCGCCCGTCTCAGCTGAGCGTCTTCGGTCGAAAAGCCCAGCGGTCGGACTAGGTGCAGAACGGTACCGGTCACCGCACAAGTCCGAGCGATGTTGCCGGTATTTTGAGGTATTTGCGGCTCCACCAAAACAATATGCACTGCGCCGCCCCCTGCTATTCGATAAAGCTTCGTAATTCAACGTCTTCATAGCCGGCCGCCCCATGAAAAGGATTGCCTTCCCAGTCAGCGGCCTGCTCAATCGCTCGCGCCAGCATGCCGGCGTAACCGCCGGCCGGAGTTTGAGCGGACCGCGGAATCAGTTTATGCTGTCGCGCCCAGCGGATAAAAGCCCCCATCCCCGCCTGCACCACTCCGTACACGACCTGGCTGGCCGAGTCCGTCAGCGGCGTGCACAAATACAATCGGCAGATCAAGGTTCTGCTGGCATAGACCGTGCAGAGGCCATCCGATTCCCGCCAGAAAAGACAGGGGCCGGATTTCAGCCGAGGCAGGCCTTGGGTCAGCAAGTCCGGATCGAAGCACTCGGCGGTAAACTGTTCAGCGGTCCGGCCGGTGGCTCTGGCCAGCCGGTGGAAAGAAATGAGATCCGGAACCACGAAACACTGGCGGCAGCAGTTGACAGCGCAGCCGGCACAGCTTCCATATGCCCCCGGCAGGTATTGCTTATGGATGCGGTCGTCGTCACACCAAGGCTGGACCGCAGTCAGTAAATCCTGCACCGTAGCGGCGGCGGATTCCAGCTGCAGATCCAGGCCTGTCCGACCTTGGATGGTTTTCGGAACAAACCGCACGCTCATCCGGCAACCGCCTCCAGCAGCTGCGGGATCTCCCCCAGCCGGCGCACCCGGGCGGTTTCCGGCGGGACCAGCAGCTGCAGCGGCGGTAGCTCCAGCGACCGGGTATGAACCGGAAAAGGCTGCTCGTCCGCGGGGCAAACCCAAATCGCTCGGATCCCGGCCGCGAGCGCTCCCCGGATATCAGTCAGCGGATCATCGCCGATATGCAGCGCTTCCCCTGCTTCGGCCGCCAACAGTTGCAAAGTGTGATTGAAGATCAGCGGATTCGGCTTGGCCACCCCCAATTCATCGGAAAAAGTCATGGTCCGAAAGTGCCGGGCCAAACCCACCCGCTCCAGAAAATCGCGCAGAACATAACCGGGGGTAGAACCGGTATTGCAGATCAGTCCGAGCGCAAATCTGCTGCTCACTTCCGTCAGCATTTCATCCGCTCCGTCCACCACCCGCGGCGGCAGCTGAAGCAGGGTTTCGGCATAAGCCCGGTAGAGTTCCGCCTCGGCCTCCGGATTTTGATGGAGCCCAAAATGGCGGACGATTGCCGCCACCTGCTGGGCCGGGGTAAAGTCCAGGCCATGGCTGTACTGAAGCTGCAACAGTTTTTGCCAGCTGATCTTAATCTGCCGGGAGACTTCTTCCCAGCCAGCCTGACAACCGAAGCGGGCCAGGACGGCACGCACCCGTTCCACTCGCAGCTGATGCGGCTGGTCAGGATCATGCAGTTCAATCAGAGTATTCCAAAGATCAAAGGTTACTGCCTTGAGCACAGTCCCGATCCCCTTTCTGGCCATATCCAGGGTTTTGGGTTAGGATGTTGTTGGTTATCTGCTATTGAAAGGAGCTTCCCGATGCCGTCCTTTGATCACCGTTGGATTATCGGTCGAACCCGCAAAGCTATCAGCCGCTTCCAGCTGATCACCACCGGCGACCGCATTGCCGTCGGCCTTTCCGGCGGCAAGGACAGTGTGGCTTTGCTCTATCTGCTTTCCCGCATCAAATCCTTGCACGGCTTCGACTTCTCCCTACTCGCCGTGCATCTGGACATGGGATGGGGAGATATCGGCCAACCGGCTGCCGACGTTCGGATTTTGTCCGATATCTGCCAGCAGCTGCAAGTGCCGTTAATCATTGAACCGACACATATCGCAGAAATCGTCTTCGTTGCTCGTCAAGAGTCGAATCCTTGTGCGCTCTGCGCCAACCTTCGCCGGGGGGCCCTGAACCGGGTCGCGGTCCGGGAGGGTTGCAATGTCGTCGCCCTCGGCCATCACGCCAACGACGTGATTGAAACCTTTTTTCTGAACTTGTTCTTCACCGGCCAGTTCAAGACTTTCCAGCCTCGAACCTATCTTTCCCGAACCGACTTGACGGTCATCCGGCCGCTGGTCTGGTTGGAAGAACGCAATCTGATCCGGGTGGTCGAAGATGTCGCCCTTCCGACCATGAGCAGCGCCTGCCCCGCCGGCGGACAGACCAAACGCGAGGAAATCAAGGTGCTCCTGGCCCGGCTGGAGGAACAATACCCGGAACTGCACACTCGAATATTCAGCGCTCTCCAGAATTTCAAGCCGCAGAATTTAGCCGCCTGGAGTCCCTTGCTGTCAGGCTTGACCGATAATCCACCAGAGAAAGCCGAGCGCCGCCACTCCCCCCGCCAGTGAACTCAAACCGTTGACCCAGTCGTTGTCCAGTCTTGACCAGCCGCCGGCTTGTTCACCAGCGATTTGGCAATGCTCTCGTTTTTCGGTAACCAAGCCGCAATCCGGACATCGAAACCGAGCTTGCCCCCAGGCCCCGAGCAGGCTATCCAGGAAACAGCCGACCATTCCCCCGACCGTAGCCGCGAGCAGGGAGTACCCTCCGGGAATAATGATTTTACCGGTGAGCAAAAGCAGCCCCTCACCGATCAGTCCGATCAACAAAGCTCCGAGCAGAGCGGCCGCGGTCCCCAATAAGGAAACGCCTCCCGATTCTCCCGGCGGAACGATCCTCCCAGATCGCAGCGAAAAAACCCGCCCTTTACCCAATACTCCGACCTCAGTCGCCCAGGTATCCGCCGTCACCGTCGCCATAACACCCAGATAGAGGATGTAAAAGACCGGGCGGCCGCCCAACAGCCAGTAGCCCCCGGCCAGCAGCGCCCCCAGCCCGCCGTTGGCCAGCACCTGTCCTAGGTCTCTCGGGCGGGTCTTGGCATAATACTTTTCAACGGCTTGTTTTCGTTCTTTTCCCCAGTGGGACAGAGCATTGGCGCTAATAAAAAAAGCGGCCAGAATGGCAAGCCAATTCCAGCCACCAAAATAGGTGATGCAAAAGCCTACCGCCAGCGCTCCCCAGAATCCATCTCCGGTCAGGTCCCGATGGTAATAGGCAATCCCCGCACCCAACAAACTAATCCCCAGGCTTTCCCACACCACATCCATCCTCCGTCTTTGGTTCAGGAAGTCGCAGCAACGCCCGGGCTCGGCTTGACGGCCTCGCTTTTGGTTTCCCCAGCCGGCTCGGCTGCTTTCGCCGTCACCGCTTCCGCAGCCGGGGCCGACTCCTCGTTCTGCGCTTCAGCCATGATCCCGCTCCCGGTTCCACGGCGGGAGTCGGTAGCGTAAAAACCGCTGCCTTTAAACAAGATCGACACGTTCCGACCGATCAGCCGTTTGACCGGATTGCTGCAATGCGGGCAGGCTTCCAAAGCCGGCTCCGAAATCGGCTGTTTGTATTCGAACCGGCCACAGTGCTCGCACTGGTAACTGTACGTAGGCACAGTACTATCACCTCCCCCAAACTACTATACCCCGCTCTTCGCCTCTGTCAACCCAGACAAAATTGGAAGGAGGCTGAACGCAGCCTCCTTCCATAGATGCACCCGGGTGTTAAATGCTGGTTTGATTCCTTCACATATCCCACGCTGACACGGTTTGCCCAAAATGCGAACTACTCGAGAACTGCGAGGACGTCGCCCTGGTTTACTACGTCGCCTTCTTTAACTTTGATTTCTTTAACGGTTCCATTGGCCGGAGCATAGATCGGGTTTTCCATTTTCATGGACTCGAGAACAAATACCTCATCGTCTTCGGCAACCGCTTGGCCAACCTCAACATTGACACCAACAATTTTGCCTACCATCGGGGCTTCGATAACAGCCACTGTTCATCCCTCCTGAAGTTTATGACGTCAATATAATTGAACGCAAAAGATTTTGATACTGGATTGCTTTGGGAACCGGGACCGTGTGGATATGTGAGTAAACCGCTACAGTTAACAAGTACATTTCTTTTTGTTCGACATAAAGTGGCAAATCCCTTTAATTTTTTTCATTATGACCGGATTTCCTGAAAATAGTCGCACCAGTTTTGGACCACGCACTCTGAACAGCGGGGGCGTCGGGCCAGACAAACCTGGCGGCCGTGCCAGATCAGCCAGTGGTGCGCCTTGCTCCATAATTCCTGGGGAATGGCAGCGGTTAGCTCTTGCTCAACTGCTGCCGGCGTCTTCCCGTGAGCCAAGCCCAGCCGCCGGCTGACTCGAAAGACATGGGTATCCACTGCCAGCGCCGGGATTTGGAAAGCGTTGGCCAAAATCACATTGGCGGTCTTGCGGCCGACCCCGGGCAGACGCATCAATGCTTCCCGGTCAGCGGGAACCACTCCCTGATGGTCGGCTACCAATTGCCGGGCTGTACCGACCAGATAGCGAGCTTTACTTAGGTTCAGGCCGACTCCCCGAATCAGCTCCGCCACTGTTTCCGGCGATGCCGCCGCCAGGCAAGCCGCATCCGGGAAACGCGCAAACAATCCCGGGGTGACCTGATTGACCTGGTTGTCGGTTGACTGGGCGGAAAGCACCGCCGCCATTAGTAGCTGGTAAGAATCCTGGAACTTGAGCCCCGGGGTCGATGGATACCGGGATTCCAAATTCCGGAGAATAGCGGCGACTTCAGCCGGCGGCTTCACCGCTAAATTTCCCAAATCCGATCAGTTGGTTCCGGTCGGGTCAAAATATATTCCGCTTTTTCCGGATATTGCCGACACCAATCAAAGCTATGGCGGCAATGCTGCCGATAATAACCCACGGCCTCCGCAATGAACCGCTCCGGACAATTGCGCAGATTCAGTCCTTGCGCTTCCAGCTCCCTGGAAATGGCGGCATTGATTTCCGCTTCAACTTGATCCACCCGGGCGAAAAATTCTTGCCAGCGCTCGGTTTCCGGCCGCTCCCAAATCCGACAGCCGGGACAGACGTACTGCCGGCAAACCGATTCTCGCTGTTCTGGAATCATCAGGCAGCCTTGTTCCAGGGTATGAAAGGGGCAACGAAAATCGCCGTCATTATCCTGCCGCCGGTCAACTCCGACGTATTTTTCGGTTCGGGTGACCCGTGGCTGGTCTAGTATTTTTGGAATCCATTCCGGGAAATGCTCCGCCAGATAAACAAAGTCCACCGGATAGAAAGTCGGATTATAATAGCAGCAGCCTTTGCGATCACCACGGGGACACTCCCAGCAGAGACTGCACTCGATCCAGCTCCGGTGCTGTAAATTATGAAAGACGATCCGGAATGTCGTGGGTACTTTATCCATGTCTCGTTTACCAGCTCACATTCTCCCGATTGTTCCCGGCTCACTCAATTATGAGCGGGTGGGGGCATAGGTTAAGAATCCGCCGGTCAAATTATATACTTCCCGGAATCCCTGCTGCAACAAAATCCGGACGGCGATATACGCCCGATGCCCTGCCCGGCAATACACATAGAGGGGACGGTCCCGCGGGATTTCCGCCATGCGGGAACGAAGTTCGTCCAGCGGGATATTGATTGATCCGGGAATTGCCGCCTCGTCCGCCTCCGCTTTCGTCCGCACATCCAGCAAAAAATGGCCCGGTATAAGGTCGGCCACCTGGTCCCAGTAAAATATCGGATTGTCTCCCACCTGGATATTGCCGGCAATGTATCCGCCGATATTGACCGGATCCTTGGCGGAAGAAAAAGGCGGCGCATAGCTCAGTTCCAATTCCTGCAGATCCCAAACGCTCATTCCCGCCCGAATCGCCGTCGCCAGCACGTCGATCCGTTTGTCGACTCCTCCCCGGCCGATGATCTGCGCTCCCAAAATCCTGCCCTGTTCGGGCTCAAAGATTAATTTGACGCTCATTTCCTCGGCCCCCGGATAGTATTCGGCATGTGAATTTGGATGATAGTAGCAAGCCCGGGCAGGACGGTTGATTTTTCGGAGCATTTTTTCATTAGCACCGGTCACGGCCACCACCAGACCCAAGACTTGGGCGATGGCTGTGCCCTGGGTTCCCCGATACTGGGATGTGCGGCCGGCAATATTGTCAGCGGCAATCCGTCCCTGCTTGTTGGCTGGACCCGCCAACGGGATCAAGACCTCTTCTCCGGTTACAAAATGCGTGACCTGGACGGCATCTCCCGCTGCGTAGATCGAAGGATCGGAAGTCTGCATATGTTCGTTGACCAGGATTCCTCCGCTAACTCCCAACTGCAAGCCAGCGGAACGAGCTAGTTCGGTCTCTGGAGTCACGCCGATGCCGAGCAGAATCAAATCGGTGTCGAGCTGACTGCCATCTTCAAACCGCACCCGGCGGGCGGCGGTGTCGCCCTCGAAGGCCACGACCCGGCGCCCAAGCTGGACTTCAATACCCTCGCGCTGCAAATGGCGTTGGACAATCGCCGCCATCTCTGGATCGAGCGGAGCGAGGAGTTGATCGGCTAAATCGACCACCGTCACGTTCATGCCTAAGTGCACCAGATTTTCCACCATTTCCAGCCCTATGTAGCCTCCGCCCACCACTAAGGCCCGAATCGGTCGGAATTCCTGAACAAACCGCCGAATGAGATCGCTGTCAGGAACAGTTCGCAGACTGAAAATATTGGGCAGGTCGATCCCGGGAAGCGGCGGGCGAATCGGGCGGGCCCCCGGGGTCAGGACGAGATAATCGAAGCTTTCCCGATAAACGGCATCGCGGTCCAAATCCTTTACGGTAATTTCTTTGGCGACCCGGTCGACGGCCAGCACCTCATTTTGCGTCCGCACTTCGATACGAAAGCGACGGTAGAACGACTCCGGCGTCTGCAGCAGTAAGCGACCACGATTCTCGATCACTCCCCCGATATAATAGGGCAGACCACAATTCGCATAGGAAATCTCAGTACCGCGCTCCAGAATGATAATTTCAGCCTGTTCGTCCAAACGGCGGAGGCGGGCGGCGGCACTTGCTCCTCCGGCAACACCGCCCACGATCAGCACTTTCTTCGGCATCTTCTCTTCCTCCTCAGGGATTAAGCAGTCGGAATCGATCTTTTTAGCAGGATTTTACCAGTAAAACACGAATAGATAAACGAAAACTAAAGCAGAAAGGTGGGATCCCCTTGACCAAAAGACTCTGGATAGCCTTGGCCTTGACTCTGCTGCTGGCTGTCGCTCTGCCCCTCGTTGCCCAGGCTGCGCCTGTATCGGTCCATGTCTTTGCCACTAGTCCGGGCACCGTGTATTACGAACCTGCTAAATTCTGGATTCATGTCCCTCCTCGAATTTTTGCCCGGAATACGGATATTCGGGTTGACACCCCTCCCGCCGGCAGTATTCCTGAAAGCGAACAGTTTTATGCCAGCCGGGCGGTGGAAGTCGCAATGACCGATC
>Ga0302252_1000702_pt1 | contig 25705 bp, 20 predicted proteins | sample AAG_RA_Leu_MG_FD_193511 | JGI IMG/M metagenome (GOLD analysis project Ga0302252, IMG submission 193511) | Enriched activated sludge microbial communities from anaerobic digester in WTTP, New Holstein, Wisconsin, United States - AAG_RA_Leu | ecosystem: Engineered > Bioreactor > Anaerobic >... | reverse complement strand
CGGCAATTTTAACCATCGAAGACATGATTCAATGCATAGCACAGGCAGGATACGAGATTAAAAAGGTAAATTTTGGGGCAGATGGACAATGCCGCTAACTTTTGGTTTCTTTGTTTTTCATCGGAATTGTGAAATTTGCTGCGGTCTCAAGATCATAGTTAATGGCAAGGATGGTTTATCGCATGCATAAATCGCATCAAAACAGAGCTAAGGAGATTCAGATCCGGCACTTGTGACTCGGGCGGGCTAAAGGCATTTTTTGGCCTCGAAGGATTAAAAGGACCTTCCTCCGGTTTGATTTCATATCCTGGACTTTACGTCCAAGCTCAGATGGGAGGGGAGATGATTTCGATGGCCGGAAAAAGCCCACTCTTTTTATAGGAGCAGAATAGGAGATGGGGCAGAAAGAGGACGAGGGAGGAGGATGAAATGAGGATATTGGTGATTCCAACCACGAACTGGATCAGGCATCCGGTCCCCAATAGGCTCAATTTCATCTTCGATATTCTGGCCGAGGAGCATGAGGTTTATGTCCTGCACTTCGGCCTGAAGAGGTTTTCAGGCCTCGAGCCGAGGCAGACCGGATGCACTCTCCTGCCGGCGGACTGGATAAAAGCTGAGGACCCTTCTATGTATTATATCCTCAACTTTCCCTATCACCTGTGGAAGATCAGGAGAATTGTCCGCCGCCTGAAGATAGATGTCATCCTCTCCGCCAATATCCTGCCCTCCTTTGCCGCCAACTTTTCAGGCGCGCCTGTGGTATTCGATTATCTGGACCATTTGGAGGAGTCGGCATCGGTCTATTATCCGGGATCGGCTCTTGGGGAGATGGTCAAGCAGGTGGTAAGAAGAATAACCAGGTACAACCTCCGGCAGGCCCGATCGGTGATCACCGTCACCAAAGAGCTGTCCGATTTCCTTCATGATCTGGGTGTCAAAGAGGTAACCGTAATCGCCAACGGCGTTGATACAGAGGCGCTCAGGCCGCTGCCCAAGGAGAAGGCCAAGAGGGAGCTGGGCCTCTCGGGCCCGGTCTTGGGCTATGTGGGGTCGCTCGAGCACTGGGTAGACCTGGAGAGCGTCGTCTCGGCCCTGCCCAAAATCGATGCCACCCTTCTGGTGGTGGGGCCGGGGCTTTTTACCGATTATGGGGACAAGATAAAGAGAATGGCGGAAGAGCTGGGAGTGATAGATAGGGTTGTCTTTACCGGAGCGGTGAAGTATCAGGATCTGTCGCGATATATTTCGGCCATGGACATTGGCCTGAATCCCCTGAAGATGATGAAGAAGAACGAGTATGCCGCCGGGGGCAAGGTCTTCAACTACCTCTCCTGCGGTCGGCCGGTGCTCTCCAGCCGCATGGTCTCTCTGGAGAGGCTGCTGGGGGATGAGATATATTATTATGATGATGTGGAGAGCTTTGTGGGGCAGGTGAAGAGGATAATTGCCGAAGGATTCGACGAAAAGCAATGCCGGTTTCTAGCCGAGAAATACGACTGGAGAGGGATTGCAGTCAGCTATGAAGAAGTCTTAAGGAAGTCGGCATGAATTGGAGGAGGAAAGCCTCTCCAAGAGGTGATCTCAATCTGTGGCATTAACGGATTTACCTGGAAGGATCCTGATCTTATAGAGAAGATGAACCTGGCCTTGCAGCACCGTGGGCCTGACGATCAGAGCACTTACATTGATGAGGCGGTGTCGCTAGGCCACCGCAGGTTAGCTATCATCGATCTCTCACCCGCCGGACGACAGCCTAAATGCAACGAGGATGAAAGCATCTGGATTGTATTCAACGGCGAGATTTATAACTTTCAGGAAATCAGGCCCCTCTTGGAGAAGGCAGGTCACCGTTTTTCATCTAATTCGGACACAGAGGTCATAATTCATGCTTATGAGGAGTGGGGAACTGGCTGCGTGGAAAGATTCAACGGCATGTGGGCCTTTGCCATTTATGATAAGAATAAAGGGACATTATTCTTCTCCCGCGACAGATTTGGTGTCAAGCCTCTTTATTTTTTCAGGAATGAAAAGGGGCTGATATTTTCCTCGGAAATTAAAGGCATTTTGCAGCACCCGGTAGAACGTGCCGCCTATGACAAAGCGATCTACGATTACCTGATTTTGGGCTTTGTGGATCATCTGCCCCAGACGTTCTTTTCGGGCATAGAACGACTCATGCCGGGAGAGAGCATGATTTACAGCATCTCCCTTGGCGATCTGGAGAAGTTCCGATGGTATGACCTGAATGAGAGGATTTCCAGAATCAAAATATCAGAAGAAGAAGCTGCAAACAGGATACGAGATTTGTTCATTGACAGCATTCGCTTCCGCCTCATCTCGGATGTGCCTGTGGGCTCATGCCTGAGCGGTGGCATCGATTCCTCATCAATCGTCCATGCTATGAGAAAACACAGCGAAAAGAGTGAGATAAAGACCTTCTCAATGGTCTTTCCCGGCAAGAAGCAGGATGAATCCTCGTTTATCAATGAAGTAGTGGCAGCCACGAAAGTCGAGGCGCACAGTGTGAGCCCGAGCACAGAGGATCTATCCAGGGATCTTGGCGATTTGATTCGAACGCAGGAGGAGCCCTTTGGGTCTATGAGCATCTATGGGCAGTATAAAGTAATGCAGCTGGCCAATAAAAACGGCATGAAGGTGCTATTAGACGGCCAGGGAAGCGATGAGATATTTGCCGGCTATTTCATCTATTACAAATACTATCTTTTTGAGTCTCTGCTACACCTACGCATAGGAGAAGCCATCAATACTGCCAGGAGGATGAAAAGCAAGATTGCCGACATGGTGCTCTTTCCGGCTATGACATTGCTTAGCGCTCTCGGGCTTTCTCAGGGAATCCTCAGGGACTTGTGGCTCTCTCGCATGAAGCATCTGAAAGAATGCGAGGGTGTTGTGCTGGCTAATCCCCTGACGAAGAGAGGCTTTGATTTGAACCGGGCACTTTGCAGCGACCTTACCCGCTATGCTATACCGCAGCTCCTCAGGTATGAGGACAAGAACTCCATGCGTTGGTCTATAGAATCCCGAGTGCCATTTCTCGATTACCGGCTGGTGGAGCTGGCCATGTCGCTTCCCTCAGGCTGCAAGATTCGAAAGGGAACGACTAAATACATTCTGAGAAAAGCGATGAATGGACTCGTGCCTGACAGAATACTGGGAAGGAAGGATAAGATTGGCTTTGCCACTCCTGACGATTCCTGGATAAGATCTTCCTGTTTTGTCTCGCTTATGGAAAATCTGATCAATAGTGAGCCGTTCAAGGCAAGGAAGTACTGGAAACCCGAAGAGGTGAAGAGGTTATATCGGGAGCACAAGAGCGGCAAGAAAAATCACGAAGATATTCTCTGGAGGGTTGCAAGCGTTGAACTGTGGCTGAAGTCCTTTATCGATGGTGGCTAGTACAATCAGGCCTAGGTCAAACACCGCACATAGCGGCAGGGTATTCATTTAAAATCCTCATAATTCATCGACTCATAACTGGAGCATGAGAAATCTGATCGCCTGATCCAACCATCTGAGATCGTGGTCACTTCATCTCTGACCTGAAGATTGGGGTATTCGTGACCATCCGCGCTCCCGATGCAATAATCTCTATATCTAATGCTATGCAGATTCGATTGAATTCTTCAGGAGTACAATTTGGTGATATGGTCTCTTTATTTTTGCTAAATTTTTAAAATAATGATCAACTAAATTTAATCCACCCAGCATATATCTTACTAATTGTTTTGGCGGAATAGGACGACCACCACATTTGTTGCAGACTGAAGTATTCGATTGAGAATATACGCCTAATTTTTGCCTTAACGAGATAAGCATCTCATTTTCCGGGCAGCGATAGCTTGCATAATCTATTTTTTCCAGTCTATATTTTGGAAACGCAAAATTAAACCAGTTTTCATTAAAACTACGATAATGATGACTCGTATTAAATAAGTGCCCACATAGTTCGCATTTACAAAGACCTATACTGAGATTTTCATTAAAAGGAACTGTAATCAGTAAATATTCTGCATCAAGCCTCTGGATATCTTTAATAGCCCTCGCGTAGAGATCATCCTGAAGATGTTCAAGCACTTCTGTCAGCAGCACTAGATCGAATTTTTTGCTTTTAATTGGCAGTGCATCTATGCTTGCTTGGATTGCATTCCCCTTGACACTATTAAGCGGAATTCTTGCAAAGTCAAGTCCAACTACTAATTGCCTATTAATTAAATTAGTGAGGGTGCCATTTCCGCAGCCAATGTCTAGCACAGATTCCACAGAAGCAGGAATAAATTTTAGAGTCTCCCTAGCTCTATTTATTTCTTGTTGGTTACTAATATAGTTATCCCATATTTCTACTTGATTGTAATATTTAAGTTCAAGCTTTAAATTTTCGCCCATCATAATCGTAAATTGTTCTCGGTACACTATATTTATATCTTGTCTTGCCCTTGACCATGCTGTTTACTTTAATACATAGGGAGCGCGGAGGGTCACGAATTCCCCCTCCTTTAGGTTGGGGATGAAGTGAACCCTCGCCCAGTTTTCATGTTTTCCTAAGGTTGATCAAAAGGGCTTTCTGGCAATCGGATGCCGATTTACAATTATTCTGGTCGCTTAATCAAATGAACCTATGATGTGATTGTTTCCGGATTCCATCTAACCTAAGCGCGCGGCCCGAAGCATACACCATCCCTTTAGGATGGGGTGGCCACGCGCAGTTTGATTTTATGAAGAATAAAAAAAATAAAATTTTGATTATAACTGATCTCAGGCGTTCTATCTGCTGAATAGCAGCCCTTTAATAAAATCTATCTCTGTAATTGTAAATCCTTTCAAAAAGAACAAAATTGCAAAATAGACAAAGGTTCCTAAAAATATGGACAAAGCTAATTCCGATATACTTTCTGGCCCTAGTGAATGCAGGAGAATTGACATGATAATTGATGCAGCGAGGCTCTTGACAACAAAATTAAAGCCTAAAAATATTTTTATTGATTTATTTGCATAATAATTAGTCGAGATAAAAGCAAAGGCAAATGAGGCCAAAGTAGCTATAGCGCCACCGATTATTCCTGTATAAGTTATCAATAAGAAACCCAAGGCCAAATTTAAAATCGCGGCGATAATCCAGATTTTCCCTGTGAGTGCAGTATTTTTTTCTAAGACCAATATCTGCGTAACTATGGCATAGGCTCCCAAAAATAAAGCACTTAATGCCATGAACGGTGTTATGAGATAACCCTGAGCAGCAATTTCCGGTGTAGAAAGCACATTCAATATAGGCATGGATAGCAAAGACAGCCCAAAAGCAGCAGGAATGCCTAGGGCCAAAAAGAATTTCAGCGCGAATCCCAAGATGGCTCTTACCTCTTCTATATTATGATCATCGTAATGCTTGGAGAGCGCAGCAGGCAGTACGAAAGACAATGGAGTTACAAATAGATTGACCATATTGCCAAGTGCATATCCAGGTGAAAAGTAACCCACAAATGTTGTGCCCATTAAAAGCCCAATTACATATCGATTGCTCGATGTTACAATCCAACTAGAGAGGTTGCCTGGAATGAGTGGCACTCCAAAGGCCAGGTACTCTTTTATTTTCTTGAATCTAGGAAATGATAGACCTAGCTCAAAGACAATAAAAGAGATCATGGCCAAGAGTATGAGAGCATCTGCAATCAGCAGACCCACCAAAGCGCCCATAATGCCTTTTCCAGAAAGCACAAAATAGACTACCAAGAGGAGGCTAAAGAATACCTTAGAAAAATTAAATACAGAATACTTTTTGATCTGTTGAATGCCCCTGAAATAACCGAATGGGATGCTGATCAAACACTCTAGCAAGACCAATATAGATAGATACTGCACAATTATCAGGCGTCCATCGAATAGAGCAGATGCAATTGGCTCTGCCAGGATTAAAATCGCGACTGATGCAATCAGACCTGCCAGAGTGATTATCACAGCCATTGAATAAAATATTTCCCTGATATTTTCTCTTCCTTTTGCAGAAGGAAGAAATCTCACCATGGAGTAAGGCAGTCCTAAAAGGGCCACAGCTGGGACAAGACCAATTGTCACTGATATTTGCACCCAAACGCCATATTCTGAAGTCGGCAGATTCTTGGTGAGCAATGGCAGCATGATGAGCGAGTTTGCCTCCACAAGCAGATTGGTGATGGCCACAAGGCCAATTCTTTGTGCAAGAAGCTTACGCTGGCTCATGATATCCCCGCTATGAGTAAAATGGAGGAAGCCGGCTCGCCAAGGTAGGGCCTAAATGCCATTATTTCAAGTAGATTGAAGCTCCTGCATAAATGCTTTGGCGGCAAAAACTATAGGTACGAAAGTTGCTATTTGCCAAGGCCCCAAGATCGATTGCTTTGTCATCATTAAAGGAGCAACTCGTTGAAAATCTACAACGATCCCTCAAGACGTTCCATGGAGAACCGCGCGATTCCTGAGATAATCTCCAAGATCAGATAGCAGAGGCATATGATCAAAAACAAAATCAATTCAGATAAGCTTGAACCGTCAGACCTGATCGTACTTGCTGATAAATTGCCAGGATATTACGATTAGTGAGAGAATTATGTCAATTTCACCTCAATCTGGACTTATGCAAAGGCTTTATATCAGGAATTAAGAATTGATCTTCTGAGGTTAAATAAAGAGAATAGCGAAAAGTCAAATTATTCAACAGAGCTTATAGATATAGACCAGAAAGCCTTTAAAGTCTGGATCTAGCATGAGATACCTATCCATAATTCCACTGTAGATTGATGGCATGCCATATAGGAGCAAAATATGATGAATATACAGATGATTCTCTCTGACAACACTTTTCCGCCTGATATTAGAGTAAAAAAAGAAACAAAGTCGTTGATACAACGAGGCTATAATGTATATCTGCTAGCAAGACAAGGGAAAAACCAGAGCAAAAACGAAATTTATGAAGGAGTTTTTATAGAACGTACTCATTTGCCTCTCTACGATGTAAAGTCCGTAGGTGGTTTTCTTTATTATTATTTATATAGATATCTTCTTTTTTTCCCTATCCTTTTTACCTCATGGAAGAATAAGGCAGATGCTTTGCACGTGCATGATCTGCCTTTGGCTTTAGCAGCTTGTTTCGCTGGCAAGATTTTACGCAAGCCGGTGATATTTGACATGCATGAAGATTATGTAGATATGATTGCATCTTGGGGATCTAAGACAGAAAGAGGTGCGAAAGGTGCAGTGATACGGATTCTATCAAAAATCTTGGCTATTGAGGAACTTTTCTGCGTGGCTGCTTCAACCAAGATTATTGTGGTAATAGATGAAGAAGTTGGCCGTTTGAGAGATATGGGTGTCCCTGAGGAAAAAGTAGTGGTAATTTCAAATACAGTAGATTTATATGAGTTAAAAAATATTAAATTAAATAGCATCCCTCCCAAGCTAGTCGGCAAATTTGTGATATCATATGTGGGTGGCTTCTCCAACCATCGGGGTCTTGAAACCCTAATTAAAGCCTTGCCATTAATTATCAAAGATATTCCAAATGCTCATCTGTTGCTGGTAGGGGATGGGCTGATTGAGGCGCAACTCAAGAGCCTGGCAATTGAACTCGGGATAGAAAACAAGGTTACCTTTACAGGATGGATTCCATTTGAGGAAGCAATGAGTTATGTCAATGCGAGTCACTTATGCGCTGTACCTTATGATAAGACTAGGCTAACAAATAAATCATTCCCTCATAAGATTTGCCAATATATGTATTTTAAGAAGCCTATCTTGGCAAGCGATGTAACATCTTTAGCAAGAATTATTGGCAATGCTCAATGTGGAATTATTTTTGAGGCAGAGAATCCAGAGGACCTCGCCAGGAAAGTAGTTGAGGCTAAGAATGGCAACACCTTGGAGAAGATGGGTGTGGCTGGTCGGATTGCAGCGGAAGATAAATATAATTGGGAACAATCGGCTCAAGCCCTTATTAGCATTTATAATAACCTTCCAAGATGATTCTTGTGAGCCAAGCTGCCAAATAGCTCACTACACAGGAATCTGCTGGGTATTCCTTTAAAAGTAAAATCAAACTGCGCTCTGATACCTCACTCTAAAGGGATAGGCTATGCTTCGAGGCGCGCGCTTTAGTTAGACAGAATCCAGAAACAATCAAATCATAGGTTCAATTGATTTAGGACCCGAATAATTGTGAATCTGCATAAGATTCCCGGAAAATCCTGTTTCAATCTTAGGAAAACACAAAGACCGGGCGAGGGTTCACTTCATCCCCAACCTAAAGGATGAGGAATTCGTGACCCTCCGCCCTCCCTATGTATAAAAGAAATTGATAGCTATTTGCTTACTGAAGGAGTTTCGCAATTGATTGGCATGTATTGCCTGTAATTTCTAAGGCCCCGGATATATGACCTCAATATTGTCCATATTCAGTATCAGCTTCCGGAGCTCCTCGCAGTTTATGGCATGCTTGAACTCGCTGCACATCTTCACCCTCTCAGACAGGTCCACCAGCTCTTCATCCTTCAGATAGTAGCCCATCCTCTGGGTGATGTACTTGAGCGCCTTGGATCCGGTGTGCTTGCCTATGATGATATGCCTTGCTGCGCCCACCATCTCCGGGGAGTAAAGCTCATAGGTCCTTGGCTCCTCCAGGACGGCGGCGACGTGAATTCCCGACTCGTGGGCAAAGGCATTGGTCCCCACCACCGCCTTATTTCTGGCCACGGGAACCGCCGAGTAGCTCTCCACCAGCTTGGAGAGATCCTTTATCTTGGTCAGATCGTATCCATCCAGGCCGTAATGAAGGCGCAGGGCCACCAGAAGCTCCTCCAGTGGGGTGTTGCCGCTGCGCTCGCCTATCCCGTTGACCGTGGTATGAAGCTGCTTTGCTCCCGCCTCCGCTCCGGCCAGGGTGTTGGCTAGGGCCAGTCCCAGGTCGTCATGACAGTGCATGCAGATGGGAATCCGGACCGCCTTTCTCAGCTCGCTTATCATGTAATAGGTCGTGCGCGGATTCATGATGCCCACGGTGTCTGCCACGCTGACATAATCGGCATGGTACTCCTCTGCCTTCTTATACAGCTTCTTCAGGATCTCAAAATCGGTGCGCGTAGCGTCCTCCGCCGAGAAGCGCACTATCAATCCGTGGTCCTTGGCATACTCCACCGTCTGCAGGGCGCAGGATATGGCCTCGGGACAGCTCATATGCAGCTTATGCTTGAGATGAAGGTCGGAGGTGGCTATGAAGACGCTGATCATATCCACGCCGCAGTCCAATGCAGCATCCACATCCTTCTTGACCGAACGGGAGAGGGCGGATATCCTGGCATCCAGACCCAGATTGCAGACCTCTCGCACCGCATTCATCTCTGCAGCGGAGACCACGGGAAAGCCCGCCTCTATGACCTCCACTCCGATCTCATCCAGACGCAGGGCAATATCCAGCTTCTCGTCCGCCCTGAAGACCACCCCCGGCATCTGCTCGCCGTCGCGAAGGCTCACATCGCAGATCTCAATGTCCAGGGAGGGCGTCCCGGCCATAGCCAGGAACTGATTGAGGGAGTAGTCAGCCATAGCATTCTAGTTGTGAGGATTCATTACATAAATCGGTTTCGTAGGAAGCTCTCTTCCGGCTGGGATGCTTGCTGATATAATGGGGAAATCAATATCCTGGAAGGTTGGCAAATCGCTCCAGTATCCAGCGGCATCTCACCTCAGGATGAAATAAAAGGCCGAAGGTGGGCCTGATTGGGTGCCGGAAGGCCATGGGGGCATCTCTGCTGCCTGCCATAAGAACAAATCCCTCCGGCAGGCTGGCAGCATGATTATGAAGCTGGTAGACCTCCAGAGGCCTGGCCTCTCCCAGAAGTGAGCTGTCCTGGATGATATCTATCTCCGTCAGGCCTATGGCTGGGCAGGGGACAGCCGCTCCTCCATATATGGCGGAGATGACCTGCATCCCGGCGCAGATGCCCATCAATGGCCTTCTGAAGTCTCTTATCCAGGATAGTTGCGATAGATGTCCCAGATATTCATCGTCCTTAAGAGCCGTTCCGCAGAGGATGATTCTTTCAGAGGCATCTATATCCTGGGGCGTCAGCTCGGTATAATGCAGTATTCTAGATCCGTGCCCGCAATCCTTGAGAGCGGCTCTGACGGGATGGACGAATTCGTATTGGAACAAGCTGTCTGGCCTGGCGCACAGGTCCACCAGGAGGATGCCGTCGCTCTCTGGCCTGGGTGAATCCTGCCGGATGGGGCAGATGCCTTCCGGCGGGCTGCACGGCTCGGCCCCTCTTTTCTGATCTCTCTTTTCCGCCAGGCGGGCTCTTTCTATGAGATAGCGCCCCCGGTGATTGGCATAGATCTGTGATGCCTTAAGTATCTCTATTCTATGGCGAAAGAGGGGACCGTCAAGGACGAATGTCTCCAGCTCTCCCCCCTCTCCGGAGGGGTTGATCTTATACTTTTTTTGGAGAGACTGCAATATCTGGATCCTCTCCCGGTTCAGAGACTCACCCAGCCATGATTCATCAAAGGGGTAGGCATAGACCCCGGAGATGAAAACCGAAAAGCCGCAATCGAGCAGAAGCCGGAGATAATCGATCTGATTGGCCTGCCAGAGCGGAGAGCAGCACCAGAGGTCCAGGTCCCGGCAGATCCTCTCCACCCGGGCCGCCTGGTAGACCGACTCTATGGCTCCGGTGACTATTCCCTCGATGCCGTATCTATTCCGGGCGGCGGATATGGCAGCCGTCAGATCCTCCAGCTCCTCTTCTTTTCTGCCCGCCGTGGGCCAGAGGAGGATGGGAATTCCCATAGCCCGGGCCTGCAGATCTGTGCATCGGATATTGGGAGTATGAAACATATAGCTGTCAGGATTTTCGGAGAGGAGGGTTATGAGGCAGGCGACCTCATCTTTCTGCCTGGCCAGATGGCAGGCGAAGACGGAGTCCTTGCCCCCGGAGAAGAGCACGCCGAGTTTCATCCTTTTCGAAGAAGGATTGAGGCGGATAAAAAAGATGTTGGGCCCTGTCTCCAGATCAGTCCAGATCCAGCATTTGATAGATCTTTTTCATATCCAGATGGGCCTCAGCCGCCCTTGCCAGTCGATCAAAGCCGTCTGATTGCAGTGCATATCCCTCTGAAGCTCTTGCATCGGATTGAATTTGAGGCCGACCGTTTTCACTTAATTTTTCGACCTCATGCATGCTCTTTTCTTTGTTCTTTTCCTTGCCCTTTTGTTTGCCTTCATCCTTCTTCTCCTCCTTGCGGCGGCGAAGAAAATCGAGAAAAGCAGCCCGGAAGTTTTCGTTGTCGAATAGACCATGCAGATAGGTGCCGATCACAATTCCGCTTCCTGAAACCGCCCCGTCGTCTCCGAAGGCATGCTCTTCCGCCGGACTGGTCAGGCCCATATGAATCTCGTAGCCCTTTACCCTCTGGCCCCTTATGGGCTCCAGAATGGGGCCGCCGCCGGTGACAGTTTTCTCCACCTGCACCGTCTTCTTCTCATAGAGGTCGAAGCGGGTTATGGCATCGAGCAGGCCCAGGGCAGGTATGGAGCCGACGGTATCCTCGATGCCGCAGTCAATTATCTCCCGGCCCAGCATCTGGTAGCCGCCGCATATGCCCAGAACCGGCGTATCTTCCAGGGATTTGATCTGCCGGTCCATGCCCTTCTCCTTCATCTCCTGCAGGTCGGAGACGGTGTTCTTGGTCCCCGGTATGATCACCGCATCCGGATGGCCCAGGGGCTCGGACAGGCCTACATATCGGACATGGGCCAGCCGCTCCAGAGGCTCGAAATCAGTGAAATTGCTTATGCGCGGCAGGCGGATCACCGCTATCTCCAGGCTTTTCCCCGCCGGGGCGGATCTCTTGTCCCCCAGAGAGACCGAGTCCTCGGAAGGCAGATCCAGATCGAGGTAGGGCAGGACTCCCAGAACCGGCACGCCAGTAAGCTCTGTGAGCTTGGACAGGCCGCTTCCCAGTATGGCCGGATCGCCGCGGAACTTGTTTATCACCAATCCACGAACCAGCGGCCTCAGGTCCTGGGGCAGCAGCTCCACACTGCCGAAGAGGCTGGCGAATACCCCTCCTCTCTCGATATCGCCCACCAGGATAACGGGCGCCTGCAAAAGCCGGGCCACATAGATATTGGCTATGTCCCGGTCGAATAGGTTTATCTCCGCTGCGCCGCCTGCGCCCTCCACGATGATATAATCGTATTCCCTCTCCAGCTCCGCGATGGCCCTGTCCACTACCTCTTTTAGGGGCTCCATATCCTGGTAGTACTCCGCCGCCGACCTGTCCGCCACAGGCCGGCCCATGACTATGACCTGTGAGGTGCGGTCCCCTTTGGGCTTGAGCAGTATGGGATTCATCTGCTCGGTAGGCTCCACCCTTGCCGCCCAGGCCTGTACCGCCTGGGCTATGCCCATCTCTCCGCCGGAGCGGGTGACCCAGGAGTTGAGGCTCATGTTCTGGGACTTGAAAGGAGCGACCTTCAGGCCGCGGTCGGAGAGCAGCCGGCAGATGGCGGCGACAAGAGTGCTCTTGCCGGAGTGGGAGGTGGTGCCCAGGACTACCAGAAAGCGGGACATGCTGGTAGGGGCGGTGTGAAGGTTTATTTGCCTTTTGGAAGGTGGGGTTTTGTTGTCGAGGCTCCAATATCTTCCATTTCTGCACGCCGCGATCCATTCTTGATCCAAATGCTGCTTTAGACCTCACTTCATTCCTTTCGCTGAGAATGGGGTGGAGGAGAAGAGATTAAAGGAGCAAGAGAGATGAGGATTCTCTGAAAGCAATTTGTATCTGCAAAGGACTACTGCAATGTCTCTCATCTACATCAGCCGGGAGTCGGATATCCCCCTGGTAGGCTGCCTCTACTTCGGAGTGGTGGACCGGGGCAGCAACCTCCTCCAGATCCGACCCAGCTGCGGCTGCAATTTGAGCTGCCCCTTCTGCTCAGTGGATGCCGGCCCCAATTCCCGCACCAGGATAAACGACTATCAGGTGGAGCTGGACTATCTGATGGAGGTGGTAGAGGAGATCGCCCCCTTCAAGGGGGCGGGGGTGGAGTGCCATATCGACTCTCCGGGCGAGCCCATGCTCTATCCCCAAATAGTCGAGCTGGTCCGCCGACTCAAGCAGATCGAGGAGGTGTCAGTTGTCTCCATGCAGAGCAACGGCACTCTCCTCTCCCGATCCCGGATCAGTGAGCTGGAACAGGCCGGTCTGGACCGGATAAACCTCTCCATTCACTCGCTACAGCCGGAGAGAGCGGCCTATCTGGCCGGCTCGATATGCTTTGACATAGAGAAGATCAGGCAGGCGGCAGAGGATATAGCCAAGAGCAATATAGACCTGCTTATAGCCCCGGTGTATATTCCGGGCATCAATGACGAGGATATACCGGATCTGATCCGCTTCGCCCGGGATATAGGTGCGGGAAAAAGGTGGCCGCCTCTGGGCATCCAGAAGTTCGAGCATTACCGGCTGGGCAGAACTCCGGGCAAGGTCCATTCCCAGAGCTGGTGGCAGTTTTATAATCGCAGCATGGCCGGATGGGAGAAGCAGCTTTGCCTGCCGCTTCGCCTCAGGCCCCAGGACTTCGCCATAGAGAGGCGTCCCATGATTCCCATCGTCCTGAGGAAGAAAGAGAAGATCTGGGTGGATATCCGGTCACCGGGCTGGGTGCGGGGCGAGATGCTGGGGGTGGCCAAAAACAGGGTGGTCTCGGTAATGGACTGCCCGGAGGATCTGGGTCGGGCGCATGTCCAGATCGTCAGCAACAAGCACAACATCTATGTGGCCGTCCCCTGCTGACGCCGGAAGATTTCTTTCGAGGACTCCAGCCGATATCCAAGGGCGTCGGCTCAGACGATATTGGCCCAAGAATCCAGGCTGCAAAATATGACGGGGAAAAGCTTAACAGATCAAAGAGCAACGCATCAGGACGTGCCTGATGTCACACTTGTCATCCCCACTAAAAATGAGGCAGAGACGATATGCGAGTGCATCAATAGAGCCCGGCAGGTCTTCGCCGATATGGGCCTGGAAGGGGAGATCCTGGTCTCGGACAGCTCTTCCGATGATACTCCCGATCTGGCCCGCTCCTGCGGGGCGAGGGTGATAAAGCCGGACAAGCTCGGATATGGAAACGCCTACCTTGCCGGCTTTGAGCAGGCCCGGGGCGACTATATAGTTATGATGGATGGGGATCTGACATATGATCCGTCTGATATGGCGAGCATGATCTCCCTTCTGCAAAGCGGCAGCTGTGACCTGGTTATGGGCTCAAGGCTGAAGGGAAAGATCATTCCCGGAGCAATGCCCGCCCTGCATCGCTATATCGGCAATCCGGTCCTGACCTGGATACTGAATAAGCTCTTTTCCACAAGCATATCCGATGCCCATTGCGGACTGCGGGCCATAACCAGGCCGGCCTTAAAGAGCCTGGGCCTGAGATCAGGGGGGATGGAATTCGCCTCCGAGATGCTGATTGAGGCGGCGGGCATGAATCTGAGGATCTGCGAGGTGCCCATAATCTATAATCCCCGCAAGGGGGCCTCCAAGCTCAACTCCTTCACCGATGGTTGGAGGCATCTTCGCTTTATGATGCTCTACCGTCCCGGACCCTTCCTTCTCTTCCCCGGCCTGGCGGCCATAATCTTGGGCCTGCTTTTGGCGGCGCAGGTTTACCTGGGCGGCGGCTCTAGGATGCACTCCATGATCCTGGGAGGGCTGCTGGTGATCATAGGCTATCAGATGCTGTTAGGGGGACTGTATTTCAGAGCATTCGCCGCCTCCTACAGGCTGCACCGGAAGGGAAAAAAGGAGCATTTGTTGAGCTACCATTCCCTGGAGAAGGAGCTGCTTTTGGGCATTTTATTGCTTGCAGCAGGGATTGTCATCGGTGCCCGGGTCCTTTTGAGCTGGGGCGCATCCGGCTTCGGATCTCTTTATGCGGCTCAGAGTGCCATGATGGCCATGATCCTTTGCATCCTGGGAATTCAAACCCTGTTCTCCGGGACATTCGTTAGTCTGCTATTGCTTGAGAGCTGCCAGCAGGACTAGAAAAAATAATCCTTGTTGCCAGCATTTTGCCTATTGGAAAATAAAGAAAGGCTGTGTGAGGACTGCTTTTATGGGTGCTATATCCTCCTAAATGCGGCCTGAGAGAGCCATTGGGGCTTCGGACCGGTGGGGCTCGATGCATCCGGTATTGGTCGGAATTCTCATCTGCCTTCCGGCTTACAGCAGCCCCTGCCACCAGCTCTTATTATCGAGGTACCATTGGATGGTTTCTTGAAGGGCTTCATCGAATTGATGCTCCGGCCTCCAGCCCAGTTTTCTTATCTTGCTGCAGTCCACAGAGTAGCGCCGGTCGTGGCCCGGCCGGTCTGCCACATGTCGTATGAGGCTTTCCGGCTTACCGAGCTGGGAAAGAATGCGCGAGGTTATCTCCAGGTTGGAAAGCTCGCATCCTCCTCCGATATTGTAGATCTCACCCGGCCTTCCCTGCTTCAGCAGCAGATCTATGGCCCGGCAGTTGTCCTCTACATAGAGCCAGTCCCGGACATTGCCTCCCGATCCATAAACAGGAAGGCTTTCATCCCTTAGGGCTCGCAGCACGAAGAATGGGATCAGCTTCTCAGGATACTGATAGGGCCCGAAGTTGTTTGAGCTTCGGGTGATGACCACGGGAAGGCCGAAGGTGATGAAATAAGAGCGGGCCAGCAGATCGGCCCCGGCTTTGGAGGCGGAATATGGAGAGGAGGGATTGAGGCAGTCGGACTCCTGAAAGGAGCCCTGCAGTATGCTTCCGTAGACCTCATCGGTGCTTATCTGCACGAATCTCGCCAGATTGGCCGATCGGGCCTCCTCCAGAAGGACCTGCGCTCCCAGCACATTGCTGCGAATAAATGCCGAAGGCTCGGAAATGGAGCGGTCGACATGGGTCTCGGCAGCGAAATTTACTGCTGCATCGCATCCTTCCATGGCTTTATGCACAGCAGCCGGCTCGCAGATATCCCCTTTATAAAAGGCTATATCCGCCAGACAATCTTCCAGGCTCTCTCTTCTGCCGCAATATGTCAGGGCATCCAAGACCACGACCTCGCACCCAGGCCGGGCTTTAAGAATATGCCGGACGAAGTTGCTGCCGATGAAGCCGGCGCCGCCGGTAACAAGAAGCCTCATCCTCGACCTCAGCCGTGCTTTTTCCCCGGCTCGAGCAGCCAGTCGTAGGGTATCAGATCGCTGTCCGGAGACAGTCTGAACTCGTCCGGCTCCCGGTAGTCATAGGGATGGGTGGGCACGCTGAGGAAGTAGGCCGTCTCCTGGCCCAGGGCCTTGAAGCCGTGATAGACCATGGGAGGCACACTTATGAGCAGGGGATTTCTCTCTCCCACAAAAAACTCGTTTACCTCACTCCTGGTGATCGATTCCTCCCTGCCGTCATAGAGGGCCACCTTCATCATCCCTTTTATGCAGGTGAAATTGTCCGTCTGCTTCTTATGATAGTGCCAGGCCTTGACCACACCGGGATAGGCGGTGGTCAGATATACCTGGCCGAAGCGCTTGAAGATCTCGTCATCGCAGCGCAAAATCTCCATCAGCCAGCCACGCTCATCAGGAATCACCCTCAGGTTCTTGGTCTTCACCCCCTCGATCATATCCTCACCTCTGATCCATCCCCCACAATAAAGCGGTAGCCAACCGGCTTTCTGGAGCTTTCTCCTATCTTGACCCTGGTGCCTATAAGGCTGTCCACTATCTTGCCCTTAAAGTCGATCTCCGTCCCCTCCATCACAATAGAGCCCTCGATCTCGGAGTTGCGAATAACACAATCGCTACCGATGCTGGTATAGGGGCCGATATAGCTATTTGATATGCTACAGTTCTGCCCAATTATGGCCGGGCCGCGCACAGTGGAGTGCTCGTCTAGGACAGTCCCTTCTCCTATCTCTACCCTTCCCTGCACCTGGGAGCCGCCCTGGATCAGGCCGGAGCAGGAGTAGGGAAGGCTGTCCAGGATGAGGTTGTTGGCGCTGAGTATGTCTCCCGGCATGCCCGTGTCCTTCCACCATCCGCTTACCAGGGAGGCTTTGACATGATAGCCTTTGTCTATGAGCCATTGTATGGCATCGGTTATCTCCAGCTCGCCGCGCCAGGAGGGCTTGATATCCTGAACCGCCTCAAATATGGCCGGAGAGAAGAGGTAAACACCCACCAGTGCCAGCCGGGATGGCGGGACCTTCGGCTTTTCCACCAATCGCAATACCTGTCCCTTTTCGTCCAGCTCAGCCACGCCGAACCTCTCCGGCTGATCCACCTCGGTGAGAAGGATGCAGGCATCATCTTCTCCCGACAGGAAGAGGCGCACATGCTCAACTATGCCATTGCAGAGAAGGTTATCTCCCAGGTACATCACAAATGGCTCTCCGGCTATGAAATCCTGGGAGATCAGAACGGCATGGGCGAGCCCCTGGGGCTCCTCTTGATAGATGAACTGAATTCTGGCATCCCACTTCCGGCCAGTCACAATCTTCTGTACCTGGTCCCGGTTGGGGCCGACGACGATTCCTATCTCCCTAATGCCAGCCTCAATCAGGTCCTCTATGGCATAGAAGAGTATGGGCTTGTTGGCTACTGGTATGAGCTGCTTTTGCTGCGAGTATGTCAGAGGCCGCAGCCTGGTACCGTGACCACCCGAGAGGATCAGCCCTTTCATCTATGATCAATCCCCGTTTTGGGCTTCATCATTATCGCTCTAGAGACCGCTTTGCCCATTTAAATGTTTGCGGATGAGAGATCGGAAATGGACTTCGGACAAAGGTGATATATGGCACAAAAATGGTATCTACGCCGCTCTCCTATCCTTTCCTGACAGATAATAATTAAGCTGGTCGGAGATTATATCCCTTAAGCCTGATTTTATGCTGTAGCCTATAGCCCTGATCTTTCTGGCATCGGATAGGAGTATGGGAACCTCAGCCGGCCGGAACCTATTGGCATCGAAATTGACCTTTATCTCTCCCTTATCGGTATGGACAATTATCCCCCCATCTTCCGGCATATACTCCAGTTCCTCTCGGAGCATCAGATCATCAATCCCGGTCCTTTCAAAATTCATTCCAAAGAGGAGCGAGTCCTCCTTGATAAGCGGATCAGCCACGGCTTTATCTCCGGAGAAGGCATTGATTCTCTTTATCTCATATCCGGCCCCTTCCAGACTCAATAGCAGAAAGCTGAGGACGGAGTTTGTTCTCTCCGATCCCTGGTTATAGACCTGGCCGTATTCTCCTTTCTCCGCCAGAGTGATGTAGCCTTCGATTATATCCGAGACATGGCTCCAGTCCCGGAAGGCATTCACATTTCCTATGCTTAGGGAGTTTATCTCCCCAAATTTGAGCTTCATCACCTGGCTGGTTATCGATGAGGTCACAAACATGGCTCCCCGGCCGGCTCCCTCATGGTTGAAGGCTCTGGAGACCACGGTCTTGATGCCGTATGAGTGCCAGTAATTTCTCATCAGGTAGTCTCCGTATACCTTGCTCACGGCATAGGGAGACATAGGTCGGAGGGGATTTTCTTCGGATATGGGAATCTCCGGTATTCTCACCGGCTCCGGAAAGACCGATCCGTAGCGGCTCTTGGCCTTTTCATATTGCTCATCGGAGGAGATTACCAGGCCATATTCCTCGCTGCTTCCGGCAAAGACGACAACCGGATCGGCGTCTTTCAGGCGGATGGCCTCCAGAAGATTGGCAGTGCCGCAGCAGTTGGTGCCCATGGTCTCCAGAGGATCGGAAAAGGATCTGGGAATGAAGGACTGTGCACCGAAGTGAAATATCATATCCGGAGTGCTTATGGAAATGGCATTTCCCAGGCTGGAGATGCTCTCGAGATCTCCCTCAATGAGATTGATGCCCCTCTCGATCTTCTGCCTCTTGATATTATGTGGAATTATGCCATCGCAGCGCCTTCTCACCAGGCCGTATACATTTGCTCCTCTGTCTATGAGCTCTCTGGCCATGAGGGAGCCGACAAATCCGCTGATTCCGGTTATCAGGATGTTCTTCTTCTCGCAGCCCATGTTTATTCTATCCTATTATCTAATAATGTTTATATAACACAAAATGAATCAGATCCAGGCAGCTTCTGCCCTCTAATCCATGTCGCATATTATCGCTATTCCACGCTGAAACAGGATTTAAAGCTAACCCCTGCCGGCAGTCTTTTTTCCAATCGATTGCCAATGATCGATAAGAGCAGGTTTATAAATCATCCTGCTGAAGAGTGCATTGATATGGCAAGGAGACTTGCGGCCATGGAATTGACCGAGATCATAGAGAGGGAAAAGAGCCGTCAGCAATGAAGATATTGCATACTCCGGTCCGGCTTTATGCTACGGGAGGGGTGGAGAATTATGTCCTCAATCTCACCAGATCCCTGGCCGATCTGGGCCATGAGGTCAAGGTCATCTGCTCTGAATCAGCCAGGGATATGGACTGCGATGCAAGGATATCGGTCCGCACTCTCAGAAGCTTTGGCCGGATAGCCAATACCAATATCACTCTCGGGCTTCCTCTGGCGCTTTTGAGGGAGAATTTCGATGTCATGCACACTCATCTTCCTACTCCCTGGAGCGCTGACTGGAGCCTTCTCGCCTGCCTGGCCAAAAAGAAGCCTTTGATATTGACCTATCACAATGACATTGTGGGAGCGGGAATGGCCGGGCATCTGGCCAGGCTATACAATGCCAGCGCCCTCAATCTGCTATTCAAGAGATCGGCCAGGATTCTGGTAGCCCGGCCCAGGCATGTCTCGGACCGCCTGGAGCCCTTTATGGATAAGGTCGAGTTCGTGCCGGTGGGAGTGGACACCCAGCTCTTTTATCCCCTGCAGCAGCAGTACGAAGGGGACATATTCTTCTTGAGCGTTCTTGATGCCTTCCACAGCTACAAGGGGCTGGATGTGCTTCTGCAGTCGCTCAAGGCAGTCAAAGAGCAGATCCCAGAGGTGAAGCTGGTGGTGGGAGGTGGAGGAGAGCTGCTGGAGCATTACCGGCAGAAGGCTATAGATCTCGGCCTGGAGAGAAATGTGAGATTTGAGGGCCGCATCTCTCAGGAGAGGCTCCTCCAGATCTACAATAGCAGCAAGCTCTTTGTTCTTCCATCTCTCTCTGCAGAGCAGGAGGGCTTCGGAATTGTTCCTATGGAGGCTATGGCCTGCGGCCGTCCCGTTGTGGTCACCGATATTGTAGGTGTGGCCGAGGATGTTGCTAAGCGCGGAGCTGGAATTGTGGTCAGGCCGGAGGATCCGGATTCACTGGCCAGGGCGATGGTCTCGATTCTCTCTGATGAGAGGGGCATAGCCAGGATGGGCCGGGCGGGAAGAGGTCTGGTGGAGGAGAAATATAGCTGGAAGACCGTGGCTCTCCAGGTGGAGAGGATTTACCGGGAGGTGATAGAGAATGCCCAAGATTAGCGTTATTGTGGTCAATTTCAACGGAAAGAGGTTTTTAGATGACTGTCTCAACTCCCTTGCCAGCCAGACCTATAGGGACTATGAGGTGATAGTGGTGGATAACGCCTCCCAGGATGGAAGCGTGGAGCACATGAGATCCCGCTTTCCCTGGGCCAGGATAGTCGAAAACAAGGTCAACCTGGGCTCAACGGGGGGAAACAACTCCGGAATTCGCGAGGCTGGAGGGGAGTTTATCGTCACCCTCAATAACGACACCACTGTGGAGAGGGATTTTCTGGAGCTATTGATCGGACCCATGTCCGATTTGAGCGTGGGGATGTGCGGCAGCAAGATGGTATATCCTGATGGCAGAATCAACTCCACCGGCCTGTGCCTCTCCCGGAGCGGTGCCTCCTGGGACCGGGGAGCATCGGAGGAGGACCTGGGCCAGTACGACCGACAGGAGGAGATCTTTGGGGCCTGTGCTGGAGCTGCTCTCTACCGCAAGAAGATGCTGGATGAGATCGGCCTCTTCGACGAGGACTTCTTCATCTTCATGGAGGATATCGATCTGACCTTGCGGGCCCGCCATGCCGGATGGAGATGCATATATGTCCCGAAAGCCGTCGCCCATCATCTTCATGGCGCCACCGCGGGAGTGGGATCGGACCTGGCAGTATATTACGGCAACAGAAACATCATGTGGCTGCCGGCCAAGAACTATCCCTTCCCATTTTTGATCGCCTGCCTCCCCTGGATCCTGGGCCGGAATCTGATGGTCCTGCCCTACTATGCCCTGAAGGGCAAGGCCTGGGTGGTGCTCAGGGCCAAATGGGACGGCCTGATGGGGCTGCCAGGGATGATGGCCAAGAGAAAGACAATTGCCCGAAAGGCCCCCTGGAGGGAGGTGAGAAGATTCATCAGCATATGGGCCGGCTCCAGGCGGGGCTGAAGATCTGCTTCTGCGGCTATAGCGGCGCAGATCATTCTCCCTTCAGATGTTCTCCCCCTGATATCTTCCGGAATAAACTTTCTCCGCCTCTTTTTCCAGCCTGAAAAAAACAATCTGCATCAACCGGGCGTTCTTCTTCAGCCTCAGTCCGGCCGGATTATAGACCACCAGCAGGCTCTGGCTCCTGCCCCGATAGCCCGGATCCCAGAGGGCCGTCTCCAGGGCCGCTCCGCAGCGCAGCAGGGTGGATCGGGCCCGGGCCAGGGCGGCCGCATCCCTGGGAATGCTCACAATCTCATTGAAGGTCACCAGGTAGGCCCCCGGAGAGAGGCTGATCCAGCCGTCAGAATCGAAATTCATATGCTCGGTCTGCGGCAAAACCCGCTCTTTATTATCAAAGGCCAGAGAGCCGGGGGAGGAGAAGCGCTCGATCTTCTGCAGGGTAAGCTCCAGGCCGCACATCTGGGTCTGGGAATCCTCATCGATCATGCCTTCTACCAGGCCCTTCAATTCCTTACCTGAGATTATGCTCAAATCAACTTCCTCCAATCAGCAGCTTCGCTTCTACTGCATCTCCTTGAATCAGGCACTTATAGCTGGCTACAAACTGGCTATGGCGCTTTCTGCTGCAAAGAGTTCTGATATGCCTTCCAGCCCGGACACCATCCGGTATGCCATCGCCAGATCCGATCCACCAAAGAACCGGGATGCCTCTCGGAGTATCTTCGCAGAGGGCACAGCTCACACATGGCCTTTTTTTCAGGCATAATGCCTGATAATTAGCTGCTTGCAGCATTTATGCTTATCCATGCTGCTCCGGGAACGGGCATTTCGCTCCGGGGAAAAGATATAATTAGGCGAAAACGACCTTCGGTAACTGAAAGTGTGAGGAGAAAGAATGTCGGAGGATCTGAGAGATATCTATAGCCGCTCACCGGAGATCTTCAAGAGGCTCCGGAAAGAGATCGATAAGGTCATTGTGGGCCAGGATGTGGCCATAGAGCAGCTATTGGTCTCCATACTGGCCGGAGGTCATGCCCTGCTGGAGAGCAACCCTGGCCTGGCGAAGACCCTCCTGGTCAAGACCACCGCCTCCTGCCTGGGCCTGGACTACAGCAGAATCCAGTGCACTCCTGATCTCATGCCTGCGGATATCACCGGTACCACAATCATTGATGAGACGGAGAAGGGCAAAGCCTTTCGCTTCGAGGCGGGGCCGGTCTTCTCCAATATCGTCTTAGCCGATGAGATAAACCGGGCCTCTCCCAAGACCCAGAGCGCACTTCTCGAGGCCATGCAGGAGAAGCAGGTTACAGTGGGCAACAAGACCTACCTCTTGGACCGGCCCTTCTTCATATTGGCCACCCAGAATCCCATAGAGATGGAAGGTACTTTTCCCCTGCCCGAGGCTCAGCTGGATCGGTTCCTGCTCAAGATCCTGATGGACTATCCGAAGCGAGAGGAGGAGATGGAGATACTGGAGAGGTACACCATCCGAAGCGAGCCGGAGGTGGAGACTGTAGTCAGCAAGGAGGAGCTCTTAGCCCTGCAGCAGCTCTGCCGGGACATTCCCGTCTCCGATGAGATCAAGTCCGCCGTGGTGGATTTGGTTTTGGCCACCAGGAGCTGGCCGGGGGTTGCATATGGCGCCAGCCCCAGGGCTACCATCGGCCTGATCCTGTCCTGCAAGGCCAGGTCTTTTCTGCAGGGCAGAGACTATGTCTCCAAGGAGGATCTTCATACCATGGCCTATCCCGTTTTAAGGCACAGGATAATCCTCGGTTTCGAGGCAGAGAGGAAAGGGCTGACCAGGGATCAGGTGGTCTCGGATATCCTCAAGAGCCGGTCCCTCTAGAATAAGAGATGGGATAAAGCCATGGACACTGAGTTCTTCCAGGAGCTGGATCGGTTCTCCTTGCTGGTTAAAAAGAGGGTTTCCACTGCCTACAGCGGCGGCAGAAAGTCTCTTCGCTTCGGGCATGGCATAAGCCCCGTGGGCTACCGGGAGTACCGCAGGGGAGATGACTTCAAGCTGGTGGACTGGAAGGTCTACGGCCGCACCGAGAAGCTCTACATCCGGGAGCATGAGGAGGAGAGGAGCCTGGTGGTGCATATACTGCTGGACGGCAGCGCCAGCATGGACTGTGAGGAGAAGTTCTCTTTTGCCTCACGCCTGGCAGCCGGATTCGCCTATCTCGCTGCAGCGGAAAATGAGAAGTATGCCATATCCCTCTTCTGCAAGAAGCTATATCCCGGCGAGCCCAAGAGAGGGCGCAAGAGCCTCTTTCAGAGCATAGAGGAGCTGGATGCCATAAAACCGCGAGGGACAACCAGCCACAGAGCAGTGGCGGACCAGATGGACTCTCTGCTCAAATCCACCAGCCTGGTGGTGCTCATATCCGACCTGCTGGGTGAGACTGAGGACGTTTTATACTCCATCTACCGGCTGGCCGGCCATGAGCTGGTGGTGATCCAGGTACTGGCCGGTTCGGAGATGGAGCTGGACTATGGGGGAGATATCAAGTTCGTGAACCCAGAGGGAAGTGAGCCGGTGATCACTCGTATAACCGATGCAGAGAGAGATGAGTATCTTAAACGGCTGAGCCAGCACAACGACAGAATCCAGGAGGCATGCAGCCAGGTGGGAGCGGACTATTTCCTGTTTTCCTCCGACCGGCCTGTATTCGATGCCTTCTCCGAGATGCTCAGCCGGGCGGTGGTCTGGAAGGCATGAGCATTATGGTCGATGATAGATGGATCAAACTTGGTTTCGGTCAGGGCTTTCTGAAGCTGATGCTGGATGAGGGCGCGGAGGTGGTGGCCGAGCAGGAGCTGTCGGCTGCACCGGATGGCGAGATCGAGAGATCCCTGGATGAGCCCCTCGGAAAGAGGCTGGAGGAACTTGCCGGCTGCCGCTCCGCCTCCATTCTGGCCAGCGACATAACCCGGCCCGCCCCCAGCCACATTCTCCTGCCGCCACTTATCCGCAGGCTGAAGGATTTGGGGATCATGGATGTCAGGGTGGTCTTCGGCCTGGGAACGCACCGCAGGATGACGGAGGATGAGGTGAGACGGCTATTGCAGGGCTGCGTCAAGGTGCCCCATATGCAGCATGATATCAGCAGATGCGTTCATCTGGGAGAGACTGTCCGGGGAACCCCGGTGGAGATAAACGAGGTCGTGGCATCCTCCGATCTGATCATAGCCACGGGAAACATCGAGTATCACTATTATGCCGGATATTCCGGCGGTGCCAAGGCGGTGCTGCCCGGTGTCAGCTCGGAGAATTCCGTGATCAGAAACCATGAGTTGATGAGAGATCCGCGCTCTGCCACCGGGAGGCTGAACAGCCCGGTGCGGCTGGACATGGAGGATGCTGCGGCTGTGGCGGATCTGGATTTCATATTGAATGCGGTCTTGAACGGAAGAAATGAGATCGTCCAGGCGGTGGCAGGTGACTATATCCAGGCGCACAGGAGCGGCGCGGCAACCGTCGATCGCATGTACCGGCGCAGGGTTGAGCCGGCAGATATAGTGGTGACCTGCGCCGGAGGCAGGCCCAAGGACCTCAACTTGTTCCAGGCTCAAAAGGCTCTGGATAATGCCAAGAATGCCGCCCTGCCCGGTGGCAGCATCATCCTGGTGGCGGAGTGCTGCGAGGGTCTGGGCCATCCGGTATTCGAGCGCTGGTCCAGGGAGGCCTGCTCTGCGGAGCAGTGCTGGGAGAGGTTTGGAAGGGAGTATGAGTTCGGCGGGCACAAGGCTGCTTTCCTGGCCAAAGAATCACTGCAGCATCATCTCATCCTGGTGTCCGCCCTGCCCAATGAGATGGCAGAGATGTGCTTTTTTGCCGCGGCCAGGACTCTGCCAGAGGCATTGGAGATGGCACGAGCCCGGCAGGGACTGGATGCCAGGATGCTGGTAATGCCTCATGGGAACCTGACTCTGGCTGTGGCCGATTAGCTGAGCCTTTGGACTCAGTTGCCTGTATTTTTTGCACTTTGCTCCTTAATCGCATCGCTCATCTCGCATCGCCCAATTATTCTCTCTGTCAAACATAGAAACTAATCGCCTTCCCTCGTCATGCTCATGGACCCAGACAATCTGTCCGCTAAGAAGGGGGCTTATTTATATGTATGTGTTTAGCTCCATCTTCACTTCATGCATGCGACTTAAAATACGTTCGACCATAAAAATTATATAATATTTTAGCAATAACTTATTATCGGGAGTATGCACGAAGAAGATATTATCAAGCAA
>Ga0302252_1000701_pt1 | contig 25725 bp, 33 predicted proteins | sample AAG_RA_Leu_MG_FD_193511 | JGI IMG/M metagenome (GOLD analysis project Ga0302252, IMG submission 193511) | Enriched activated sludge microbial communities from anaerobic digester in WTTP, New Holstein, Wisconsin, United States - AAG_RA_Leu | ecosystem: Engineered > Bioreactor > Anaerobic >... | reverse complement strand
AGGAACGGATGCCCTTTTCTATAAACAGCCATTTTGCTAAAAAAATAAAAAGCCCTCTCTATGTCATTACAACACAAAGAGGGCTTTTCGAGTCGAAGTGGCGCCCCCAAGAAGACGACTTTTGAAACTTTTTGGAGGAATTTCACAACTGGTGCGTGACTGGAGATGCAGATAAATTATGCAAAGAGCTGACTATGGTTATTTAGCTGTCTTGACCTAAAGAAGCCCTTGAGATTTAAAAACATTTTCTATGATAGCCCGAGCGACTTTACCAGAAGGCTCTTCTCCGCCAGTGACATTACACGCAAATACATATGTTGTTCTGTCGTGTTCAAGGAAGCCGACAAACCATCCCAAACACCTCTTACCATCTGAACTCATTGCCGACCCAGTCTTACCATAAAGAACGCCTTTTTCAGTCTCAGTTGTCCGCATAATGTCTCGTAATATCGCAACATGCTTTTCAGAGAAAGGTAATTTTCCATCAAGAAGCTTATTTAAGAGGGCAACTTGTTCATTAGCACTAATCATAATTGAAGTGCTTCCTGACTCAGGCAGCCAGAAAATATCAATTCCAGCCGAAATGTCTTTAGACCCATAATTGATTTGTTCGATATACTTATTCATCCGCTCGGCACCAATCTGACGTGCTAAAATCTGATAAGCAGGCACAGCTGAAACCCGAAATGCTTCACGAAGCGTTAAATCTTTATTCCACCCGTCTATGTCACGATGAATACCATCCCATTTATACCACGGGTCGTCTGCACCATTAATTAGACCAAGTTTAAGACCAATAAGAGTATTATAAATCTTAAAGGTAGAGCATGGGGATAAACGCTTGGCACTACGCTCTGGGTTAATGTTAGTTACTGTGTCTGAAGAACGGTTATAAATAACCAGGGCGGTATTGTAAGACTTAAAATAAGACTTGTCTATTTCTTGGGCGTTCAAAAACGAGGATATTGAGAAAATAATACAGAATAAAAACAATATTTTTTTCATATGCTCATTATACATAAAACTTAACCCTCTTCAATTATTTTAGTCGCAGAGTACTTTAATACTTTAAGGGACGGTTCTCGCGGCAATCCTAGAGCTGTCCCCATACCAATCTTAGACCTGTCCCCAGCGATTGGCAAGAAAAAATTTTGTAAAATTAAAATTAGGAACGGATGCCCTTTTCTATAAACAGCCATTTTGCTAAAAAAATAAAAAGCCCTCTCTATGTCATTACAACACAAAGAGGGCTTTTCGAGTCGAAGTGGCTCCCCGACGAGGACTTGGCGCCCTCAACACCAGGACGCTGTCAGCGTCGGTGTTTCGGGTCGGCCACTCGCCTGCTGACGTTACGCTTTGCACCACGTAGATGTTTACCTGGACGCTTCGCTTTTCCTCACTTTGTTCGGCGCAGGCTCACTTCAAGTCCTTTGCACAAATAACATAAAAATTAAAGCCCGCCTTAAAAAAGGCGGGCTTTAATTTTGGCTCCCTGTTTTAGATGAGTTTAGCAACTGGCTTTATAATAGTGAAGAAATACATACCTTTAATGAAATATCAAGGGAAGTTGCGTTAATTTAGCACAATGAGGGGCTAATTTAGGAAAAAACTCCTTCGAGAGCTCTTTTAACTTGCGTTTCCCTCTCTACCAATCGAGGTTGGTCTATTTTATTCAAAGCTTCTTTAATCTTCTTAACCAGCACTCCAATTCTTACAACCGAAACTTTATTTTTAGCGAAATTTAGGATACGAAAACCCGTTGGTAGCTGTGTGAATAACCCGAGCTCTAAGACAAGTATATCATCGACCTCATAGCAATAAGAGGGCTCGCCAGTCTTAAATGTAACATAATAAACATCATCTTCTTCATTGTAAATTTCTGAAAAAGGAATATTCATATTCCCGATTTTTCTATCCATTTAACACCCCTCCTCTTTATACTCCTTGCCTGCTCTTGGTTTAGTTGTTGGATAAACAGTGCAAACCCTATGAGTAGTAACGTCAATAATTACGGCCCAATGTTTTATTTTTAATTCAACTTCCCTGTTTCCTATTTTAATAGTTTCAAACATTTTATAATAGATAAATTGATGGTCATATTTGTTATGAAACCTGACTACATCAGGATTAATTAAGGCTGTGGCTATCTTTTCAGCATTCTCCCTATAATAAAATCTCTCTGGCTCTTGGCAAATTTCATCCCATTTTGGTTTCGAGAGAGAAACCTCACCGTGATACTTAGTTGGAAAAACGGCTCTTTGCTCTTGATTAAACGTAAGGTCTGGCAAAGTTTGTAGCCTCATTGTATTTTGATATATTATCTATAACAGCAGGGAGTATATTATAACTTCATAAATATAGTTATGCAACACTTTTTTCCACTCGGGGGCAATCAATTTCCTTGCTTCATATTATACCTTGTTAAAAATGGTAGTCAATTTAATTGGGATTTAATTAGCATTCTTATTAAATGCCCCATGCGCAACGAGTTCTTGCTATGCGGGGCGTAACCCGCCCCTTTAGACTTTTGGCCTAAAGACGCCTCTTTTTTGCGCTGAGGGGCATCCAAATTTCCTTGCCCTACATTATACTTTGCTATAAAATGATAGTCAAAAGGATAATAAATTTTAGCTGTTATATGGTAAAAACTGCAAAAAATAACCCCAATTTCGATGACTATCTCTCCGGATATTCCTTGTATATGGGCGGTGTTTCATTAACAAACAAAGAATGTCTCGGATTTAAAGAGAAACATTATTTTTCATGTTTAGCAAAAGCCACATGCATAGTATCTATAGCAAAGATAAAGAATAAAGAAAGCACATTAAGGCGTCGTAGAAAAGCCCAAAAATATAATAACCAAATTCCCGCAGCCCGATTTGCTCACAATTGGCATACTTCTTTTTCAAAAAAAGAGCTTAGCAGATTATTCAATCGCTATTATGTAGATGGCTTTACCAGTTTTTGTTTGGCCATAATCCCTGAGAATACTAAAGGCCTGCCATTATACAAATTTCTATTACCTGAATATTTGCTTGAATACAAACCTAATAAATTTTCAAAAAAACAGCTTGATGTTGGCGTTGACCATTATTATGAACAATGGATAGATGAAATAAGAGGCAATTTTGGCAATAAATGCATGAATAAGGCCGATTTTATTAAGTTTCTTAGAAAAATTCGTCAAAGTATTGAATGTTTCGAAAAATCCAAGAATATAAATAAAAACTATTGCGGAATATTAAATGAATTATCCAAAAAATTACCTAAAGAACAAGATATAACTGCCGACATTATATTTTTATTTTTAAATAGTTTTATAGAAACTCTTATCAAAAATAAAAGTATAATAGTTTGTAAAAATTGCGGGTCTTTTGCAAAATACTTTCGTAATAAAAAATTCTGCAGCAAAAACGTAGATGGTCGAAATTGTCTGCAAAGATATTTCAGCAACTTAGATTATAAAAAATTTAGAGCTAAACGACTTAAAGTCAAGCGAGCTTGGATGCAAAAAACACGCAAAGAAATCCCCAATTATTAGCTTACCCATTAAGAAACATCCGATTTGTTTTCATTTTCTGTATACACAGAAAATCTAGATTATTTCCTCGTTTAATAAGCTTACAAGAACTATAAATTTATCTTATACTTTACTCCGTGATTTACAATTACGGAGTTTTTTTATTTATGACAGAGTTTAGCAAACAATTTTTAGAAAAAACCATTAAGATCTGGCAACCATACAGTCCCGCTCCCCTGTCTCTGGAAGATGCCAGAGAGATAGCGGAAAACGTAACCAGCTTATTTTGCCTTTTGAATGAATTAGAACAAAAATATGATAAAGAAAAAACGGAAGTATAATACTAACTTAATCAAAGAAACCCTTAATTATTCAATAAATGATATGGCTGAACTCTATAAAATTCATAAGAGGACAGTCCAGCAATGGCTTAAGGAAGGGCTTCATAAAATTGACAACCGAAAGCCATATCTTACTTTGGGTTATGAGTTAAAAGATTTTATCAAAAACAGACAAAACAGCAGAAAGCAGAAATGCAATCTTAATGAGTTTTACTGTTGCAAATGCAGAAAACCCCAGACAAGCTGGAATAACCTTGTTGATATAAAGATTTTAAATGAGCGCAAGCTCTTGGCTATGGGGATATGCAGCCAGTGTAATAGCCGGATAAACAAGCTCTTTTCGCTTGAAAAGTTGCAGAATATTCGAGAAATCTTCGTGGTGCAGACAATACATAATAAAGACTTAATAGAGTCTAACCTTTCTATCGTTAATACTGACATTAAAAAGGAGCTTTTTATATGAGAAAACCTAACCCTGAAAATGAAAGAATTAAGCGAGCATACTTCGAACATCAAAAAGAGGCCAAGAAAAAGAGCCAAAGCACAATTGATAATATCCGAAAAGTAATTACAAAATATGAAGTTTTTACTAACTATGAAGATTTCAAGCATTTCAACAAAGATAAGGCGAAAGCTTTTAAAAACCGCCTTAAAGAAATAAAATCCGCTAAAACAAACGAGCCTTTGTGTAGCTCAACTTTATTATCTACTCTGAGACATCTTAAGGAATTTTTTATATGGTTAAGAGAAAGGCCAGGTTATAAAAAAATAAAGCTTTACGATATTGATTATTTTAACCTAAGTGAAAAAGAAACCAGAATCGCACAGGCTCCAAAAAGACGCTCCGTGCCTACGATTGAGCAAATCAGAAAGGTTATCTTTTCAATGCCTACCAATAACGATATTGAGTTGCGCAATAGAGCTTTAATTGCTTTTACCTTGCTGACCGGAGCAAGAGATAACGCTACCGCTTCTTTAAAGCTAAAGCATATTAAGCTTGAAGATACGCTTGTGGAACAAATACCGCCAGAGGTTAAAACAAAGTTTAGCAAGTCTATTCCCACTTATTTCTTCCCCGTAGGAGATGATATTAAGCAAGTTGTTGTTGATTGGGTAAATTATCTTTACAAAACAAAGCTATACAACCAAGACGCTCCTATTTTCCCCCGAACCAAATTAGTTTTGGATAAAAATAATAGTTTTAAAGCTGGCGGGATAGAGCCTGTTTGCTGGAACTCCGCCAACCAAATCAGAGAAATCTTCAAAGAAGCTTTTTTAAACGCTGGTTTGGATTATTTCAACCCCCATTCTTTCAGAAACACTTTAGGAAGATTCGGGGAAATAGTTTGCAAAACTCCAGAAGAGTTTAAAGCTTGGAGCCAAAATCTCGGACACGAAAGCCCCTTAACTACATTTACCAGCTATGGCTACGTGCCGGAACATAGACAGGGAGAAATTATTAAGAATCTATCAATAAAGAGTAATAATGAAGGAACGCAAAAAGCCCAAGAAATCGCTGAAGGGCTTATTGACTTCTTTAAAAACAGGAAAATAAAGCTTGACTAATAAATAAAACGCTATAGAATGCAAGAAAGGAACATGTTTAATGAATTTAATTAAAAAACTTGAAACTTACCGCTTAGAAAACAAAATTCCGCAAGAAGAACTTGCTAAAAAGCTCGGGGTTGCTTTCTCTACTGTTAATAGGTGGCTTAATGGCAGGTCTAAGCCGAGTAAAATACAATCCTATCATATCAAGAAACTATTAAAAGAAGCGAGGAAATAAACTATGCCAACAATAAATTTTAAGGGAAAGAGTGCAGTTTGGAATCACCATTTGTCCGTGCCATATCAGGTTTTAGACAAGGATAAAAAAATGTCCATTGAGGGTAAGAATATGGATGAGAATTTAATTATTGAGGGCGATAATTTAACGGCACTGAAAAGTTTATTGCCTAAATATCAAGGCAAAATTAAATGTATTTATATTGATCCTCCCTATAATACCGGAAATGAGGGTTGGGTTTATAGTGATAATGTAAATAGCCCTTTAATTAAAAATTGGATTGGAAAAAGTGTGGGAGCTGATGACTTAACAAGACACGAAAAATGGCTTTGTATGATGACACCAAGATTAAAAATTTTGAACGAGCTTTTGAGCGATAACGGAGTGATTTTTATAAGCATAGATGACAACGAACAAGCACATCTTAAAATGTTATTAGATGAAATTTTTAACGAAAACAACTTTGAATCGTTTATTTGGAAAAAGAAAGGGGGCGCTGGAAACACTGAAAAAATAATAGGTAATCTTACAGAATATATTTTATGTTATTTCAAATATAAAAAAGCAGGAGTTTTTAATTTCCGAAATATAGAAAGGACATACAAGTTTAGGGATAAAACCGGACCTTATAATTTGGAGGGTATAGAGAAAACTAATAGTGGAGGATATGAAAGAAAAACAATGTTATTTTCGATAATTGACCCAAAAACTAAAAAAGAATTTTATCCACAGAATGGACAGAGATGGACGGCTGGTAAGGAAACAATAGATAGGTTAGTTAAGGAAAATAGGATTTTGTTTGATTACGCAAAAGGGAGAGTTTATATAATAAAAAGACCGGAGGATTATCAAGAATCAGAAAATGTGTATTATAACCTCTTTTTGGAGAAAGGTAGTTTGGCAACAGCGAAAGATGAGCTTGAATCTCTTGGCTTTGATAGGGAGATATTTGATACTCCAAAGCCTTCAAAGTTAATAAAACACATATTGGAAATTGCCACACAAAAAGATTCGTTAATACTTGATTCCTTTGCCGGTTCTGGCACAACTGCACAGGCAGTTTTGGAATTAAACAAAGAAGACGGCGGAAACAGGAAGTTTATTTTGGTTCAGCTCCCAGAAAAAATTGAAAAAGACACTCCTGCATATAAAGTAGGTTTTAGATATATTCACGAAATTACACAAGAAAGAGTTAAGAGGGTTATCAAGCGGGATAAATTAGATGTTGGATTCTCATACTTCAAGCTTGGCTCCCCCATTGACGCAGAATCAATTTTGTCCGGCACACTTCCAACATACAAAGAGTTCGCCAAGTATGTATATTACTTGGCTACCGGCGAAACTATGGATAATGAAAAACCCATTGATGAGAAAAGCTATTTTGCAGGCAAAAACAAGAGAGAATCAATTTATTTGATTTATCAAAAGGACAAAGACAAGCTCAAAAATATGGCAATAACTTTGGATTGGGCAGAAGAAATCAGCAAGAAAGACAAGGGCAAGAAAATTGTTTATGCTCCAGCGTGCTTTTTAGACGAAGAATATTTGGATAAATTCAATATTCAGTTCGTTAGCGTGCCATATAGCCTTTTTGAAAAGAAATAATATGATACTAAAAGATTACCAAATAAAAGTCGTTGAGGCGATCAAAACATTTTACGAGGAAGCTGAAAAGCAGAAAAGCGCATTGGTTAAGATTGATGAAGGATTGAGAAGTAACTATTCCTATGTGGACGCTACTTACAACGCTTTGAAATTAAACTTTGTAGATCGCCCCAAAAATGGCTTGGGAAATACTTATCCTCGTTTTTGCATAAAAGTGCCAACAGGGGGTGGTAAAACGCTTATAGCGATAGAGGCAATAAGGGAGTATCAAAATATTTTTGCCAAGAAAAAGAGAGGTTTGGTTGTTTGGATAACGCACAGGGACACGATTTACCGGCAAACCATTGAGAACTTGCGCAACAAAAGCCATATTTACAGGCAACTGCTGGATCAGTGTAGTGGAAATAAAACTTTGATTGTAGAAAAAGGGCAACCTTTGAGAAAGCAAGATGTTGAGGGCAATCTTGTAATTTTAATGCTTATGATACAATCTGCGGGAAGAACCACAAAAGAGAATATGAAAGTTTTCCAGGATAGCGGAGCGTATATCGATTTTTTCCCTCAGGACAACCAATATGACGAGCACCAAAAATTATTGGAGAAAATACCTAACTTAGATTTTATACCAGACACCTTGTTTAATAAGAAAATCATAAAAACCAGTTTGGGAAACATTATCAGGACATTAAACCCGCTTATAATTGTTGATGAGTTCCACACAATGTTTTCGGACATCGCAAAAGAAACATTGGATGGTCTAAACCCTTCAATGGTTATTGGATTATCCGCAACTCCCAAAGAAAGAAAGTATATGAATATCTTTGAACCAGTTATTACCGGCAAAGATTTGTTGGCGGAAGATATGTTTACACTTGCACTCTCCCACAATTAGCGAAAACTGGCACGAAATGATTAACAGCATAAAAAAGAAACGGGACGCTTTGGAGAATGAGGCGCTTAAATTAAACGCCAATAAAAACGTATATATTCGCCCGATTGCGCTTATACAGGCAGAAAGGACGGGCAAGGATCAGCGAGGCAAAAAGAATTATGTTCACAGCGAAGATGTTAGGGAGTATTTAATACAGATTGGCGTGCCATCTTATGAGATAGCAGTTAAATCCAGCGAGATTGATGAAATTAAAGAGGAAAAGCTTTTATCTGAAACAAGCGAAATCAGATACATAATTACCAAAGAAGCGCTTAAGGAAGGTTGGGATTGCTCATTTGCGTATATTTTGGGAGTTATACCAAATGCAAAATCAGAATCTTCAATGACACAGTTAGTTGGCAGAATTTTAAGGCAACCATATGCCAAAAAGACAGGAGTAAAAGAGCTTGATGAAAGCTATGTATATTTTACAAGCGGAGAAGTCGAAGATATTTTGAAAAACATTGAAAAGGGTTTTAGGGATGAGGGCTTGGGAGATTTGTTGCAGAATGTTAGCCCCGAATCCGGTCCGACAGGTTCAAGGAAGTTAAAGACAAAAATTAAAAAGGAAATAAAAAATAAATACCCACAATCTTTGTATCTGCCTGTTTGGGTTGTAAAGAATGGCAAACAATATCGTAGGTTTTATTATGATTCTGATATAAAGCCAAAGTTAAAATGGGACTTCAATTATGCAAAATGGATAAAAGACGAGATATTTCCGGCGCTTGATAAAAGAAACATTGCCTATGAATATCTGATTGATTTGGAAAAGCAGACAAAGCAGGATATTGGCGAGGAGGACACTGGCATTATTGAAATTCAATATCTCTCCCGCAGAATAGCCGATGTTGTTGAAAACGCCTTTGTTGCTTACGACTTGGCGCAGAAGTTTATAAAGGAGTTTGAAAAATATGACGATCAGAAGAAATTAAACGCCAATAGCGGGTTTATTTCAGAGAGGATAGCTAAAAGAATATCTCAAGACAAATATGCGCAGGAAAAAGCAATTTTTGAAGCTATGGCAAAAAGCGGTGAGCTTGGCTTGGCAGTTTCGGCTGACGAGGATATAAGCTACAAATTGCCAGAGGAAAATGATATCTATCCCGACAGGTTTAATAGATTTAAGTTAAACCTATTTGAAGATTCGGACGCTTTATCTATGAATCCGTTAGAGTTAAAAGTAGCAAGTGCGATTGATAAAAAAGAAAAAGTTTTATGGTGGGTTCGTAATATATCTGAAAACAAAAAATGGTATGCTGTTAGAGGTTGGAAGAAAGGCAGAATATGCCCCGATTTCATCGTTGCTAAAAAAGGTATTGGTGATTCTTTGGAGATAATTTATATCTTGGAAAGCAAGGGAGAACACTTGATTGATAATCCCGACACGCAATATAAGAAAAGCGTTTTTGATAGGATTAACCAAGAGCAAATCAAAGAATTGGATTCTACACATTTCATAAAGTTCAAGCTCAACAAGGAATTTCAATTTGAGTTGGTTGAGCAAGGCAAAGAAGATTTACAAATTAATACATTTTTTAATTTGTAAATAAAGAGGTTAACAAAATTAAATGATTCCCGCCCTTTTATACGTCCGAGTATCAAGCAAAGAACAGGAAAAAGAAGGCTACTCTCTTGACGCCCAAGAGAAGCTTGGCGAAGATTACGCTCTCCGTAATAACCTCAATATTGTAAAACGCTGGAAAGTCTCCGAATCGGCCTGGAAAGAAGACCGAGACTCCTTCTCTGAAATGCTTGACTATGCTAAAAAACATGATGAAATAAAACACATTATCTTTGATGTTGCAGATAGAATGACCCGCAACGATATGGACAAAATCAATATTTATACTCTTATTAAATTCCACGATAAAACAATTCATTTTTCACGCAGCAACAAGATAATGAACAAAAACTCTGGCTCCGAAGATATATTTATGCTGGATATTGAGGTAGCGGTTGCTAAGAAAATGTCAAATGACATATCCCGCAAAACCAAAATGGGAATGCAGGAAAAGGCAGAACAAGGTGCATACCCATCAAACGCCCCTTTAGGCTACAAAAACAACGCTGTAACGCATTTAATTGAGGCTGATGAACAAATAGCCCCTTACATCAAAAGAGCTTTCTCTCTTATGTCTTTCGGCTCCTATTCCCTTTCTATGCTTGGTAATATTTTGTATAAGGAAGGTTTTAGAGGCAAAAAAAATAACCAAGTAGGTAAGTCAGCTCTTGACCATATATTGAAAAATCCTATTTACTACGGAGCTTTTAGATGGGGAGGCCAACTCTGGCAGGGTAGCCACTCTCCCCTTATATCTAAAGAGTTATTTGATAAAGTGCAGAGTGTTTTAACTGGGAATTTCCGACCTTACCTAACTAAAAGAGTATTTTATTTTAATAGCCTGATAAAATGCGGAATCTGCGGTTGTCGTATTTTAGGAGAAATTAAAAAAGATAAGTATAAATACTACCACTGCACTTTTTCTAAAGGCAGACATAATGAAATTGGCTACATTAAAGAAGACAGATTAGCTCAGATGTTTGAAGAACCTATGAAAGATATAACGTTGCCGAAAGAAGTTACAGAATGGCTCAAGGAAGGGTTAAAAGAAAAAAATAAGGATACCTCTCAGTTGCGGGAAAACCGGCTAAATTCTTTAAAAACCCAATATGAAAAGACAAATAACCGCCTCAGCAAGCTATTTGATATGAGGTTAGATAAAGAAATTGATGATGAAGTTTTTAAGGTTAAGGAAAGCGAATTTAAAACGCAATTGATAGAGATTAAAGCCCAAATAAACAGTGCTGGAGCATCAAACCCTAATTTTTATGAGGACGGCTGTAAAACCCTCGAACTCTCTAACCGGTTGTATTCATTATATGTTAAGGCAAATTACGAAGAAAAGGTTAAAATCCTTAAGTTAGTAGCTTCGAACTACACTATAAATGCTGTAACTATAAGCCCCATATATAGAAAGCCCTTTTCGTTCTTCACAAAAAGGGCTTCCCGTCCAAATTGGCTCCCCACGTTGGACTCGAGGCGTAATTGGGCAAAGCCCTCTAAGTGCAAGGAAATACGTATACTTGTGAAAATGTACCGGCGCCGCGGTCGCGGCACGGCCATCAGTTTATACGATCCTTTGCCACCTCTCCCACAAGCGCCAAGGCCGGTTTACAAGAACATCGTGGCCATGGCCGTCCAAGTGCGGGAATATCTGATCGAAAATCCTCAAAGAACACAAACTACCGCGGGCAACCGCTTCGGCGTAACCCGGGCCCGGGTATCCCAGCTCATGACTATCGTTGAGAACCTCCCGGACGACTTTATTTCTATCATGAAAACGACCAAAGATCAATCACTGCTTAAACGATTCTCCGGTAAAACCATGCTACGAATAGCCGCGCGCACATCGGTTGATGAGCGTAAAGAGCTTATTGAACGCTACCTCAACCACCCTTCCAAAATTCACTTAGGCTGATGAATACCCCTATGACGTCTCCGGGACTCGAGAATTCCCCAGAGCAGGATAAAGACACCGCTGATGGCAACTACCCATCCCAAACAAACAATGAAAAAATTTTCAGCAAAAAGCTTGATTGCCGCCAAACCAAAAATCCACGCTGATAAGGCCGTGCGAATATAGGCTAACATCGTACGCTCATTGGCCAACATTGTCCGTAATTTGTCTGAATCAGTCATACCGACTTATCTCCTGCCGTTGCATTTCACTAGAAAGTCACAACCTTGTCGCTTTCTTTGACAATATCGTACATATCTTTCATCGTGCTGATCGGGCACATTTCGGAACCTTCCTGCTCCCTGCTTTTGATACAGCTTCCGCAGGCATATATCTTGCCACCGGACTGCATGAATTTTTCGGCCTGCTCAACGGTGTTGAATTTATCCGTACCAATCTTCTGATACTCAACGCCTTTGCCCATAAAGAAGATTTTGACCTCATCCTTCTGCCCGAGCGCGAAATTCGCGTAGCGAAGCGCGTTCCAGCTGGTCTCTGCATCATTGCTTGAGATAACTATTCCAATCTTCACGTTCTCCTCCTGTATATTTTCGAAATATATGAAAACGACCGCCCAAAATTAATTGTTTTACTTCGCGGCAGACGCGGATTCCTGCTCCTCTGGTTTAGTATAAACGTACCCATAATCCCTTACCTCTATCCAATGTACGCCTTTGTCCGCCACCAACCAAGTCCTGCCGGTTATGGTATCGTATCTCATCCAAGGCATTAAACCCACCCGACTACCTTCATAAGTTGAGACTTGATATCTGCCCTTTAGTGCAAATAAAAAGGCCGCTACTGCTAATGAAATACACAAAATCATTATGCCAAAATTCTTCATGCGCCCCCCTAATTTGTTAGAGCCTGTATCTCCCCCGTCTTTGTCTTTGATTCATCAAAAGTTGTTGCAATGGGTCTACTCGCTGTTTTGCTCTCCAGTTTGCTTGTTCAAGATTTTCTTCTTTTTTTGCACGTTCTTGCTCCATATGAAAACGAATTTCTGAAGCCAGAAGTAAATCCGGATTAGTTAACGAGCGCTCTATAAAATCTTTTCGCCGAAGCTTGACCACTACAGACCATCCACCGACATCACCCGGTAAGAGCCCCCAAAGAAAGACGCGCTTTTCATCTGGCTGATCGATAGGATCAATGCCCTGAAAATCAAAATAGACTGGCACTGAACTTGTAAGCCACCTTTTAGGAAAACACTCTTCAGGAAAGTAGGTAAAATAAATATCATCACAAATCAAAGATCTGAGGTCTTTAGACCCTACCCGATGGTCAAAGTCGTTAGACCCTTTACAAAAACGTCTGTAGTCCATTGGTGATCGCGTACCATCAACAACCCATACCATATTTTTATAGAAATCTTCACGACTCTTTATCTCATCAGGGTTGATTGCAGAATGCTGAAATTCTATTACGAACCCACTGACCGTTTTTATATCTGCGATATGTTTTTCTTCATTCGTGGAATCGAAATGGCCAATCTCCTGCCATTCCTCTGGAAAATGTTTTTTCCATTCTCTGTGCCATTCCGTTTCATTCTCCCACCACGGATCACACGAAACTTTGCTTTTATGTGCCCAATGCTTAATTCTTTCATTCCCACATTTGGCAATCGTATCGCCTTGGCAATGTACGCAAGTACCTCGAAACCCCGACTGAGCTTCCGTCTTTTCCCCATTTACCAGTGCAAATTTCATATCTGTTCCTTAAAGCTCCAAAACTTCTTGTTATCCGCTTGATCCGCCTTGTTTTTTGGTATTATCATTATTAGCCCAGACCAAGGCAACGATCCAGAAAAGAATGGTAAAACCCGCTAACAAGTTCAGTACAAATATCGCTGATTCGTCTTTATGCTTTCGCTTCCTAGCAACAATAGTTGGTAAGAAATAAACCCAGATGAAAACGACTACGATAATAACTCCGAGAACTCCCATCACAATCAACGATATTAAATCGTCCATTCATCACCTCAAATAACTCGAATCCCCTTCTGTGCAAGCCAAAGCTAACTATGACTCTCGTCTGAAGGGTTCATCAAAAAAAACTGGCGGTTACTCCTCGTTTACAAAAATCGCCGTTCCCTTAACAACTTTAGCATTTACTGATCCAGCCCATATCATACCCGTCCCGTACCCACCAACCATTCCAGATGTCTGGGTTCCCGCAGTTGTTAACAACACACCATTTGCACCAATTTTTGATGCTTGCTTTTTAAGCTCCGCAACCGCGTAATCTTGTGACCCTTGATCCGTAAAACCCGAATCACTTGAGGCTTCAACAAGCCCAATCACATCAAATTTCTTGGGTTCCTTTAGATAAAGTTTTACTGATTGAGGATCCGTAGACGGCCGAGCAGTTCCAGTAAGGACAACGCTACCCGTTGCACAGCCGATGAGAAACAAAGCTGACAGACAACAAGCAATGATCTTAGAGTACTGCTTCATCTTTTACCTCCTAATAGTCAATATATGAATTTTCTTCCATTAACTACTTTGCTTCGCGCTTTTTCGTTTTTGAGATATCCACCTTGCCGATAATCTCATCGTGCGTTGGCTCCCGCCCCAGAATACCTCTCAAAACATCTACGTACGCCGTTGCTGTCGCTTCATTTCGGCGCGCTTCCTCCGAAGGCGACAACTTTCCAGTTTCAAACTTAATTTCGATTCGCTCCGGATCCCCGAATCGTTTCTTAAAATTGTCAGATACGCTTCTGCCCATAAAGACCCGCGATTAAAGATTTTCGAGTTCTTTTTCTAAGGGCCGATATTTTTCTTTAACATCCTCCCCTAAATAAAAATCCAGCATATCTTTCTTTCCAAACTTTCCATCTTTAAGAAATTTAGTTAAATACGCCTGATTAAATTCCATAAGCAGAATGCTCTTCTCCAATTGCTTCAGAATCTCCTTATTGTTTGTGATATTTGCTTCAACAAGCTTTTTGATCATCAGCACATCATTAATATCTTTGATAACACGATTAACAATTACAGAAAGAAACTTTGTATCTAGTTCAAGGTCTTTGGCATTTAAGGCGATGTCTCTTGCCAGCATATATGCGATCGCAAGGTTAGAATAATCCCCTGACTGAGAATTAATCACTGCAACAAATCCAATGCCGTTAATGTACCCAACGTTTTCATAAGTTTTAAGGATGCTGTTATCGATCAAGGACACATCAAAAACCATTATGCCAACTTTAGAATCTCTATTAGCTTGAGCCTCCAGCAATTGACTCCAAGCCGTGTCCATTTTCTTTGTAAAAATATCTTTTGAATCGATATCACCAAGTTTAATGCTTTTATCAAATTTGCATTCAATAGCAATTCTCAAAGAAGGATTACCATTTAATTCACAGATAATATCTCCGGTCTTATTCTTGGGTAAAACTCCCGCGACATTACCTATTAATACAGCCTTGTCATTTATCTTCCTTGTAACGAAATAATTATTCAGAAACTCAGCTATTTGATCTTCAGCAACAAAGCCTTTGACCGTTGTCTTGTAAAACAACTCCTTCTTCATTTCAAAAATCATCTTCAAACTTTCCAGCTCTGTCCCCAACTCATTCGTAGTTTTTGCAAGGAATGCGGAAATTCTATCTTCCATTAAAGCTAACACGCCAATATAAATGGCGCGGATCAACTTCTCATCTCTTTCATCCGCTGAAAGTTTATTAAAATAATTAAAGACTACTTCATTCGACAACTCAAAATCTTTAATTTCTACACGCCCAAGTTTTTGATTTAAATTAATAAAAGACATCCCTTCTCCTCCCTATCGGACTTTATTTTGCCGATATCTCTTATAAATGTTCTGATGCGCGTATGTCCCATGCGAACCTGCTGACATAAGCCCGTCATGTTCGTGTTGCGGCACATCAAAATATTCATATGCGGATCCATCTTTAAATTCTATGCACAGCACAGCCGAATTGGGTTCATACCCTATAGCCGCAATATTCGATGAATTAACTGGTACCATTTCCATGAGGATCCTCCTTCTTTAAATGTTTCTGTTCTCTCCACGCCTTAATAATCTTCTTATAATGCTCCACATTCACACTAAACTTCTTCATCCATCCTTCGACCAATTTCGGATCATTACTGCTTGGCCGCGGCTCCACAAGCTCAATTCGAACTCTCGAAGGAATATTTATTGCCTCACCAACAATGATTGCCTCGCCAATCCTCAAGGACGGTAAAAGCTCCATCAAGCTACTCATATTATTGGGCGAAGCTGACTGAACGTTATTCTTATCGCTACTATTGGTAAGTCGAAGAGCAATAAACGTGCCCACCTGAGCAAGAATCGTTTCGGAAATCTCTGATGGTCTCTGAGTAACAACCATTGCTCCGACGCCAAATTTCCGCCCTTCCTTATATATCTTTTCAACTGCCTTCCTTGCATATCCATAAATATGGGCACTGCTCTCGTTCTTTGGCAAATAAGAGTGCGCCTCTTCAAAGACCATCAATATCGCTCGATTTCGTCCAGTGCATTCCTCGTGTCTCCCCCAATACATTGAATCGAAAATGAATCGAGTTATCAATCCAACAGATATGTCAATCAGCTCAAATGGCACCTCATTTAAATCCAATATCGTTAAGCGCTGTTCGTGGTCTATCCAATCCCGAAGTAGTTGATCAATATCATGCTTACTCGCCGTGTCATAAAAATCTCCGGGATTGAACATAAAATCAAAACGAGTATCCTTCAATCGCGATAATATTTTCATTTCATACGAATACATCGTCTGTTCTTTTGACTTAAACGGTGCGACGGCACCCATGGCATATGGCTTAAATTTTGCCGAAATTAATTTTTGCGGATCCCCTTCCTTTTCCAGCTCTTCTTTATCTTTTGTTTGTTTATCCGCCGTAGCTTCAGAATAAGTCGCATTAATTTCTCGATTAAAGTCATACCACATTTTTCTTATATCGAAAGGGATTGGGGAATCGGCGGTAACATAATCGGTGTTAACTTTTCCTGCCTTTAATTTTGAGGCATTCTCTATTTTGAGTTTCACAACGGCTTCGCGTAATTTCTTGTCTTCTGGCTTTTCGCTTCCAGCTTGCCTACCGACTAAAAAGAAAGAAAGCTCATCAAATGACATGGCCCAAAAAGGGATACAAAGAGGATTATTATCATCATTAATTTTAAAAACCTTTGCTTCTTTTCCAAATGCAGAAGCATATTCTCCATGGGTATCTACCAAAACAACTCTTGATCCGGGATAGTCGTTTAAGATACGCTTTAGAATATAGGCGGTCGTGTTTGATTTGCCGCTACCAGTGGAACCAAGAACAGCACTATGCCGAAGAATGAAATTATGTAAATCTAAATAAACCGGCAGGTTTTCTGACGAAGAATGTTTTCCTATTTCAATGGCACCATCATCATGATTGCCATAAATAATCTTTAAATCATCCTCTGTTACTATATGCACCTCATCATTGATTGTAGGATAAGTTCCAACTCCCTTTTTAAAAGTGTCCCCTCCCAGTTGTTCTCCTACCAGTTGGACTTGCAAGAATCTGGAGCCATAGTCCGGTTCATATTTATTTACTTCAACCAATGAAGGCGTGTTGCTTACTGAAGAAACAATCCCGAACAAGGTCAACCCGCCAACCGGGATTTTTACAAATGTTCCAATCTGGCCAAGTTTATATAACCGTCCATTAATGATCGGCGTTGCCGAAGGAATATCTCGAGATATCTCTACTTCAACACTCGAACTATTAACATTAATAACTTTCCCTAAATAAGTAATTTCATTTATCATTTGCTTCCTTTACAACCTCTTCGATCTTTTCCTGCTTACCAGATATTGCCATAAGAAATTTTACCATTTCTTTAAAATCACCGACCGTCAGACGATTACCTCCCACATCCCAGAAGGCATCCAGCAGATGATCAGATTTTACTTTCTTCCACTCCCCTAAAAATCCTCTAATTATTGCCTTTCGAGGCCCGATTGCGGTGAGGTTTAGAAAAGTACCCAGCTCACATATTTTCATTAAATCATCGTCAGAAAAGAAAAACCCAATAATATGGAGCCGATTGTTTTGCTTTAGACTATCAATAATCACAGCATTAATATGCTCATCGGAGAATGAATATCCGTTTATGACAAAAATGCCTTCCCCGTCTTGGAGAAAACTCCTGAGCCTGTCAAAGTAAGCGATAAATGGCTGTTTTCTAGAAGTTTCGTATTTTTCTTTTGACGGGTAAATTACAAGTTCATTTTCATTGTTAAGTTTCTTTGATTCAACGCCCAGTCTAATAACTTTGTTAGATTGCCCTTTCGAATTCTTTTTCCAGAACCAATTTATTGAGCCATGTAGCTTCCAAAATCTTATCCAAGAAATCGGCGGCACATCATATGTATTTTTGCTCTCAAGACTCTCAGAAAAAAAGAACGGCTGATAAGCACCAACAAACCCATCGAAATATGGAATATGCAAATTCTCCAATGCTTTCTCGACAATCAAATCATAATTAGTTGTGAAAATTTCCTTTGAATAATCCCGACTTAGCCAATTCAGCCATGTCACGAACTTCTTTGTATGCGATAAATCGACGTCTTTTTCTTCTTCTACTATGATTTCATAAATGCGATTACATATTTCCATATCTAAATCAACCGCATCTTTTCCGCTCACCTTTTCGAAACTCTTGTCCGCCTTATCGCTCGCAAGTTGCCTTATCAACCGAACCTGATCTAATACCTGCTCGATTGTTAATGAGGCATCCCCTTCTTTTATCCGTAAACCCGCTTCAACATTTTTCAGAATTTCCTTATAATTTTTCTCAATCTTATCTCGTACTTTCAAAGTTAATCCGGAAAGGTCCGAAATATTTAATGCTTTGGACGTACCTGCGCCCAGCAAGAAGCCGATTCTTTTTGCATAAGACAGCTGGTTTCTTACTTCGCATATTTCCTTTTGCGGGTCATAAAATATTTCGTTTGCCATATCTCTCCTCATTAGGATAAAAGTTCTTCAGTTTGTGGCCGCGCAATCTAAGTGGATGCTTTTGCAAAAGCAATAATTTTGGAGCATATTTGTTCCAGATACGGAGACTTTATGTCCCTTGACCACAGTTTCTCGATAGTAGCCGCGATTAACAAAGAATTCTTTTTGCTGACTTCCTGCCATCCATTTTCCTTTTTCACTTCATCAATTGCCTTATCCCAATTGTCCTTGCCATAATTTGATTTAATTTGTTCCCCAATATTAGTTGCCCACATAACGATGTTATCCCCCCAGATAATATCCTTTGAAAGAGGATCAAACTTTTTTAGTCCCACGAGGTTAAGCAAACAAGTATTATCCCGGCGATTTCTTTCGATATCTTCCTTATTTGAAGCGTCATTATCTCCATCAAAAATTACAAAGGCGTTAATCGAAAAAGCTTTTGCAACGGCTAAAGGCCTGCTCATATTAGTTTTTCCACCGACAGTTATAAAATGGCATTCGTAAGACCTAAAGTCCGAAACAAGATTCAATAAATCCATATAGGTAAAAATAAAAGCTACGTCTTCGGGCCCCTCCACAAAAATAGCGTTCGGAGTAAAAAACAATTCTTTTAAAGAAGGTTGCATTATTTGCTCAATACTTGCAATTCGATACGAAATCGATTTCGGCTTTTCTCCTAAAGCAGAGGCAATGCTATTTTCCAAATCAGAAAGCGTCAAATGCCTGACAATAGTTTTAAAGTCTGTCTTTTCTTTACGCGTCATCCGTACATTTTCAAATCCCTTTCCCGGCACAAAGTAAGGGCTATGAGTCGTAATGATAATTTGAGAACTTTCCGAAGATAATTTCTCCAAAACATTTTGCATGTGTCGAGCCTGTGGCGGATGCTGATATAGCTCAGGTTCTTCAAACCCTAGAATTAACTTCGGAGCGGTTTCGCTATGTGCCATGGAAAGTTCTTGAAGTAAAGCAACTAAGAACGATCTCTGCAATCCATGTCCCAACCGAAAAACCTCGCCAACAAAATCATCTTCGCCGATTGTCGCTCTTGCAACAGGCTGACTGATAGTTACTGCTTTTTCCTTATCGTAGTTCCAATTGAGATCGACCATCGCCCGGGGATGGCTCCATTCTTTTAATTTTACTGTTAACGATTGAGAAATCTGAGCCAACGATCCTTTCTCTGCTGAAATAATTTCTTCGTATTTCTTTGAAATTTCTTCTTTAAGTTTATTTATATGCTCTTGAAAATCAACTTTCGTCCGAACAGTTCTTTCCAACAATTGCCCAAGAGCTGTTTTTTTATTCTCATCTTGTTCGGATGAAGCATCTTTGACTGCCGGAATATAAACCCATTGAATATATTTTGATAGGCGCCCTGATCCTCGAGTGAAACCATAAAACTCATCATTACTTTCTTCTAATCCACAGAGATCCACATGCGTGGCCTCATATGCTTGTAATGCGCCGCGCATATCATCTTTGACACTTGCCGTAGGCAAGTCTTTATATTTCTCGCGAAATTTTTGATATTCAGCTTTTAAATCACTTGCCTTAGCTCCTTTTTTCTCTAGATCAAAGTAACTTTTGAAATCCGCCATTATATAACGAGACCCCACCTGTACAACAGGCGCTGACTGAGAACTATCATCCCATTGAGCCACAGCAGAAACTATCAACTTCCCTTGTCGATAATAATTCTTCAAATCTTCCTGCGCTTCTGGTGATAAATTCTCAAAAGTAAGAGTAATCTTCACCGGCTTTGTAGTATCACCATGATGAAAATCGTCTTTTAAGAGATTAGACAAATCTGTGTTTGAGGTATTGTTCCGAAAAAACACATTAATTGCCATAAGCAGAGTCGACTTCCCTGAACCATTAGGGCCCACTAGGCAAGTATACCCATCAATCCTGATAGTCTCGTCAAGAAAAGACCTAAAATTTTCAATACGGACTTCCACCAGCTTCATTACAATCCTTCTGTTGCGAATTATTAATTATCTTAGCTTGTCCTGCCGAATACTATCCCTAAAGACATTTATAGTTTCTTCGTTGCCAATCTTTCTAAAAATAAACAGGTGTTCATGCATAATCAATAGGAAATCTTTTTCTTGCGCACCCCAATACCTTGTCGTCGTACAATTGTGCTGAACCTTAATGACGTCCTCTTTTAAAATAAATCCGACCTTTAGAAAGCGTTGCATTACAGAAAAGGCCAGCGGGACATAATGCCTGCGACGACGGGTATCACCAATGAGAATAGCGCAATACTTTCCCGGCTTTAATACGCGATAACATTCCCGAGCAACTTTTTCAATCTCATCGCAAAATTTAGGAAGACTGCTTATGCCAGAAAGATCTCCATCAACATTTTTGTTTCCATATTTAATGATATTTAAATAGGGCGGGTGAGTTGCGATAAGGTCAATGCTATCATTTTCCACAGATTTTAGAGAGCTTGCATCGCCTTGATTGATAACCGGCTCATAACATTTCTCACAACTAAATTTGCATGATTCTTGCGCCAGTTTAACGACTTCGGAATGAATATCGAAGCCTATGCCCTGTCGACCTAAAGATTTCGCTTCGATCATCGTGGTGCCACTGCCGACCATCGGGTCTAAAACAGTGTCGCCTTCTTTAGAATAAAGCCGTATGAGATTGCTGGGGATTTGAGGGGCCCAATTGCCACGATATTTTGCGTTATGTGTTAACCATTTACCGCGATTAGGAAACGACCAAACAGTTGTCGTCTGAACTTGAAATTCTTCATCTTTTGGCTCTGATTTCATTTAATATTTCCCTTGATAATATATTCCAAAACCCCATTTTCTATAAAAGTAAGATTTAAAACAAAATCTATGTGGTTAAAAGCTTCCTCAAGTGGCCGGAGAGTGGTTTTCCAGCCGAATCCATCCGTAATCCAAATAAATGAATAACCACTCTTTCTAAGATAATCTTGAAGCGCTTTGTATTCACCAGCGGTAGCCTTAAGCTTTGAACCTCCCCCTCCATAAAAATTCGTTTCTATAAGATAAAGGCTTTGCCCATTATGAACAACAAAATCATACCTACGCGATGATTTGTCTACCGGCACATCAACGCCAAAAACATCTTTTATTTTTCCTGCTGTGGCTTCCTTGAGACACCGATATTTATTTTTCTCACATAAACCGTTCAGAAAGACTTCGACGATACTTTCCATCGTAGTCCCGCCGCGATTTTTGCGACCGTTGCTGTCGAGGCCAACCTCTATGCCAGTAACATAATCAATAACGTTTTTTATCTTCTTTCCAGTAAATAGATCCGCTAATCCGGAGTATTTCATAAAATTTATGATTTTAACTACATCGGAATTTGACAAAGCATCCTTACCGGAAAAAGTAAATGATTCGAAGTCCAATTTCCCCTTGGTGAAATCTGCTAGTATCTCAAAATTACTTTCTCTACATGCGAGCAAAATAGGGATAACTTTTACAATTGAAGGGTGTTTGCCAAGAAGAAATTTCATCTCGACATCAAAATTGTCCTTTCCGATAAGATAATTCAGGATGTTGAGGTCAACTTCAATACTTTTTATCCCTCCGAACACCTTTGCCCAATTAACAAAATAATCCCATGTGGTATTTGATTTTTTAAGAGTTGAAATAAGATGATTAAAAACATCCTTGCTACTCGAAAGCCCAAGTTTCTTATAAATCTCCAATGTCTTCATATTAATAGTTCATCACTAGAATTTCAGTGATGACACCCCTCCTCTCAGCATTGCAATTAATTAATCTTCTCGCATTTAAGCGTTCAATGCGATGCCCACGATATAAATCATCAAAAAAATTATCATCAGGATTGATGTTTTTTGGGTCGGAATTGCTGAGCATAACACAAGCATCCTTCTTGTCCAATTCACCATAGACTTTTCTCAGGCGTTTTTGCTCTTGGTCGTCGAAAATATCTTTTGAATAACTCGTAAAACTTGCAGTCGTACTGATAGGGCGATATGGTGGGTCAAAATAAACAAAAGACTCATTATCTGCATACTCAAGACATTGCGAAAAATCCCCGCAGAAAATTTCGGCTTTTTGCAATAGTTCACTTACAGCATAAAGATTATCTTCATTGCAGATGGTGGGATTCTTATACCATCCGAATGGCACATTAAATTCACCCTGCGAATTTACACGGTATAAGCCATTAAAACAGGTCTTGTTGAGGAAAATTAAAAGCGCAGTCCGACGAACAACACTATTAGATGCTTTTCGACGTAAAAATACATTAAATTCTTCGCGTTTATCGTAATATAGTTTCTCTTTACTCTTTTCAGAAGCCGAGAAATATTCCAACTCTAATTGATTCAGTTCTTTGATCAGCTTTCCAATATTTTTCTGAATAACTTGGTAACAAAGATTTACAGCAGGATTAATCTCGTATAAATACACGGATTCAAAATCATACTGTTCGGATAGCCAAAAGAAAAGAGCGCCGCCGCCTAAAAAAGGCTCAAAATATTTTTTAATACGTCCTGTCTTAAGTGCTGGTGGCAAATGGACCGCAATCTGATCAATAAGTTGCCCCTTGCCTCCGGCCCATTTCAAGAATGGCTTAACTTGTCTTGCTGTTGTAATCATTTATTGCTCCTCAAGATTCGGAATTACAGTTACCACAACACCCTGTACTTGGAAATCCCTCATCGCGACAATTGGTTTATGTATTTTGTTAGTAGATCGTGGCCTTAGAACAACGGTATGGCGTGAAGCAGAATATTCTTTTATCGTAACCTCATTATCAACAAGCGCAACTATTGTTTCTCCATTTTCTGCTGTCGATTGTTGCTTTACAAGAACGAAATTGCCGTCAACAATACCTTTTTTATTCATTGAATCACCTTTTGCTCTGAGAAGAAAATATTTATGTGGGGGGCGAGCTAATTTAGTTGAGACGGGAAACCCAGCTTGGATATTTTCTTCGGTAAGAATAGGTGCGCCGCATGGCACCGAACCCAACAACGGCACATCTATAGTTTTTATATTAGCTTTATCATCAATATCTCGAGCTATTTGCAGGGAGCCAGACGAGTTTCTCCGGAGGACACCTTTAGAAATTAACTTATTGACCAAAAGAGATGCGGAGCGGGGCGACCGATAACCCAAGCTGATCATTAGATCACGTAATGACGGACAGCGACCGAAATTGATGATAGAATTTCTTATTTCTCGTAATGCAAGGGTTTCTTTATTTGAGAATACCATTGTTTTCATGTATACAATTGTATACAATACGAATTAAAAGTCAATGATTTTTCCATAAAAACCTTCTCTACAAACAAAAAACCTTCACCAGTCATAATAACCAGTGAAGGCTTTGTTTTAAAAATTGCTATTGTTTATTTCGACTTGAAATAAATATTCACCAACTCCGCGACAAACTTCTGCTTGCCGCCGATGTGCCAGTCGGTATTGCGCTCCGGATCCAGCTTCGATTTGTAGTCATAGATTGTAAAGACCAGCCCGTTGATCCTGCCGACCCACTCGGCTTTGATCTTACTGTCCGGTGACACGCCAAGCTGGGGCTTGCCGAAGACCCGAACGACATCCTCGTGTCGAGTGCCTTCCGGCAAGTAACCCTGACAGCCGGTGCCGTCATGCGACACCCCGCCCATTTCGACCTTTAATTCGATCTCAGCTTTGACTTTCATTCTGCACCTTCTCCTTTCCCCAACCGGACTTCCATCTGACCACCGCACCGGCCACGATCGCGTCAACCGCCTTCTGATCCCCGACGTTCTTCAATACGTCAGCCAGCTCCTGCTTATTGAGAACACGGAAATTCTTAACCCCGCGCTCCTTGGCCGCGAGCATAAGCTCATTGCGCGAGGCCCCGGCATGCATAACAATTCCTTCCTTTGGGGATACGGAAACCTCCACGGCCGCCTTCTTACTCTCCGCGCCTTTCTGTTTCTTGACTTTCTTAACCATCACGATTCCTCCTTAAGTTTGCAATACAGGGTTTTTGATCGTCTTGAGCGCCTGCTTCCTAGCATCCGAATACAGGCCGGTGATAAACACAACCTTGCCGTCATCACCCTTAAACGCCCAACTGCCTCTGCCTGACGGCCGCTTACCATGCGTAAAGACATACTGATTGACTCCGCCGATTTCCTTTTTCATAGCACCGACTCCTGCAATTTTCCGGTCACGACATCCAGCATCTGAAAGTGCGTAACACCCGCATCCTTCCATTGCTGTTCAATCGTGATCGACCACTTGCCCAGCGGCATGACCCGCTGGATCTCCCTAAGACGCAACTTTGCGGCAGGAAGATGATCCCGCATCCGGCCCGACACCGGAATGTTTTCGACGTACGTCTCTTCGCCGCCGTTTTTGACGCTGATATACCGCGTCTTTTTTGCCGTCATGTTTTCACGAACCATAATCATCCCCTCCTTTCGAGGGTATAGGGCCATACGGTTTAATAGTTGGCAAGGCCTTTGTCTCAAAAATCTACCCGCACCCCGGCCTTGGCTCCGACCCCTTTTCGGTCGTCAGATTCCGCGAAACCGTACCCCTCGACAAACGGATGAACCTCAAGCCCGGACTTCTTCTCCTCGCGCTTTTGGTCGATGGTGACCTGCGCGCCCGGCTGGGCGATGATATGCGTTTCCTGCCTCGTGGTTTGAGTCGGCATGAAGAAAGCCTTATATATCGTGAGCCCTATAAGTCCGATAGCCGCGATGCCAACCGCATAGCGCGCGGTCTTGACCCACGGCAACCATTGAACGAAACTGCCCAGAAACTTGAGAATGCTAAATTTTTCGTTTTCCGCCATCCTGCACCTTGCCTTTTAGCCACAGATAAAAGAACATCCCCAGCCCGCCGACCACCGCGCCCAGCGCGAAGGCAATAACCAGCTTGATCGTAATCATTGCACCACCCCTTTCTTTAAATCCTTCCTCAGCTCATCGATCGCCTTGATGATCCGGTCGTTCTCCTTTTCGACAAATCGGCTCTGCAAATCAAACTCCGCCTTGGACACATA
>Ga0302252_1000700_pt1 | contig 25767 bp, 28 predicted proteins | sample AAG_RA_Leu_MG_FD_193511 | JGI IMG/M metagenome (GOLD analysis project Ga0302252, IMG submission 193511) | Enriched activated sludge microbial communities from anaerobic digester in WTTP, New Holstein, Wisconsin, United States - AAG_RA_Leu | ecosystem: Engineered > Bioreactor > Anaerobic >... | reverse complement strand
GGGTATGATCCGCTTATGGCAAGTATCCTCATTGCACCAATGGCGATCGGGCTTATCTTCGGCGGGCCAATAGGCGGATCCCTTTCCGATAAATATGGGTCCCGGCTGATCAGCACCATCGGACTCATCATCTCTCTCTTCGGGCTGGCCGGGCTTGCCATGATGCAATACGATACGCCGTACTGGGTTCTTGCAGCCTGGATGCTGGTAAACGGATTAGGAAGCGGGCTTTTCCAGCCCCCGAATACCAGTGCGATCATGGCGTCCGTTCCCTTCGAACGCCGGGGAGTGGCATCATCGATGCGTGCATTCCTCGGAAACACGGGCATGGTAATCTCGATGACCATTGCCCTCCCTCTGCTGGTCGCAACCGTTCCACTCGATACGATGATGAACATGTTTGTCATGGGCGGCATGAATATGCCGATGGATACACAGGTCACGTTTACTAATGGGATTGCGTTTGTTTTCGTGATCTCATCGGTGCTCACGGTCCCGGCAATTATTGTTTCAGCACTGCGGGGCAGAGATGATGCGGGAAGAAACATGGAGATAGTCGGCACATCTTCAGAGACCCCCTGATTAATTATGGATATTTTCACTCATGCAGCAGCCATTACAATACTGCTCTATGCATCAGGCAATGTCGCACTTATTCCGTTTGGGATACTTGGAGCAGTAATTATTGACATTGACATGGCATACTCCGTTATTGCCCGCAGAAATACCTCTCTATTTCTCTTCTTTCACGGTGGGATCAACCATAGTATCGTCGGAGCCACCATTCTTTCGGCTGTAATGTTGGGTATAACATTTCTCCTGTCCTCTGCAGGACTTATTCTATTCCTTTTTAATGGACAGGAGATTCTTCCGGCGTTTGCGGCAATACTCTCCGGTGCATACCTTCACCTGTTCCTGGACTATCTGGCAGCACCCGGACTCTCTGTCTTCTACCCCATTAGTGAAAAAAAGTTTGGGTTGAGTTTGTTCCCTATGGCATTCTATTTCCTGTTTACCGCTATTTCGCTTGTTATGCTGGGATTTGTTCTCCTGAGAGGTCTTACGCCTGCACTTGCAGTGATTTACAGTGCGGTTTTTCTGGGGATCATCGTTCTCTGCTTGGGATTGAGATGGTTTGTATCCAGTAAATTCGACGGGAAAACGTATTCCTCGTTTACATTTCATCCTTTCCGGAGGGTTGTTATACGCGAAAACCCTTCGTCCTGGTCTGTTACGGTTTTTGAGATTTTCAGGGGTGTTATCCGGAAAGAGACATTTGAGAAATATCGTAATATTGCACAGTCCGAAGTAAAAAGATACTTCAATGTCCCGGAAATAAAGCGGCACAGGTACTTTTCCTATATCAGCATTGTAGAAAAGAACGACAGCGAGATAACCTTCTTTGACCCGGTGCGGCTGGGTGATTTCATCACCTATCCCACCTGGTATCCCTCTGTTACAGTACTCCCTGATGATTCACTTTAAAGGTATGGATTGGTGGATCTTTGGGTGTCAACTCCCTGTCGCAGAGAAATTCAATGTCATCCTTCATGTGTTCACATCACCTCAGGCAGAGCTGATCGAGGATCGGCATAAGGGACAATCCTTTGCCGCCTTTTTATAATCGCATACGGCCAACCGCCGTAAATTCTCCATTTTCTTTTTTGAAGAATTTTTTTCCGCTCCGCTGATGCAGTCGCTAGTTCCCGCACTCCTCGCCCTTGGAGGGATGGGTCTTTTCAGTGTTTGGGAGTCCGGAAAAATTTTGACCTCTTATATTAAGTCATTAAATTCCTTACAATTAGGCTCTAAATCTAAAAATAAGTGTAATTTATGGCTATTTGTCGAAAAGTGCCTCAGCCCGGCGTCCAGACGGCGCGTAGAAATCGCTCCGATTTGCATCCGCGCAAATAATTGTCACAAAGATTAAATCTAGTTATTAAGAGTATTGTAACCCTCCCCTTCGTTCATTTCCGAAAAATCCAACCCCCCCAGTGACGAAAAATAAAAATTTAATTGCAGGAACGAAGGGGGTTAATATTAACTTGAAATTCATATGATGCCCCCAAACAGTGGCCTTTAAATTTCAGGGTTCCTCGTTTGCTTTCGTGAGCACCTAAACCTGGAATAGAAATTAAATTGGTATCTTCAATATTACCATCTCTTGAGTTTTTCATTTTTATTTCAATTGTTACAGTGTCGTTGATTGTTTCTCCCTGATTTACAACTTCATATTCTATTATCCGATAGCATACGGAAGGATTCAAAAATTCAACATCTACATTTTCACTTATTTTATTCACAGTAATATTTGGATAATATGGCGTACAAGTGGTTGAATTACATCCAGAAAAAAAGATGAAAGCACTCAGAAGGGCAAACAAAAGCGTAAGGATAATAGATAGTCGGTTTTTTTCCATGCCCTAATGATGATATCTCATTTTTATAAATATAACTCAAATTTTCAAGGATTCCTATTTAAATAAAAATTACTTTATCCTTTATCCGATACAGTAACGCTTTTCCCGACCCACTTTCAGGAGCTCCCGTTCATCCTTATTTCACCGATTGAGCCATGCTGGAGTGCATGTAGCGGCATGGTCCGCCTGCATGCAGGAATATCACATGAATGAACAACTCCTGGTCACACGGGATGCAATCGAAGCCTACGAACGCCGGACAGGATTCGTGGGAATCGGGGAGTTCTTTCAGAAGAAAGGGCTCTTTGTCCTGAAGGACGGTGAAGCATGCAAAGAGAAGTAATGGGCTCCTCCAGACCTGACGTATCTTCCACAACAGCCGGTAAAGAGGAACCCAGAATATCCTCTCATTTCGGAATAAAAAAGGTATGGTTACGTGAAAAATCCAATCTGCTTTCGGGGGTGGCCTAATACCTATGGCACAGCATTCCACCTCGGAGGTCCCGCTCTACCTCCTCCCCCAGGCTCTGTCTGATGAGATCAAGAAATACGGGGATACTATCATAGCGGTGCGGATCAAGAGGGCCGCCGGGCACACGTTTGTCCTGCGGGTAAAACACGAGATGCGGAGTGAACGCAGTGACTGAACCCGGGACCCTTTCAGCCTGTGACAAAGAGACCCTCCTTGTAAAAATCGACGGCGAGTCCTACCTGATCGAACCAAGGGAGGTCCGGGCTCTCACCTTCCACGGCCGGGTCGTTCCCATCATCCAGGTCCGGCGGAAGAATTCAGGAGATGAAGGTGGCGAGGTTGAGAGAATATTCATCGAAGGGCATGCAGCGATCAACAAGGCCGGGAAAGCGGTCATCTTCTATACCAGGGCAGGGCATTTCATCATCCCGCTCGTGAGTTTCCACCGGGTTGTCAGGGGAGACGCGGTCTCGGCCCCGCTCTTCCCTCTCATCCCTGACTGCCAGGAAGGGTCGGTATGAACGGGGAGATCAAGAGAACTCTCGCAACACTCTTCCCAGACGGCGGGGTCGTCGAACTCCGGGCTTTAACGGATCACTCGGTCCACAGCGGATATTTCGACAACTTCGATGCGATGGCCGAAAAGGCGGCGAACCTGGACACACTGCCGGAGGTCGCAGGGATCTATGTGACGCTGAACCCAGTCGATCCTGCCCTCCTCTCGCGGAGAGCGAACCGGGTGAAGATGAACCTGGGCCGGAAGGACCCGACCACCAGCGACACCGATGTGCTCCGCAGGTCCTGGCTTCCTATCGACCTGGATCCGGTCAGGCCTTCCGGCGTATCCTCGACCGACGAGGAGCACCAGGCAGCACTTGTCAGGGCAGCAGAGATCTCCGCATACCTGGGCAGAGAGCGGGGGTGGCCGGCCCCGGTCCTGGCCGACTCGGGCAACGGCGCCCATCTCCTGTACCGCATCGACCTTCCGAACGATGAAGATAGCCGGGACCTGGTGAAGGGATGCCTTGAGACGCTGGACATTATGTTCTCGGACAGCGCGGTCACTGTGGATACTGCGAACTTCAACGCAGCCCGCATCTGGAAGATCTACGGGACCACATCACGGAAGGGGGACAACACTGAGGACCGTCCGCACCGAAAATCTCTGTTGTTATCAGATGCTGATCAGTTGGAAGTGGTTGAAAAAGAGGCATTATCCAAATTGAGCGCGGTATTGCCGTGCGCTCCAAAGGAAACAAAGGCGTATAAAAAAGCTCTCGATCTCCGGGAATGGCTCATCACCCACGGTCTCGGCATCGCGAATGAGAAACCCTACCAGGGAGGGACGCTCTTTGTGCTGGACGCGTGCCCGTTCACTTCAGCCCATCGGGACGGGGCATTTGCCATCCAGTTCCCGAGCGGGGCTATCCATGCAGGGTGTCATCACGCATCCTGCGGTGGCGGGTCGCAGCGGTGGCAGGAGTTGCGAAACCGGTTCGAGTCGCGTCAACGGGAGAAGCGGGAGGGAAGACCACTGCCGAATACTGCACCAGCCCCCTCACCCCCTCCCCCTCCCGCCGCTGCTGCCATTGAGGCTCGGGTCAGGGCTGACGAGATCCTGCGGTCCCGGGACCCACTTGTGTTCCTGCTGGATGTCTTCCACCGCGATCATGTCGGCGACAAGGTCGTTGCCGAATGCCTCGTGCTGTCGGTCGCCTCGCAATCGGTCATGAATACCCAAGGCCTCCACGTCGCTATCTCGGGGAACTCGGGCAAGGGCAAGACCCATGCCTGCCGGGCGATGCTCAATCTCCTGCCTGAACAATTCAAACTGAAGGGGACGGTCTCGGACAAGGCTCTCTACTACCATCCGATACAGCCGGGCACGGTCCTCCTCTTCGATGACGTGTCCCTCTCCGACGACCTGCAGGAGATCCTGAAGTCGGCGACCGCGAGCTTCCGGGAGCCGATCGAGCATCGGACCCTCACCAGCGACCGGCAGGTCCGGATCTGTACCATCCCCGAGCGGTGCGTCTGGTGGCTCGCGAAGGTGGAACTGGCCGGAGACGACCAGGTCATGAACCGGATGCTCTGCGTATGGATCGATGATTCGACCGCTCAGGACGCAGCGGTCCTCGCCCACCTGAAGACTGCCGAGGCGAAGGCAGTCATTGCGGGGGATGACCCGGATGTCCTCGTCTGCCGGGCGATCTGGGAGATCGTGAAGGACCAGGTCCTGCACGTCCGTGTCCCATTTGCGCCGCGGATCCATTTCTCAACAGCCCAGAACCGGCGGAACCCAGGGATGCTCTTCGACCTGATCAAGTGCCATGCCCGGTTGTGTTTCCTTCAGCGGGAGCGGGACGAGCACGGAAGCATCATTGCAACCCGCGATGACTTCGAGTACGCCCGCAGACTTTTCATCGACCTGACCGGAGATACCGGGGCCCAGGAGACGAAGCAGACCCGGAACGAGGCCGCGGCCCTCGCAAGTATCGCAAAGATGGGGCTCGAGGTGTTTACGATCAAGCAGCTCCAGGAGGTTCTCGGGCTCTCGTATCACCAGGTCTACAGGCTACTGAAGGGGTACCGGAACGGCCGCGGGTTCTACACCGGCATCCTGGACAAGTGCCCAGCAGTGAGTTACATCGATGCCACCGTTGCCGAGGATATCTACGGGATGGAAGTCAAGCACCGGGAGCACTACTTCTCGTTCGATGTGGGACTCTACAAGCACTGGACAGCCCGGGCAGAGATCTGGTTGGAAGATGAGATGGAGGACGAGAACAGTGTGCCCCGAGACCCAGGGGATCACCGCGAAAATGACACTCTTGCACCCGGTTTACCCGACACTGGTGTCAATGAAGAACATGCGGATTCCTGTTCCGGATCGGAAAATAGTGAAGGAGATACTGAGAGAGGTACCTCTTCTGATCCTTCTTTCCATCACTTACCAGGAACGCAGAACAAACAGGCGGGGGTGTGTGATACCTCTCCCCGTGCATGCGTTTCAGGAAGTGGTGAAAACATATCGCATGCAGGCCCACAGAAGTCCCTGATTTCATATTCGGGCCAGCAGATGGATTCTTCATTCTCCACCAGCCTGCGCAAAGATATGCAAAGAAAGGAAAAGAGTGCGAAGAGTGAGAAGCCGTTTCGCATGGATCCGCTCCCCGGGCTCCTAGATCACCGGGATTTTGTCAGGGTGAAGATTCCTTTAAATCGGTGTGATATTTGCCTTGAAGGAATAGCGGTCTTCCGGTGTGCAGAGAAACAGGTCGAGGTATGCGAGGGGTGTTACGCGAGGATGGTGAGGGAGTGGAATGAGGAGAAGGGGATTAGCTAAAAGATAGAAATTCTTTTAATCGCGCGGTATATACAAGGTTATTTATCAGAAATCCAGGATTTGTCCATTTTGCCCAGTGAAGAATTTGGAGAACTCGTAAATCAATTAAGGAAGGGTGAAATTGTTCTTTGGGTAGGATCAGGTCTTTCGCTTTATGCAGGATATCCAACAGCGGATGATATCGTAAAAACAATAATGTCGAAAGTACCTGGAGAACAAAGGACTTTTTTTAAGGACCAATCATTGAAAGAAGTTGCGGAACAGTACGAAAAACTATTCAATAGGGAGAAATTAAACGAGATTTTAATAGAATTGTTTCAAATTGAACCCCAATCTTTGATTTTTCATAAAAACTTTCCATTGATTCCACAACTTAAGACTATTATTACAACAAATTATGACACATTATTTGAACAAATCTACAAGGAATTATTGAAGGTTATTGTGACGAACGATGATCTGGTCACGTCAAATCATAATAAAATCCAATTGTTGAAAATTCACGGAACAATCGACAAGCTAGATACAATAAAAATCACTTCTTCTGACTATCAAATTTTTTTTAATGAAGAGCAATCGAGAAATCCCTTATGGACAGAGATAAAATCAATATGCACAAAGAATTCAGTTTTATTTATAGGATATTCCCTTCAAGACTCCGATGTCATTTATGTAATTTTTCAAATTCTTAATCAATTAAAAGACTCTCGCAAAGACATTTTTTTTATCGCACCAAAAATACCTGAACATGAAATTCGAGATTTGAGTAACAAATATAACATTAAATATATCGATAAAACAGGAGAAGAATTAATTTCTGAATTAATTAATGAAATCAATAGACACCTCCTTGAAGATTTTTATTTGGGAAATATATCCATCGAAGATTATCAACATTCTATTAAACTGCGGGGTATAAAATCAACAATTACAAAAGATTCAAGCGGCAATATTTTTCTAGATGGTAGAATAGAATCCGATTCAGAAAAACCAACTCATATACAATATAAAATCGAAGATAGCAATTTACGAGGAAAGTTACAAGAGTTACTCGAAGGGAAATCAGGTACATCATTTGAAATCTCTTCAGAAGATTCTGAAGGGGAGGTCTCTTTTTCAATCAAGGACACGGGATTCCAGTTTCCTTTTTCCTATGACCCTCATTATCGTTATCATTACACAATTACACGTCGACCTTTGAAAGAATATGCAACAACAATAAGAATCAAAGGTACGGACATCATTTTTCAAAATTTACCGACAAAGGCCTATTATTTAGATGAATTTTTAGTTAGCGAGATAACACACCCTCAATTCAAATTAACGATAAAGCTTCATCAAAGAATTAAAGCAAAGAGTAAATTCCACATTACTTATCAATGGGATGGAAGTCCAATTCAGTCATACAATTTGATGAAAATGTTATATTCTTGGGTGACTGGAAGTGATATGGTTTTGATAAATCTAGAAACCGGAAATATATTTACCATTCCCGTCACTGATGTGAATTTGCCACGAATTGAAACCGATCGTATAAAAGCTATATTCAAATTATTATCCGATTTAATAAAAATTCAAGATTATTTTGGAATCATATTCCGGAAAATTGTTGAAATATATGAAGAAGACATCCGAAAAATAGGTTTTCTGTTACAAATAATAAGTGGTAAAAAAGCATTCGCTGAAGGAATAACAGCCACGTTAAAATCCTACGATATTGCTTTATTATCAAAAATTCTCATCGAAGGAGCTCCAGTGATGGAAATCAATGGATGTGAAGATGTTGAATTATTTGAACAAAAAATGCCTATAAAATCTAATGCAGTAATTAACAATGCGTATATCGAAAATTCTGAATTTATTCTTCAACAAATCCAGAAAGGGATTAATGATATTAAAATAGTTATAAAAAGCAGATCTGGGAGAATTCCTGTCATTTTTAATAAATAGATTATGTTTATATCACCCGCACACTTCCTTCACCCTCTCCGGCTCCCACCGGAGTGCTATCTCCCTCGTTCTCCCGTTCATGCTCATGTGGGAGAGCTCGACAAGTCGCATCTGGTCGAATTTCCGAAGCTTGTCGTAAAAGCTGGTATAGCTCATCTTCATGTTCTCTGTCGCCGCCTCGTAAACTGCGCCTGTTGAAAGGTATGACTCGGTCTCGACTGCCATGTCGGCAATCACATAGAGCAGGGACCGCTCGGGAGAGGTCAGGGCTTTGACCGACGCCGAGAGCTGGACATACTTGGAGATCTCGTATGCAGTGAGCACGTCGTCTTCCTGGATGGACATTCTTCCCGCTCGTTCGGCGAGCAGGGCGCTCTGCTTCACCAGGTCCAGCCCGACCCGCATGTCCCCGCTCCGCATGGTCTGTTCGACAACGATGTCGAACAGTGCGTCAGATACGACGTTCGGGTAGAGGCCTTTCCGGATCCGCTCCTTCAGGATCCCGGCGATCTCCTCCTCCGTGTAGGGGGGAAAGAAGATCTCCCTGAGCTGGAGGACCGACAGCACGCCTGAATCCAGTTCCTGCGGGAGTTTCACGTCCATGTTGCTCATAGGGAGGATGACGCCTGCTCTCGCATTCGGGAAATCCTGGTGCAAGCGGAGGATGGAGAAGAGGACACCGTTTAACGTGTTGTTGAAGAGGAGGTAATTGGCGTCGTCAAGGCAGACTGTGACGACAATCTTTCTTTCGCTCAGGATCCGCCCCACTTTTTCGATCAGCGTGCGCACGGGAGTCCCGGTCGGTGGCGCCTGCTGGCCATTCAATGCCCCGTACATCTTCGCGAAGATGCCATACTTCGTGTTCTCGGTCTGGCAGTTCACGTAGACCGGGACCAGTCGCCGAGTCGTCTCTTCCACCTCGGCAAATATCCGCCGGACCGCGGTCGTCTTCCCGGTCCCGGGTAGCCCCCGAAGGGCGATATTCAGCGGCCGGCGACCGTGCAGGGCGGGCTGGAGGGAGAAAGCGATGTCTTTCAGCTGGGACTCGCGGTAATTGAACTCTTCCGGGACGTAATCTATCTCGAACAAATCTCCGTTGCGGAAGAGCGTCTCGTCGGAATAAAGGTATTTCTTCATCGTGACCGATCAGTCTCAGCCTATAGCTGATATAGCCTTGAACCGCGGGAACTGAAAGTGAGCCCTGATAAAGATTTCAGTCTCTATCGGATGACTTAATAAACGGAACAATTTTTTATCGTGAATCTAAAGGGGAATGAAGGAGGTTATCATGGCCCAATTTTTAGACACCACTGCGGTATCACATGAATTGACCCAGCTCATAAAGAAAGCGGATGAAAAACTCTATTTAATCAGCCCTTATTTACAAATCGCCACTGCATTGAAAGATTTAATCCGGGAAAGGGATTCTCGTAAGATAGACATCCGCGTGGTGTATGGCAAACAGGATAAATTGAATCCGGAAGATCTTAGCTTTCTCCAGGAGCTATCTAGTGTAAAGGTCTCCTTTTGTGAGAATTTGCATGCAAAATGCTATTTAAACGAATCAACGGCAATCATTACCTCAATGAATTTGTACCAATATTCCCAGCAGAATAACCGGGAAATGGGAATTAAGGCTGATAAGGCAACTGATAATGAGTTGTACAATGAAATTGTTGCGGAATCACGCAGAATTATCCAAACCAGCACCGAGCCACAATTCATCGTGAAAAAGAAGACACCTGAACCAACAGCCCCACAAATGCAGAAGAAGCCAGCTTCTCAATCTGGGTTTTGCATCCGTTGTAAAACCACTATACCATTAGACCCTGCTCATCCACTATGCTCAACTTGCTATCAATCGTGGGCAAACTATTCGGATCCGACCTACCGTGAGAAACATTGCCATGTGTGTGGTAAAAGTTCACAGACATCATATGCGAAACCAATCTGTTATGATTGCTTCAAGAAAATGACAAAATAAATCTTTTATGCACGATTTTCTCTCATTTTTATTTTGATACAGTCACGCCCAAATACTCCTTCCCCTTTATATACTGGACGTCTATCCGAAATCCCGGGAAATCAGTAGACATGGAGTATCAGCAACATGGCAGACTTTGTCCAGAAGACCATCACCAAGACCGCCGTGCGGAACCTGACGACCCCGATTGCGAATGCCACCGCATTTGCCGCAATCCCGGCCTCCGTCATCAGTACCAACCCGTTCGGGTGCACCTCCTACGAGGTGGGCGGCGTCACGATCGACCCGGTCGTGAAGACCAAGGAGAGCTACGGGACCCGCGTCCTCTACCAGGATGACGACGGGAAGACCACCGGCACCCTCAGCGTGCGTGCCCCGTCCACTGCGGCCTTTGCCACCATGAAGAGCGAGATCCTCGGCGACGCCGAGATGACCGCGGCCATGGGCGGCGACCCCGTCAACGATGGAGAGCGGGAGACCTACTCCCTGACCCTGAAGTGCCACGACCCCAGCGGTGAGACCTACTTCGTGACCTTCACCCGCACCGAGGTCCGCGTCAGTTCCTACGAGGATGACAGCATCCTCGCGCTTGTCGAGGCCTGGGCCGACACCGTGCCTGCACTGGCCTGAAGACCAACAAACAAATTTCCCTTTCCAGGGAGGGAGGGACCATGGATGAAGGATTCCTGTTCCTCCTCGGCGTGTGCCTCGGCGGCCTGATGATGCTCTTTGCCATCCTCAGGGTGATCGCCGGGATGCACGACCAGATGGAGCAGAACCTGCGGAAGCGGTGAACCCTTTCCCGCTTCCTTTCGCCCGGGTTGCCCTCCCCCTGGAGGTGAATTCCATGGAGAACGAATTAGTCCAGATTTTTGAGCTGCTTGTGGCGCTAGTGGCGGCCATCGTCGCTTACTGGCAGCACCGGCAGAAGAGCCAGGCAGTCGAGGCAAAGGAAGAGGCCCTTGTCGAGAAGGAGATCGCCGAGGCCATGCAGTGGGCCGCGGAGTCGCAGAAGAACGATGTGGTGTCCTACTTCGACCCTGCCGACGACTCGGTGACCAGGCCTCCGGAGGCGGTCCCGGCCAGGTCCTGGAAGATGAGCGATGAGACCAAGCGGTGGGTGACCGTCGGTCATACCCCCGATGAGCAGTCCTCCCTGCTGAAGCAAATCGTCGAGGCAGAAGAGCAGAAGAAGATGCGGTACTTTATCTCAGTGCCCGGGTGTTTTTACGAGGTGGAGTATGGGCTGCTGAAAGGAGGTGGGAGGGGGACGTGAGTCCCCTTCCAATACTATATGATTTGGTTTTGAATTGTCATGATCCGATTGTCGGACAAGATTCCTTATAGGAGGCCAGGGATATTCAAAGGATATCTACATATATCGAACCAAAGGGATTCTCACGAAATCTTTTCCCCCCACTCCCGCTTCTCAATGGATAAAGGAACCAATAAATTGATCTCTCTGTAGATTCACGTAATTACTATCAAGTGAATCGGGAAATGTCAAGCACCAGCTCGACAAAATCAAAGACCCCCTTGAATAATCAACATCGGTTTAGCGGAGCATCGGCTGTAGATTTGTTCTGTGGTGTCGGGGGCCTCACATATGGTTTGATCGAGTCCGGGATTCCTGTAAATGCGGGATTCGATATAGATGGCTCTTGCAGATACGCATTCGAAAGCAACAACAGGACCCAATTCATTGAACGCGATATCGGCAAATTGACCACTAAAGATGTTGCGGACCAATACCCAGAGGATCATTTTAAAATTCTCGTCGGTTGTGCGCCATGTCAGCCATTTTCCACCTATGCCCAAAGATACAAGGACAAGATCAAAGACCATCGATGGAACCTTCTCTATTCATTCGCCAGGATAATTCGTGGAATCGAACCTGAAGTAATATCTATGGAAAATGTCCCATTTCTTTCAAAACACGAACCCTTCTTCGAACTCCTCGCAACCCTAAAGAAAATGAAATACAATGTGACATACCAAAACATCCATTGCGAGTCATATGGAGTGCCTCAAAAGAGGACAAGATTGGTCCTTCTCGCATCCCGGATTGGGCATATCGATATCATTCCTCCGACACACGGACCGGACAATTTCATGACGGTTAGGGATGCCATAGGGCACTTGGAGAGAATTGAGGCGGGGGAATTCTCAGAGGATGATCCTCTCCATAGAGCCCAGAGATTGTCCGAATTGAATAAAAAACGTCTTCTCAGCTCAAGACCTGGTGGTTCCTGGCGGGATTGGGATCCGGATTTGGTCTGTCCTTGCCATATGAAAGAATCCGGATCATCCTATGCATCGGTCTATGGTCGTATGTCCTGGGACGAGCCGTCTCCAACAATAACAACGAATTTTTTCAATTATGGCTCGGGAAGGTTTGGCCACCCAGAACAACTCCGTGCCCTCTCTCTAAGGGAAGGAGCAATCCTGCAATCATTCCCGGCCGATTACCAGTTCAGAGACCCCAAGGAACCCGTTCAATTCAAAAGGATAGCGACGCATATCGGCAATGCGGTCCCTGTAAGACTTGGAAGAATTATCGGAGAAAGTGTTATCAATCACCTCGAAGGTTGTCTCAATGCCTGAACCGAAATACAAGATGCGGATGAACCTGAATGTCCTGAACCATCTGGGCATCAATCTTTATAGCAATGTCCCTGCGGTCCTTTCAGAAGTCGTCGCCAATTCATGGGATGCGGATGCGAGGAATGTCTCGATAGATATCGGAGCCGATAGAATCATCATAATTGACGATGGCTGTGGGATGGATGCCGAAGACATCAATCAAAAATATCTCCATGTCGGTTATCAAAAAAGGGAGATTGAGGGAGGGAGAACTCCCGGCGATAGGAAGGTGATGGGGCGGAAGGGCATCGGCAAACTCTCGCTCTTCTCGATTGCCAGCATAATAGAAGTCCAGAGCATGAAAGGTGCGGAAAAAAATGGTTTCCTGATGGACGCGGAGGAAATCGAGAGGAGAATAAAGGAAGGTGGCCCGACCGAAGATAGTGGCGTTTACATTCCTGTTCCTTTGGCGGAAGCGGCAATGAGCCTGGACCACGAAGGGACTCGGATCGAGTTGAGAGATCTGAAGAAGAATGTGGGCCATGCCCCAGACGCCCTCAGGAAAAGGTTGGCCCGGAGATTCAGTATTATCGGTGAGAAAAATAATTTTTCTGTGTCAGTGAATGGAAATTCGATAACTATTGCCGACAGGGATTACTTCCACAAAGTGCAGTATCTATGGTATTTTGGAGAAGAAAGCAGGGAATATTTCGAATATTGCAACCAGGAAAAGCTGAAGAAAGACACCTGCCGGTCGAATATGATTACAATTGAGGGAGATGAATTTCCGGTGGCTGGATGGATCGGCACTGTGGAGAATTCGAAGGAACTCAAGGATGGAGACGACAATCTCAATAAGATCACGATCCTTTCCAGAGGAAAATTGGTACAGGAAGATATCCTCGAAGAGTTCAGCGAGGGGGGTCTCTATTCAAAGTATCTAATAGGGGAAATCAATGCGGATTTCCTCGATATCGATGGAAAAGAAGATATCGCGACGAGCAATAGGCAGGAAATCAAGAAAGAGGATCCAAGATATATAGCGCTGAAAAAATGGGTATGGGCGGAACTCAAAGAAATCCAGAACAGTTGGACCAATTTCCGTACCGAAGCTGGGGAAGGAAAGGCCCTTGAGATACCACCAATCAGGGAATGGTATCAAGAATTGCCGCCCGATCATAAAAAAGAGGCAAAAAAATTATTCGGAAAAATCAACCAGCTCAGTCTCGACAATGAAGAAGAAAAGAAGACTTTATTCAAATATAGCATCATCGCATTCGAGTCGTTCAAGTACAAGAACAATCTCCAGGCTCTCGAAAATCTTAAACCTGAAGATATCGCGGTTTTCAGTGATCTTTTTTCAGAATATGATGATATCGAGGCGACTCTATATTATCAAATTGTCAAGGAACGACTGGCTGTCATCGAAGCACTTCAGGAAAAAGTCGAGGGTCGTGCAAAGGAGAGGATTCTCCAGGAACATATCTATAGGCATCTTTGGCTTTTGGATCCGCATTGGGAACGGGCGACAGAAAATGCCTATATGGAGCAAACAGTTACAAAAGAGTTCGGGGAAATCGATGCTGGACTGAGTGAAGAGGAGGCGACTGGTCGAGTGGATATAAAATATAAGGAGAGTTCAGGAAAGCACATTATCATTGAGCTGAAAAAAGCCGATGTCGTGATTGATCATAATGATCTTGCAAAACAGGTCTTAAAATATAAAAAAGGACTCAAGAAATGCCTTGCTGCTGTTGGTAGGGAACGCGAGCCTATTGATGTTGTCTGTGTCCTCGGAAGGAAATGCAAAAATTGGACCGGACCCGATGACGAAAATGAAGGGAGGGAAAGTTTGGAAAGACAAGGGATCAGGGTCATTCTTTATGGTCAGCTGATCGACAATGCCTATCGGGTCTATGCTGAATTCATTAGAAAACATAGTGAGTCCGGAAGAATACACAATTTCATTCAACGTATCGACGAATCATAACTATAGTTCTTTATTCGATTCCTTGATGCCTCTTAATTCTTTTTCAATACCAAGAAGGAAAGCCTCCCGCGTAGATGGATTTTTGATTTGGCACTCCCAGATGACGATGACATTCCACCCCTGCTGTTTCAAGTGTTGGATTTTAAGGTCATCCCTCGTCCGATTCTTTTCAACTTTCTCATACCAGAATTCATAATTTGTTTTGGGGTATCTGAAGAGTTTGCATCCATCATGACCATGCCAGAAGCACCCATGGATGAAGATTGCTGTCCGGTATTTCGGTAAAACGATATCGGGAGATCCCGGATATCTTGAATCATTGATCCGATACCTGAATCCTCTGGAAAAAAGGAATTTCCTGACGATAATCTCTGGTTTCGTATCTCTGCCTCTTATCCTAGCCATCAATTCGCTTCGGGCTTTTTTGGTGATAGTGTCCATGCTGCGATGAGAATGTACGGGCTTGATCTAACCCGCCGCAATACAATATTGTTGTCCTTTATTTACAAAAACACAATATACCATCCAACGGTCGTTTATAATCGCTTTTAAGTGGAATATTGATCTCGTCGAACAACCGATTTCCATAGAAACTGAAAAGGAGACAAACGAGAAGGGACACAGGACATTCCGCTCTTATTGGGATACAGGGCATTTTTATTGGCAACCAGTCATGGTATTTCGGAAATTTATCGCTATGGCGACCTTTGAACTCCTTGACGATTTGTACATGCCAGTAATTATGACAGGAAGAATCTTCGTCACATCCTTCCGGTCCTTCGAATCGAAAGCCGAGATAACAGGGTTGTTCTTTGCCATTATCAGGATATCTGAATACAACAATATAGAAAGTAACATTTGATGGAGATTCGCCAAGATCGCACTTCAGTGATAATATCGGTATTGTTTTCGGATCTTGAGTGAGAGGGGGCAAATATAGGAAATCGGTCGATTCCAAAAAGTTTGTGTGGGTCCCCACCTTGACATTCATCAGATTGATTATTTGATCTTGGTTTTGGATAGGATTAAACACAGAAAACAATCTGTAATAGTCATCGGGCAATTGATGAGTATGGACTAGGTGCTGTTGCATATCGAACAACTTTAAAAGGATTTCCTGTATTTTGTAATAGTCTTCTTTCATTTTCATTCCAATTACTACATCGAGAATCGCACCCGCGGAGTGTAATCGACTCCATTAAAAATTCGTACATACCTTCTGATATATGGCGATTCCAATTCAGCAAGGAATTCTCGACATTCTTCTTTCCGATGGAAACTCGAACTGTCCTCACAAAAAACAAATTCGGTTGGTTCTCGTGTCCAGGGATCGGTCACCTCCTTGATGTCCTGACAATTTATCAATTCATTCAAAAACCATGCAGGCCGCGACAGCCAATGATCCTTTTTGAACCGATATTCTTCGATTTTTTCATGATCCATCCCCATTTTATCGGGTTTTTCGAATGTTGTCGTTTTATTCCATGTTTCCGTAGTAGAATGATCGCCATCCAATAAACTGGGGTATCGTTGGACCAGGTGTGGTGCATCGATCAGAATGTTTTGACCTGGCAATACCAACTGTTCAAGCCATTTGGAAATTCGTGAAGCAACCACCAATGCTTGGATATTTTCCTCCATATTGTCGATAGCGTCTTTTCTAGCCAAGCCATTTCCAGATTGTGTCAAAAATTCTCTAAACGTCGTCTTTTTAGGTTCTGCCCCTATGAATTCGCTGACGGATCTCGGCAAGATCCCTATTACCTCTTCTGGCAACTCAAAAAAATCGAAAATCCGTTCATCCAAATTACCTTCAAGATCCCTGGTCTTTGTAACTAGATTTGATAGATATCCCAGAATATCGGGCCAGCACCAAGGTCTGAATCCATCGGGCATTCCACCCCAAAGTCCGGGATTGTCCAACTGATCGCTTCCAATATTGAAATCCGCATAGGATTCGGGATTGCCTTTGAGAGAGAGATCAAAATTGTTGGTTCCGAATTGATTCAATCCGATGATGATTCGACATTTGGAAAAACAACGGACGTAATAGGATACAGTTTCTCCTGTCAGGAAAGAACTGCTATCTGATGCCTTGACAAGGTCATAATCAATAATGAAAACTGAAATTTCATCGAATAAGGAAGATTCCACAGTCCAACTTTTTCCATTCCGAAGATCCAGTTGTCTTTTTTTCAATAAATTCAATTCTTCCAGGAATTTTCTTGATTCAACGGATTCGATATTTTTAAAATGTCTTATGATGGATTTGGATTCCTTAAGAGTCTTCAAGTACTGTTCACCGCTCCTCGTTTCATCGTCGTATATCACAATTCTACCATTGCTCATTTTGTCTCCCTCCACTTGATGGAAAAAGCGGTTTTATATCCCAATTCAGGTTTGACAAACGACACTTTACAACCTATATTGTTTGAAATTAAATTTACGATGGTGAGCCCCATTCCCGTTCCACCATAACCAAGAGCTCTCCGCTCTGGAGATATTTTCATTTTTCTCACGAATGGTTCGAATAGACTGTCGGCATCGTCAAAATCGACTCCGGAACCTGTGTCCTGAACCAAAATCTCTTGATATCCACCTTTGATTCTTGAACTCACATCGATACTTTTTTTTTCTGAATCCAGCATCGCATTGAATGCATTGATGAAAACATTCTGGAAGATCGAACTCCATTCGGGGAGCGTGGCTTTGGGCAGCAACAATTTCTCATCTAGCCGATTTGTCTCAATAGGGATCCCTCTTCCAAGGATCTTCACCTGATCCTTTATGTCGTCAATGACATTCTTCGCTTTGAATCTTTTTTTCGTCTGGAGATTGTCGGTATCTGCTAGATAGGTGAAAAGGGCGTTTGTCGCTCTCGCACTCTCAACCCAGGAAACCAGGTCGTCCTTCAAATTGAGTAATGTATCCCGGGACTCCTGATCCTTGACGGCGATTTTTTCAATTCTGTTGACGATATCATCGATATATCTGAACTGCCGTTTGAGCTCGTGCTGATAAGCCAAAGATGATATCCCGGCTGTCGCAAGGGGACCCAACAGACTGGTCCGTTTGGTTATATTCTCAGCCTCTGTCTCTACGGCAGCCGTGGCACTTTTTATTCCTTCTTGAATTTCCGAAAAAACTTTTTCTGGAATATCCTGACGGTACTTGACCAAAACTTCCTTGACTTCTTCGAATTTTTCTTTGGGGGTGTCAATATCCTTTACTTCGATTCCCTCTTCATAAACCCTTCTTGCCTCTTCGTTTGCATAGAGATCCATCGCCCAACGTATAACTCGTACGAGATCTTTCAACGCGTCATTGTCTTCGAGTCTATCACGTGTAATTAAAATCTTTAATCCATTTTCCTTGTCTTCTTTCGAAGTATTGACATTGACAACCCCGAAAATGCGTTGCAGGTTTGGTAGGAACGATAAAACCCCTCCCTGGAATTTCAATTCTTCTGGAAGAAGGTGCGAAGTGCGTGTTCTCATAGCATGATCATGTTCGATCCCTAACCAATCGTTTTCCTTTAGTCCATAATAGGGAAGATGGAACCCCCCATCATAGACATGGACTCCTCCGAATTCTTCCAGATATTTGCGTGCATCGACGACACTGATGCCGTAGGGTTGTCTCTTAGTCAAATGGAATATCCTTATCTCGAAATCCGCTTCTTTGAATTTGCAATCGGAAAATGTGAATTCATAATAATTTGTTTGTTTTCCGGTGAACTCCAACGACAGATTGAGTTTTCCACTTGTGCATCTTCCAACGAGTTTCGCATGCCAGGTATCCATCACAGCTCGAATCTGCCAATTGAATTCCTCGATCAATTTCTTGTCTGAAGACTTGAATTCAATGTCAAAATCGTTTTCTTTAATTTTAGATTTGATTTTCAATTTTCTGAAAGGGGGTTGCAGCCACCAGATTTCTTTTGCCAATCCTTTAACAAACTCATCGTTATTCCAATTATGCTTCAATCCCGTCAGTATGATTGTCGTCCCCGTTCCATCTTGTTCCTCTAGATTTCCAACATCCTCTATGGAGTATTCCACCTCGGCCTTGGTAAGATCGACAGCCCTCACCGCTTTTTCCCATTCTATACGGGCTATGAGCACTTTTTTTGGATTTTTCTCCGAAACAGTTCGCAATTCAAGTTTTTTTGCGAGGAACTGCACCGATAATCTTCCAACACCTTTTGATCCGGTCATTGGTCTTTCAAAATGTCTCGATACCCTTTGTTTTTCCTTATGTGTCGAACCGATCCGCATCCAAAAATTCTCGAACTCCTTGAAATCCATCCCGTGGCCATCATCATGGATTTCGATGAGGTCTTTTTCAGGAAATACCATGATGCTGACTTTCCTTGCATCCGCGTCATAGCCATTTTTTACCAATTCCGCCAACGCGATGTGTGGTTTGCCCACTAGCCGCTCGCCGAGTTCTTTGAGCAATGCGGCATCAATAGAAAATTGTAAAGTGGGCATTATCTCAAGTTAAAGTTCTTATTCGACTGATTTAAATGTACCTGTCTATTTTTACGTCTGGGCTGTTCGTCTTGGCCTTAGTCGTTCCATTACGTCTTACTGCTAACATTTTGAAGTACACCTCACCCCCGCCCTTGCGTCGCGCCGGGGGATAGGCGAGTATCCCCCTCTTTCCGCACCCTTCAGGCCGGGCTCCTCCTCTCCCAGAAGGAGAGGCAGTGATCGCGAGGGGTGCCCTTCGGGCCAGAATCGGTATACCGGGATCTTGCAGACCGCCCGGTTGACCTGCCGGACGGCAAAGCGGAGCGAGAGCGGAGCTGGCCGGTCGGGAGAGTCAAGCCTAGCGGTCGTCATCAGTTCCAGGACAGCTAATAACCAGCTCCACGAAGGCCGCCACCGAACGCAGTGGGGGCGTCGCCGGAGCGGAGCGATTGCAGACCCCGGACAACCTCCCGCAGGGCGAGCCTTCGATGCGAGCGGAAGCGAGCCGTGGGCGGCGCCCGGAGGGCCGGAACCTATTGCGCGGAATATGCAGAACATATACACTATGAGTAATTTGGTATCACTTTCACACCGCATGGCGGCAGTATATCATCTCTCCCGTCGATGACTATGTGGTGAGAAACACCATGCATCACAACATCACCACCTTTGAACACATCGGAAGCGTGAAGAACGCCGAGGGTGTGCTCCGCATCGACATCAAGACCCGCCAGTGCGTCATCGCAAAGACCGACGTCCAGCGCCTCATCGAGAGGTGGCCGGTCAACATCTACGACATCGCCGATGTGATCCGGACCTGCGGACAGCCAGACGCGATCGGCCAGGCATGGATCTCCCGGTCCGGCAAGGCGGTTGTGTTCCGCATCAACGGCTTCTCGTATGTGTCACCGTTCTCGCAGGTGAAGGGTATCCTCTCTGGTGAGAAGAAATATGCCCACCTTGCCATGATGGTTGAGCAGCCCGGGCAGGGATGCCCGGCAGGTGCAGCAGCACCGGCAGCAGTCGTGGGGGTCTCGGCATGAGCACCCAGGTCATCATCCAGAGCCAGGAACGCCAGCCCCTCGCGGTGGCGTTCACCTCCCACAACCTCGAATGGTTGGATACAATGCGGAGAGAGTTCAACCGGCGGTTCGACCAGGATCTCACCATCGAGCAGATTCTCGAGGGTGCGATCATCAACGAGATCTGGAACCTCTCTCGCGAGATGAGGATGAGCGAGAACCAGACATTCTCAATCGGCATACAGGGGGAGCTGTGACCATGACCCTCACATTCCCTTTTGCACACGATGAGATCATCTTCGCCTACACACGCGCCGATGCAATCAGCGACGGAGTACTTATCGATCTCCAGGAGCAGGTAGTCAATGAAGCAGGGATCAAGGTAAAGGTCGCCGTGACCCGCGTGGTGTGGGATGAATACCTGGCGCCGGACTACCTGGACGACCTCCCCGGCCAGAGCGTTGAGGGGAGGACCTGGGACCTGCTCTGGATGTTCGGGTGTGCCGCGAGGAGAAGCCGCCATGCCAGCACCATCCAGTTCCGGGTATTGTTCGTGACAATGAAGGAGGCGGAACCATCGCACACGCCTGCATTCACCGAGGACGTTCTCCTGAAAGCGGTGTGCGGCCCCGGCGACGAGGGCGAGCCGGTGATTACCATTATGCTCCCCGGGGAGGACTAACCCATGGAAGAAGTGATCGTGAAGAAGATCATCGATGGCACGGCATTCCAGGACAGCATCGAGATCGGGACGCCGGGGAAGGGCGGGGCAATCAAGGTCTATGGCGACTTTGGCCAGCCCGAGGAGTTCGAGAAGAGGATCCGGGACGCGGTCCGCCTGAGGAAGATGACCGCGGACCTCATGGAGGGGTCATGACCACCCCAAAATTTTACACCACCGAAGAAGTCGCGGAGATGCTCAAGTTAAACGTCCGGACAGTCCGGGCGATGATCAACCAGAGGAAATTGCGGGCAGTAAAGATCGGGAACGAATACCGGGTCACCGATGACCACTTGAGGAAGTTCATCGAGGACTTCGAGACGTGAGCACCGGGGAGATCTCCGGTCCGAAACACCATGCATCACCAAAGTATTCAGACCGGCCGCGGCCCCGGCTGAATAGTACATAGCCGAACTCTCATATCTCTATTCTGGTATCCTCCCTGCAGGTCCCGCCACCGCCTCCCGCCTGCCGGCCCGCGACAGCTCGCCCCCAGCGAGCCGTAACCGGGGCCGTCTTCCCACCCACTCGGTACTCTGGGATCTCTGTCCGCTCGTCGCCCCTCGACTTCGGGCTGATGCCCTCAGTAACCAGGGGCTCCTCGCTGGTCCTCAGTTCTCTGGATATTGTTGACAGTCGACCGTGCTCGACTCCACTCCCTCCGGTCCGTTCCGCTCGCACCGTCTCCCTGATCTTTCATCCCGGACTGTTGCCAACGATGACGCCCGTGATTTCGTCGCAGGCTCCTCATCACCGGCTGCACCCTCCCGCTCCTCGCGGACCGTTTCACGGACCGCTCGTCGCTGGTTGCTGGGAAACACTGTGATACAAAAGAATGCCCCAGACAAGGGTATGGCCCGAAGGGCATCCTTCATGATCACTGCCTCTCCCGTGGGGAGAGGAGGAGGCCGTCCCATCAGGGCGAGGAGCGGAGGGGGTAGCAGTGCCCCCCTGGAAGCGACGAGAGGCCGGGAGAGTGGGAACTTGCGATGCATCAGCGGAGTCGATCAGGGCTACAGCGGCCTGAATGATCACCGGTTACGATATACTTCAACGAGTCGTCGTGCGGTCACGAGTCATCAAGCGTCAAGAAGATATGTGGGATCCAGTGATGAGCACGGTACGAAGCATAGGGTGACAGTTGACTCAAATTCGAATCATTCAAGAATGTAACTTTGTTCCTGAATGCCATTTATGCCAGAATCAGATGCTATCCAAGAAAAAGGTTGAAGTGTTGCCCTAGATATCAAAATGCGAACTTCTAATAGAGATGCAGAATTTTATCAGCATGCATGCGAAAATTAGCGGAGTGAAGTTCGGTTAAAATATTTTCTTGTATGTAATTTAAGACCAACAATGAATAGGTGAATCATGGAATGGTTGATTCAACTTCAGGGCAATATTAAGGATCTAACCCTACTTAAAGATTCAGTAAACACCCCAGAATTAGAAATAATCCAAGAAGACTCTCTTTTTTACCTGAATTACAAACCGTTCGGAATAATTACCGATCACATGAAGGTCTTATCCGAAGCAAAAACAATCGTCCCTATGCTTAATGCAATTTCTGTTCTTGTTCATGGCTCTAATACTCCCATTCAGGTTTTTGATAGAGTTATTCGAGTTAGCGATGATGGAATACGTAAAGAGTTCGTTGTCGCAACTCTGACGGTTCGCTATAGAACACTTCCATATCGCTGTCAGAAAGCAGACGGTACAATATTTAAGGTTACACCTGAAAGCGTAGTCTCTGCATATTTTAATTTGGCAATGCAAAATACAGATGTTAAAAGAATTTTTGAAAGAGTTTCAAGTAATTTTGAGGCCCCGTGGAGTTTTTTTAATATATATGAAGATATTTTCGAGAATATGAATGGTGAAATCCCCTGGGTTGATGATAAAGAAATCGATCGATTAAAAGCTACGGTAAACAGCAGGAAGCTTCTTGGGATGGATGCAAGACATGGGAAGGGGTATACAAAACAGGGAAAACCTTTTTCAGATCATGATAATCCCATGACAATTCCAGAAGCTCAGAGCCTCATATGGACAATAATAATAAATTGGTTGGAATATAAAATGAAAAATCCATAATTTATCTAGGGTATAGGCACATGCGCTCTGTCCAAGTATTCCATGAGTTCCGCCTTGTGTTCCTTCACAAACTTCTGGATATCCTCTTCTTTTACCGTACGGCTTTTCAGAAGTGACTCCCCGCAGAGTGCACAGTAATCGGCGACCGGTGGCATGATTGAGTGGCAATTCGGACAAATCCGGGGCTCGAGTTTCGGGACCCGTTTCTTTTCTTCTCCCGCCTGGATGCCATACACACGCCGCAGCTCTTCGTCAATGTCTTTTCCTGTCAGGTGAGCATAGACTTTAAACATCGTAGTATGCACCGAACCCCACATCATCATCTTGATAACGCTCTCGGAGACTCCTTCGTTGATGAGGTGGGTGATTCGGGAGTGGCGGAAGAGGTGCGGGGTGACGTGCTTAGTCACGTCGGCGCGGTCGCATATGCAGCGGAGTTGTTTGATGACCCCGCCGTTGGTAAGCGGCCGCTTCTGTTCGTTCAGGAATACCAATGTATCCCCCTCTGGGTTACCGGGATAATCCGCCCGCCACTGAGAGAGGTATGCTTTTGCCATGATGATCCTGACATACCGGGGAATCCCGGTCTTGAAATTGACATTGGCGACTACTCCGGTACTGTCGAACGAGAGATCGCTCCACTTCATCTGGGCAAGCTCGCCAATCCTGAATCCCCCCTCATAGAGCATGCCGATGAGGGCCCGGTCCCGGCTCCAGCGACAGGCCGCCAGAAGTGCCTTCACCTCTTCGGGAGTAAGGAGGTCGGCCGCCTTGTGTGTCATGGTGTCCTTGGTGGGGACCTGGATCCTGCGGATCTTCCGCTCCGGGAGAGTGGAATAGTCGTTCTCGATCATCCAGAGGAGGAACTGCCGGAGGATTCGGACCCAGTCGTGCTTGGTGTTCTGCTTAAAGGGTGTGCCTTTCTGCGTGAGACTGTTCTTCATCGTGTCAATACTGGTGTAGACATCGGCAATCGAGACCTCGTGGAACGGCCCAATGAACCGTCTCCATCCGACCAGGACATAGATGAACTTGTTCGCCCGGCTGGTCCCGATGTTTGCGGCAACTTTGCGCTCGGCAATGAACTCCTTGATGAGATCGGCGTCACGTTTAGTGATCCGGTCCGATGCCAACGCAGCATCGATCGTGTGCATCCCATACTCGGGTTTGATACAAGAGAAACGGTGCGAAGATGCAACTTCGGCCCGTACGGTAGTGGCTATCGTGGAAGATACCATAGAAACGGGTCAGAAAGGATATACAAAAACTTTGCGTCCGGGATTTGAACCCCGCTTCCGGATGCCTCAGCCCGGATTTGAACCGGGGACAACCAGATCTTCAGTCTGGCGCTCTCCCGAACTGAGCTACTGAGGCAGGGAAACAATATTGTCTGCACAGACTAATAAATCATGTGTTTTCTGGCATGAACGAGCGCCAAAGCCCCATTTGTTCAGTTCTCCTGAGGTGGAAACAATGAAATTATCCTGGAAGAGTCCCCCCGGGAAAGACAGGAATGAAGCCCTCCTTGCGCAGCTCAATGATCGCTCCCGGGGAGTTGTTCACCTGACTCATAATGACCTTGATGCTGTGGGCTGCGATGCGATCCACAGGAGAGTGAACGGGCACGTTACCACCATTTTCTGCTCGGTGGGCAGGTTTCCGCACGTGATGGGAGCCATTTCTGATGTCAGAGGAGAGGGGGATACCCTGAGCATCTCTGATCTCGGATATTACCAGGGATCTGAGAGTAACATCGAATCCCTCCGCGACCTGGGATGGAGAGTGGAATGGAGGGATCATCACCGCTGGCGTGAGGATGAACAGTCCCGAGTCGAGAAGGTGTCAGATCTCATCCATGTGAAGGTCGATACGTGTGCAACGGGAATATGTGCCCGCGATCTCGCTCCTGATGATCCTGTTGCTGCTGACATCGCAAGGGTGGTGTGCGACTACGACCTCTGGATCCATGCCGATCCGCGATCTGCAATTCTTGGGCAGGTGTTGCAGAGAAGGGAAAACCGCGATTATGTCAGGGACTGCCTTGTCAGGGGCATATTTTCCGACGACCACATCATGGAGCAGTACAGGGATATCCGGACGGATATGGAGAACCTCATGGGACGCAGCGTGAGAAAGGCGCAGATCAGGGGAAAGAAATACCGCATCGCATTTGCTCCCCTCTACGGGTACCCGAGTGAAACTGCCGCGGAAATCAGAAATGTCCTCAATACCGACATGGAAGTCCTGATATCCAAATCAGGAAGGTTCTCATTGCGCTCGGTGCCGCCCGTAAGCCATATTATTGCGAGGAATTTCGGAGGGGGTGGCCATCCCAATGCCGCGGGCGGAAACCTCCCCTTTACTCTCTGGGAACGCCTCTCGTTCCGGCTTTTCGGGAGATCTGCAAGTATTGACCGGTTCGTGGAAATTGCAGAATCCTCATAATGGGAGAGTCGCAGATTCAACCAGCGATTCCCAGTATTCCCCATCACCGGTTGTCCAGTATCCCCCCACCTGAACCCGATCTGAATCAAAAGAATTGAGAAGCCCGCGGAGATCACGTGCTACAGGGTCGAGGATGATTACCCGGTCAATGGTGTATTCTTCACGCACTTCGGATAATTTCGGGATATCACCAGGTTTCAATGCCAGGGCGTGCTGGTATTCGAGTATCGTCCCCATCGATTCCACCCCGGGGGATTCCATGTAG